>Ga0351895_1009_pt1 | contig 63333 bp, 51 predicted proteins | sample SorcelAu500001C4_FD_205830 | JGI IMG/M metagenome (GOLD analysis project Ga0351895, IMG submission 205830) | Enriched cells from Trout Bog Lake water, Wisconsin, United States - BchlTB.Aug20.5000.01 .C4 | ecosystem: Environmental > Aquatic > Freshwater > Lake > Hypolimnion/Profundal zone | place...
CTCAAATAATTTAGCGCGGGATAATTCAGTTTTTGAAATTTCTGATTCGAGATCAAATTTTAATAAATTCACCGTTATTTCAAGGTTTTGAATGCTGTCCAACGCCGCCATTAATTTCTGGTTAACCGGGACAATATCTCTTTTTAAAAGCTGAAGCTTCTGAAAATAATTTGTGATGGAAGCAGAATCATCCGGGACCTGGTATAATACACTGTCCATTACCAGTGAATCAAGTGTGTACTGGAACTGACCTAAGGATGTATGGTAGCTTACGATTTGGTTCAGGAGGGTTTTCATCCTGTTCATCAGCTCGGCCAGGAGAATGGAAGTGGTTGTAAGGTTCCTGACAGTTTGTAAACTGTCCAAATTGGTTGTGACACCCTCAACAGCCAACTCTTTCCACCTGATTAACTGGGTTATTTCATACCTGATCCCCTGGAAGTCGAAGCCCTGGCCCAGAAAATTCCTGGTCTCCTGAATTTCATTTTTGATCAGGAATATTTTCTTGCTTTGTTTAAGAATATCCTGATGTTTCCTGAAGTTCAGTGAACTTTGTTTTAATTCACTGTCAGCTAATGCCTTAATTGTTTGAAGGGATGGATTTTTCACCGATTCCTGTGCATCACAGGCTGCTGCGTTCTCGGCCCGGGCAGATCCTACGGAACAACAGTACAGAAGAAGGTAAGCAACAAGTTTGATTTTCATATGTTAAGAGTTTTTTAAAACTCCGGTGCATGGTTCTTCTAAAATGTCTCGTTCAGGTTGAAGAAGATCCCTTTTGTGCCATCGGCGCCGCATCCGAAATCGATACAAAGGTTTGATAGAGTCTTCCTGCTGAACATGATCCTTAATCCGACCCCGGCTGCAGGGTCAAACGCTTCAAAGAGTTTTCTGATTCCGTCGTCTGAGCTGGCCGTGGTCACATTCACAAAAACGACCCCTCCCAGTATTCCTGAATACGGGCTGATCGGGAACCGGTATTCCGTCTCGCCGTAAAGAAAATTCACACCCCTAATGCTGCCCTGGATATATCCTCTTCCTGCGCGGTTATACATATCCCAGCACAGGGCAGGCAGGCCAAGGTAAGGAACTTTGCCTTTCTCGGTGAACTGGCCGAGGTACCAGAACCCGATCAGGTGATCAGGACGGCGCTTTGAAAAACTGATATAGGTCCTGAATTCCGTATTGACCATCCAGCTGCTCTTCGAGCTCCCCAGGAAAGTAAAGTTCGGTCTCAATGCTATGTTTGCAAGGTATCCTCCGGTAGGCCGGATCGTATTGTTCCGGCTGTCGAGCAACACTTCCAGACTGAGCCCCGACATGGTGTATTTTTCGGGATTAAAACCATGATCGGTGCTGTATTTGTAATGACTTGTATTCTGGGGCGGCACGCTATCGGTGTGATTGTGATCAACAATATTCGAAAATGCATCAAGGCAATAACCAATTCCGAAATACCAATGCTTTGCGAAACTGAAATAAAACGTTTCATAAAGCCGGATATAGTCATAGTTCAGCGGTTGGGCATCAGGAGGAAGGGTAGCTGTTTGCCCCCCGTCATTGAAAATGATCCCCCGGTTGGTATGCATCTTGATCCCGGTCCCGAGGCCGTATGTTGGCTGTGAAAAGACCAGGTACCGCCAGTCACCGCGCAGTATAAATCGGGAACCCTCGGTAATGATATTGCTTCTTGCCGTAATAATTGTTTGTTCAGCAGTGGTGAAATTGACAGCCGCGCATACCGAAGAAACCGGGGTGGTATTCAGCTCGCCAAGGTAAATTGCCATGGTTGATCCTACCCCGATAAGCAAACCGTAAGCGGGATTATATCCGATAAACGGAGTAGTGGCAAAATAAGGCTTTTTGATCTGGACCGGTTTGAATGTTATACTGTCACGTTTGGCGCGCTTTTCCTTCTTGATGAAAATGCTGAAAACATCATCCTGCTTAAATGTCTTTTCTGTTTTTTGGGCTGAAAGCAGGGAGGGTTTTATAATAATGGAGACCAACAGGATGAAAATGAAAATAGTATTAATTTTCACCGGGGCCAGAAAAGTTTTTTCAAGTGTTCTTTTCATCATATGGAAAGCCTGGAGTTTTTTTTGCCGCCTACACCCTGGAAATCACTGACATCTGCCATAGCCTTATCTTCAGCTTCCGGGAAGAAGCGGCTGGCCGATCTCTCCAACAGGTTCAATTCCCGTTTCAGAGCCGGAGCCCGTTCTTCAGGCAAGGTAAGGATCAGGTGCTCCAGCATGGCTCTCAGCCGGCGGGCGATCTGGATGCTTGCCCCGCCAAACTGGCGAACCTCGGTGACCGCCAGCCCGACGAAATCTTCCCAGTCAGGCAGCCGGTAGACAAGCCGCACCAATCCTTTTTCATCTGCTCTCTGTTCATCATCCAGATACCGGCAGCCGAGATGGCGAAGGAGGTATTGGATATGGTCAAGGGCCTGAACTGCGGTGGTCGGGTCGTTGATTGCAGGTGAAAGGCCTTTGGAGGCAATGTCGACCATGATGCGGAAGGCAAACCCGGGATCCTGTCTCATTGTTCTTTCCGGGCCAAAGGCGACCGATTGATAGAGTGAAGTAGCTGAAGGCAGTTTCCCGTTGCCGTAGATCCTGAACAGGGGTTGCTGGGCTGCAACGAAATCTCCCACCTGGGGCAGCATTTCGATCACACAGTCGGTGCGTTGAGCCAACGAGACAAGTCCATCTAAATCAAACGCGAGGACTACCCCTTCCCTGAGATTGAAAATGGTGATGGATTTTCCTTCAAATCTTTTTAAGGGGTCCGGCATGGTATCCGGTGAACCCGGGAGGAGACGAGGATAGACGTTTTTAATAACATCGCGCCCCATCCCTGCCACAAGCTTTAAGGCTCCGCTTGGCCGCAATGATCTGCCAACCTCATCGACCAGGTAAATAAAAGTTCCAAGGCTCAGGATGCAAAGATAAGCTGCAGAGTAGGCAGTCAGGGCGGGGACGGCACCATTGATGCGGAGTAGTGCTCCGAGAGTGAAGGAGAACGAAAATACAAAAAGGCTCAGTGAGAGTTTTGTCGCCGGGTTTTGGAATACAAGGCTGATGAAGCGTGGTGTGAGGGAAGCGCTGGCCAGCTGCACTGAAATCAGAAGGGCCGAGCAGACAAATATTATCAGGGTGAACATTGATGCAGCCAAAGTGCCCAGAACAGTCATCGTGGTTGAGGGATCAAAGCCGGTTTTCCAATCCAGATCGATTTCGATCCAGTGAAGGAGCCTGACTGTCCCCATTGCCGCGAAAACACTAAGTGACGGAAGTATCCAGATCGAACTCCTTAGATAATTTAAAACCCGGTATCGCTGAAGCCAGGTCATGATTTCAGCTTTTCTGACAATGGTGTATCCCATTGATCTTTAGGAACAATTTTCGGTACGGGTGGATCTCCTTCATATGAGGGAACCATGATCTGGACATTGTTCTCATTGAAGACATCCAGGATATTCTGATGAAGCAGTGTATAATAGAAAAACATTTTGGATGCATCATCGCAATAGGCATTGATCTCGTATGTGACAGCAAACGAATCCAGCGATTTTTTCAGGACGAAAGGGACCGGCTGCTTCAGCAGCCCTTCGGTGCGGCCGGCGGCTTCTTTCAGCATAGCATCGACCAGCCTCCAGGGTGTTTCGTAACCTATTCCAACTGCAGTATGGAGTATCAGCCCAAGGTCCTTGGCCCGCTTACTGTAGTTAATTATGTTGCTGTTCAGGAGCTCTGAATTCGGTATCGATATCTCTTCATTTTTTCTTGAACGCAGACGGGTGACCAGAAGCCTTTGTTCTTCAACATACCCCATCTGATCATCCACTTCAATCAGGTCCCCGGTCTTAAATGCTCCACGGTAAGTCATCGAATACCCTGCGATGATGTTCGAAATAAAGGATGATGATCCGAGCGATAACAAAACCCCGAGAAATACCGAAATGCCCTTGAATGCGCTTGTTTCAGAACCCGGAATATATGGATAGGCTACCACCAGTGCAAAAACTATGACAACCACCCTCAGGATCTTATAGGTCGGCATTGCCCATTCCTCGTCAAATTTTAAAAGTTTTATGCTCCCCTCATGAATACTGGTAAAGAACAATTTTATCAGCTTCAGCAGGTAACGTGTAATCAGGAAGATAATGATAAGAAACACCAGGCTGGGCAGGAATCCTATCAAAGCTATTCCCATGGAAGCCAGGGGATCCAGAATTATTGAAAGGGTGTAGGCAGCGACACCTTTTGTAAATGGGAACAGGCCGAGGACATATTGAAAAAAAGCAGCGGTGATCAAAATGACAGCTGCAATTTTGAGGGTTCTGAATAAAATACCAATGGCTTTCCACAGAGAGGATGAGCGGATAAGATGGAAGGATTTGTTCTCCATCGTGTCAATCCGGGACCTGACTTTATTCTCCAGGATTTTTTTCAACAGCCTGACCAGCCATAGGATCACAAGCAGGATCAACACATACAGTACTGCTGCTCCCAGCGCGAAAAACGATTTTTTAAGTAAAACCGGGCCGCTCCGTTCATGCCTATATGAAATGATGGACTGGCTTATCTTTTGACGGATCCACCGGGCCAGGACCATCTGCCCGATCCCTTCCGCCCTGGCATCATCATTGCTAACTATCATGATAAACTCTTTCCCCGCTAAAATCTTCAGTTGGTCATCCTGCATGAGGAGTTTTACAGAATCAGCCGGTATGGAGCGATCGGAAGCTGCCCTTGCGATCCTCCGGCTGATAACATCTGCGCGCTCTTCGGCAGGAAAGGATGACATGCCCAGGATATAAAATAAAATGCTGCCATCAACGCTGACAGGTGCTACATTTTTCTGAACCTCCGCTTCAGGATTTTCGTGTTTGGCCTCCTGCCCGGCTGATATGGCAGGGAGAAACACCCATGAAATGAGGATCACCATGATAAATGTTACAATGAATTTCAGGCGCATAAACAAGGGTTTCATGTTGAAAATGCTGTAAATAATTTATAATGACCGACTTCCCAACCCCTCACGTTTTCCCGTGAGGGGTTGGGAAGAGGCAAAAACATTTAAAATGACAGTTATTTCTTCTTTGCAGTGTCGGCTTTTTTCGGTTCCTCCTTTTTGGCCGGGACAGAGTCAGCCTTCTTCGGTGGTGCAACAGGCGTTGCGGCTGCCAACTTCATCTCGAACTTTCCGTCTTTATCAAAAATAAGCACCGGGGAATCATTGCCTTTCTGTATCCTGACTTCGTACGATTCATCGTACATATAGGCCTCTGTAAGCTTGTACCCGCTGTTTTTAATGTATTTTGCGATATCCTTGTCCACATCCTTGGTTGCCAGCGTGGTCCTTAACTGCGAGGGCATTTTTTCTTTTCTCGATGTTGTTTCCTTGTTCAGGAACTTTCCTTTTTTATCAAATAAAAGCCATTCGGATGCGTCTCCCTTCTGTGTTTTCATTTCATAGACAGCTTCATATTTGAAAGCTTCCACTGTTTTGTAGTCCTTATAACTTTTCTTGATGTATTTTTCAATGCCGGAGTCAAGATCCTTGATATTCAGGGTAGCTTTCTCCTGTGCCTGTACCAATCCTGAAAACAGGAAAGTAATGATGAATAATGTAATTACTTTTTTCATAATTTTTTTCTTTAATGGTTAAGTTCAAATCAGAATAAATGGTTGTTTGCAACAACTGTGTTAAAGATACGATAAAAAGATTTCAAAACAATGCCTGTTCTTCATATTTTACCAGTATTCCATGCAATAAACAGTAAAAATAGCTATTGATAAGTATTTTCGATAAGCGGTCTTGCGAATGTGCTGTTTTCAAGTTAAATTTGACCTGAAGAATCCGATTGCATGCGGCGAACCCGTTTCCGTTATCCCATCACTACACTGGCCGGCAGTACCGTGAAAAATATTCGTGCCTTAGAGGAAAGTCATACCATTGACCCCGAATACAGCAGAAAGTTCATCTTATCAAAAGCTGCTGCCGGCATCTTGGAGCCATTCAACCAGCTTGAACGCCTGGCATGGGAGAAACGCATCCGGGATCACCGCCTGGGCACCCCTCCCGTATTCATCATCGGTTTCTGGAGGAGCGGCACCACGCTCCTGCACAACCTCCTATGCCAGGATCCAGAAGCTGCATACACCACGACCTTCCAAACCGTGTTTCCGAATTTGATACTAACCCAATCCTGGTGGCTTAAAACTCTTGTAAATCGTTTCCTCCCGGCACAGAGGCCCTTCGACAACGTTAGTATGGACATGGATTTTCCGCAGGAAGAAGATTTCGGCCTGATGAACATCCAGCCGACGACCATCTATAAATTCCTGTTATTCCCGGCCGAGTTCGACAGAATCATTGAACAGGAACTGTTTACCGGCGATCTTCCTCCAGCGAAACTGGCCATGTGGAAGGAAGCCTATCTCAGTATGATCGCCAAAGCCGTGTTCAACACGGGAGGCATTCGCTATACAGGTAAGAATCCCTGCCATCTCACGAGGGTCAAGCTTCTCATGCAGATGTTCCCGGGAGCAAAGTTCATTTTTATCCACAGACATCCTTACAAGGTCATCGAATCATTCTACCGGTTTATCCTGTCCATAATCCCGGGCATCCAGCTGCAGGATATTCCGGCCGGTTTTTCGCAGGGGAAAATAGTCGGTTTATATGACAAAATGATGAATGCATATTTCAGGGACCGGGAAGAAATCCCGCCATCTGATCTGATTGAATTGAGAATGGATGATTTTCTGTGCGACATACCATGTCATCTTAAAATGATCTATGATAGGTTCCGGATGGGAGATTACCAGAGGGTTTCGGCGCACATGGAAAAATATCTCAGGGAGAACCCCTGCCCGCCTCGTAATAAGTATGATGTTGAGCCCGAGACAATCAGCCTTGTAGACAGTTATTCTTCCGAAATAATGAACAGACTGGGATACTCTACGTATCCAGCAAGCACAGCCGGGGTAAAAGCTGAAAGAACGATTCGTTCACGATAGAGCGGTTTTCAATCAGAACGTTTCCTGTCCCGAGAAATAGAATCCGCTTGACTTTTTACCTATCGCCAAGTCGAGGTTAATATTGGTCCTGAAGTATTTGTTTACCATTACCCTGACCCCGAAACCGACGGCGGGCTGGATGTACTCGAACAAGGCGATATTGCGGTCGGGGTTATCGGCGGTGGTCGCGTTTACGAAGACCACGCCTCCGATAATGTTGGAGCAGGGCCAGATGGGAAAACGCCATTCCACCTCCCCGTAAACAAGGTCCTTCCCCCGGTACCTGCCGTTGGTATAACCTCTGCCTGACCTGGCACGCTGGTCTCCTCCGAGTGATGGAAGGGTAAGGTATGGCATATGTCCTGTCAGGTTGAAATCGCCGAACGCCCAGAAAGCAATCAGGTGCCTTGCTTTCACTCTGGAAAGGCCAATGTACGTCCTGAATTCCGTCCAGAGCTCGGAATTATCCTGGCTGCTCCCGAGTATTTTTAAATTATACCGGTAATTGATATTGGCATAAATTCCCTTATAGGGATTGGCCTGGTTGTCGCGGCTGTCATAGACCAGGTTGGCGCTTAATCCCGACAGCATGTATTGTTCAGGGTTATAACCGTACTTTACGGAATAATAGTAATTGGGAGTAATCAATTGAGGGGTGGTGTCCAGCTTAAGCTTCTCATCCTGAATGCCGTAATAGTAATCAAAATGATAGCCGATACCGGCGTAAAAATTCTCAAGCATTTTCATGTTCACAATTTCACTGACCTTGACATAGTTGAATTTCATCGGGAAGGATAGGGAATCCGTCGAACCGCCGTCCCCTTGCCAGTGAATTTCATTCGGAAGGTTTCCTGCATCGGGTGCATTCGTACCAAGGCCATAAGTGGGCTGGCTGTAAATATAAAATCGCAAGTCTCCCTGCAGGAAAAACTTATTCTCTTTCGTATAGATATTGGATTTAAGAAAGGTGATTAATTGTTTCTTGGAAGTTACAGCAACTGTAAAAGGTGCTGCAGAGACCCTTGTATTTTCTCTGGGCCCCATATACCATCCGAAAGTTCCGCCGACCCCCAGTAAAAATCCGTTGGAAGGGTTGGAACTGATATTGGGAAGAATGAGGGCCATGAATTTCTTCGGCGGTTTGGGCGCTTTGTCTTTCTTCCTGAACAGGTCGCCGATGGCTTTTTGCCGGCAATCCTTTTTCACGGTATCCTGCTTGGTTTTTATCGTATCTTTCGTGGCTTCATTGCTAACCGGGATCGAGTCTTTCTTCTGGGCATTTAACCCGCAGGCCGCTAAAAGAAAAGAAATCAACAACAGAAATACCCGTAAACTTTTTCTCATGAGGCGTTGAACCCTTACTTTTTCTGCTCGATAGTTACTCTGACGATCTTCCCGTTGAACTTTGAGGATTTTCCATAATCGGCAACCGGCGTGCCTTCATCAACTCCGATATCGGCCAGGTCATCAACCGAGAATATCCCGGGCTGGGTTTTTTCAATCCGGCCTTCGGCCACCTTTTTCGTGTTTACTGTAATCGTACCAATGCCTCCCAAACCCGGTTTAATGCCATCATATTTAAAGTCATATACCAGCAGGTAATTTCCCGGTTTAAGAGCTTCGGAAGACATTATATTTGTCGATTTCAATCCCAGGTAATTGTATGTAAATACCGGTTTTCCGTTTTTCATGTAGAAAGAAAAACCGCCAAATCGCCCGCCCTGGCATACGATAGCACCGTTTCCTTTGGCGTCGACTGTGACTTCGGCAGTGATTGTATATGATTTGTTCCTGAGGTCAATGAAAATATCAGTGCCCATTCCTTTCATTCCCTCGCCGTATGTTACGGAAGTTCTGTGCCCCATAACAGTCGGTCTTCCCATCATTTCAGCATCGGTTCTTTCAAGGAGGCGGTCATCCAGGGGTAAAACATGGTATTTTTCTGCTTCTCTCATGAACAATGCCTGCATATCTTTCAGCTTGTCAGCGTTTTGGGCTGACAGATCATTCGCCAGGCTGAAATCTTCGTTCGTATTGTATAACTCCCACTGATCTTCATTAAGCGGATGTGAGGGTTTAAATTTCCATGGCGGTCTGTGGATAGTGCGGGCGAACCAGCCCTCCTGATATACTCCCCGGTTGCCGAACATTTCAAAATACTGCACTTTATGCTGTTCGGCAGCTTTTGCATCATTAAACGTATATGCAAGGCTTGTACCTTCGATCGGATCCTGCTTTATTCCGTTAACAGTGGTTGGAGCAGGGATTTTAGTAATTTCATAAATAGTAGGGGCAATGTCAATTACATGGCCAAACTGTGAACGCACTTCTCCTTTGGCCTTGATACCTGCAGTCCACTGGATGATCATCCCGTTTCGTGTTCCTCCAAAATCGGATGCTACCTGCTTGGAATACGAAAATGGTGCATCCATTGCAATAGCCCATCCTGCTGCAAAATGAGGATAGGTAGTTGGGCCGCCCCATTCGTCATAATGTTTTAACATATCCGGAACGCTTTCCGGAGCCGCATTGAAATAAGTCATTTCATTGTACATGCCGTTCATCTGTCCTTCGGCACTTGCTCCGTTGTCGCCTTCAATGAATATGATTATGGTATTATCCATCACACCCAGGTCTTTAATGGCGGAGATGAGCCTTCCGGCTTCATAATCGGTTTGTTCTGCAAACCCGGCATACACCTCCATCTGGCGGGCAAATAATTTCTTTTCGTCGGCCGAAAGTTTATCCCAATCCTTGATATCTTTCGGTTTTGGTGCAAGCTTCGTGTTCTGGGGAACAATACCAAGTTTTTTCTGGCGTTCCAGGGTCATTTCACGCAGCTTATCCCATCCCTGGTCAAATTTCCCTTTGTATTTCTCGGCCCATGCTTTCGGAACATGATGCGGAGCATGGGTAGCTCCGGGTGCATAATACAGGAAGAAAGGCTTGTCGGGGGATAAAGCCTGCTGGAACCTGACCCACGAAATGGCCTGGTTTGTCATGTCGGTGGTAAAGTGATAATTAGGATCGTCCGGGGTTTCAACCAGTGTAACACCATCGTAGATCAAAGGTGCATACTGATTGGTTTCTCCACCGATAAAGCCATAGAATTTTTCAAAACCTGAACGGGTCGGCCAGCGGTCCTGCGGCCCTGAAGCCGATATTTCCCAGGGCGGAGTTTCATGGTATTTTCCAAAAGCTGCCGTATTGTATCCGTTCTGGCGAAGCACTTCAGCCATCGGAGTAATGGTTTGAGGTCTTACTGAAGTATACCCGGGAAAGGTCGTGGCGGCTTCCCCAATACAGCCCATATTATTACTGTGATGGTTATACCCGGTAAGCAACGCCACCCGGGTGGGTGAGCACAGAGAAGTGGTATGAAAACGGTTATACTTTAAACCGTTATCCGCCAGTTTGTCCATGACGGGTGTGGTAACAGGTCCGCCGAAGGCTTCCGACACACCAAAACCCATATCGTCAATCAATATAATCACCACGTTGGGGGCGCCTTTCGGGGCTTTCACTTCAAACCTGGCCGAAGCTTTGGCATTACGAACATCTAGTTCTTTATACGCCGGACGAATGGGTTCCTTAATCGGTAGTACGGTACGGTCAAGACCGTTTTCAGTGAGCTTTTCAGAGCCGGCTGACCCGGTCCCTGGTTTTTGGTTGCAGGAAACCAAGGCCCCGGCAAGCATAATAATAAAAAACAGATGTTTCATAATATGCATTGTTTATAGTGGTTTTTACTGAACTAACTGTATTTCAGTAGAATCAAAGCTTTTTTGCAAAATCCGTATTGCTCAAATTGACTTTGATTTTTTTGGCAGGGAGGTCAAGAACGACCTTATCCACCGTGTTGACGTCATCCACAAACTTAAACGTAACTGTCGCTTTAACCGGGTCACCGTTCATCAGGGTTGAAATATCCTGGGCTTTATACTGGAGTGATGTTTTATCATATGTATATTTTAGATGGTCGCCCTTTGTGATAAAATTAAATGCTTCGGCATTCAGGTTGTCATTCAGTAATGACAGGGTTCCTTTATTGAACAGGTCAACCATCTGGCCTGTCGACATGAAAATATACTTTGAAACAAGTTCCACTGCATTTTTAATATATTCAGCAGCTTCTGCCTGCTTCTTTGATGGTTTTTTCTGGTTTCCGCCTGTTTTCTCAATGACCTGGTTTACAGGTTTCCCGTCAGGACTCATCGTAACAGAACTCAGGATTGAAACAACCTGATTTCCTTCCTGGAAACCCTCAAGTGTTCTTTTCCAGGTATAGGCTGAAAGCAGTTTGATATTGTGATCATTGGTTTTGGATACTTCAAGGCTTAACTTGGTCTTGTCTATCTGGGCACTGAGTGAAAGCCCGATAAATACTGCGATGGATATTAACATTAGTTTTTTCATCTGGTGATTAATTAGGTTAGGATTGATGATTACATTTTTTTGGCATATTCGAAGTTGATTAATTTTATATTCACTTTTGGCCCGGCCATGTCCATTGTCACTGAAGTTACACGATTCACTCCGTTAACATTTTCATATTTCACGGTTGCCTTGACGGCATCACCCTGTAACACGGTAGAGATGTCCTGGGACTGGTAAAGCAGGGTTGACTGATCAAACTTGTAATTAAGACGATCTCCCTGGACCAGCAGGTTAAATCCTTCGGCCTGAATTGAATTCCCCAGGACTGAGAGGGTCCCCTTGGTAAAAAGGTCAACCATCTGGCCCTGGCTGAGGAAAATATATTTCCCAACCAGCTCAACGGCAGCCTTAACATATGCATTGACGTCGGAAACGACACTGGCCTGTACGGCTCCCCTTATACCACGTTTCTTTTCCGTGTATGATTGCTGACTGATCACGATGGCCTGCATTTTACCATCAGGGCCCAGGGTAACCGAACTCACCGACATTGTCGCCAGGTTTCCACCTACATAACCTTCGGTCTTTCTTTTCCAGGTAAGCTGCGAAAGTAGTCCGATGTTCTGGGCATACTTTTTTGATACGTCAAGGCTCATTTGTGTTTTATCAACCTGGGCGTATGCTGCCGGAAAAAAACATACTATAATTAATAAAAAAAGGATCTGTGTTTTCATAAATCAAATCTTTAACCTCTGTGTTTAAATTCCAATTTTAAAAGTAGGACCAGGGTCCGGGGTTTGGCCGGTTTTAAAACATTATTATTGATAATCAATCAGCTTCAAATTTACGTAAGAAAATCAGTAAAAGGAAGAATCCGGAAATATCTTTTCCCTAATCTGTTAAAAATACTTATTATTGAGTATGGGCAGATTTATATAATGCAGGATTAACAAACTATATTTGTCTTAGGATTATTTATGCCTGGACGGTGTTGGTGAAAAGGCATATATCAATCAAGGCTTGTTCTCCCGCCCTGTAGAATATTCTGATATTTTGTATAAAAAGAAAACAATGAAATATTTCTTTACGTTGCTTGCTGTCTGCCTGTTTTCCCCCCCACTGATATTGCATGCTCAGAACAAGGACGGGGCCATCTGTGTTCCTGACACCCTGGATGCTCCATATATCAAAATTACAGGTGTTGAGATCACCGGGAACAAACTCACCAAGCCACAGATCCTTACACGCGAGCTGGATTTCAAGATCGGCGATTCCCTTGCAACGTTCCAAAAAGGGAAAAGAGTAAATTTCTCTGACAGGCACTTTTATCCCGGAGATTCCAGTGAACTTAGGCTGCGGATGAATTACAGCAGGGAAAACCTTATCAATACCAAGCTTTTCCTCACTGTTGACATGTCACTCAAAAAGATCAGCAAGGCTCAGTATACCCTGCTTATCGATGTCAATGAAAGGCATTACTGGTGGCTTTTCCCAATTGCCAAGCTGAATGCTCCCAATTTCAATGAATGGTTGCGGGCGCCCCAATGGTCTGACCTGAGCATGGGGTTGTTCTTCAGCCACAACAACCTATGGGGTCTCAATCACCAAACCTCTCTCGTGGTCCTGTTTGGTAAATCGTGGGCTGTCGTGCTGGGGTACAAAATACCCTGGATCGGTCACGGTAAAAAAGTCGGGCTTCTCCTGGGCGCCAAATACGAAAATCTCTATACGGTGGAGTATGCCTCGATCGATAATAAAAGGCAGATGCTCTATGCCTTCAACAGCCAGCAAAGTGTTAAGGTGACCGCCAAGCTGACTCTAAGGCCCGGCCTGTACAATTACGGAACTATAAAACTCACAGGCGATTACGTGGCAATATCCGATTCCATGCACAAGCTTGACTCAGCTTACCTTGCCGGTAATAAAAAGACTAATATATCTCTCAGCCTCTATGCCGATTATTATTATGATACGCGCAACAGCCACACTTATCCACTGAAGGGGAACATGCTCAGGGTTTTCATAAACAAGGTCGGGCTTGGGCTTGTTTCAAAGGATGTGGACCTTTTTTACTATGGGATTGATTTTCATTTCTACCAGACCATCGGTCGTAAGTGGTATGTTGCCGAGATGGTCAAGGCCGAAAACCAGGCAGGGCAGAACGCCCCTTATTACTACCAGCTGAACATGACCCAGGGAAAGGATTTTATCAGGGGTTTCGATTTGTATACGCTGAAAGGCGACCAGATGTACTTTTGCAGGAATAACATTAAGTTTGAACTGATCAAGCCCTCCGTTAAAAAAGTGAAGGAAGGTCAGGAGAAGAATAAATTCAAGGCCCTTCAGTATGCATTTTACCTGAATGCCTTTGCTGATGCAGGGTACTGTGTCAATAAATTTACAGACGTCAATCCATATAACAACAAGTTTCTTATGAGTTGGGGATTGGGAATTGATTTTGTGACCTATTACGACCTTGTGATACGTTTTGAATATGCCTTTACATCCATCGGCACAAATGGTTTCTTTTTCGGGTTTGGGATGCCCATCTGATCCTGGATTCAGGCTTCGAAGAAATAGTTCCGGCAGGAATAGTATCAAGGCTCTCCAATCACCCTCAGGTCATTATCCTGAGCATGTTGCGGAGCCTGTACGAGGGACTTGGTGGAGAAATCATTGCAGTGAAAAATACCAGGTGGTGAGTATTTTATTTAAAATATTTTGCCTCCTTTTTTGAATAAATTTGTGTGATTTGAGGTATGAACCCTTCTTTTTATTTAAATCTAAGAAACCAAGGATGAAAAAGAAATTCGTTTTGGCATTGTTTGCATTGTCGGCCTCTGCAGGTCAACTTGCAGCGCAGGACCGGACTGTCCTGCCAATCAAAGAACCAAGCCCGGCTACCTACGAAGAGCTGGATGTAAGAAATGCGACTCCGCCAAAGCGGTTTGAAGTCAGGGCTCCGCAAGGGGCACCCAATGTCGTGATCATTCTGATCGATGATATGGGTTTCGGAGTTTGTGATGCGTTTGGCGGGCCTGTTTCCATGCCAACACTTGATAAATTGTCTGAGACAGGGCTTAAATACAACCATTTTCATACCACTGCATTATGTGCTCCCACCAGGATGGCGCTGCTTACAGGGTACAATCACCACTCTGCCAACATGGGGGCGATTACGGAAATGGCGACTAGTTTTCCAGGCAATACCGCTATCCGGCCCCAGGCCATTACCCCGATGGCTGAAGTGCTTCGGCAAAACGGTTACAATACCGCACAATTCGGGAAATGCCATGAAGTCCCGCCATGGGAGCTTTCAGCTTCAGGTCCCCAGGACAGATGGCCTACACGCTCGGGTTTTGAAAAATTCTATGGCTTTCTTGGTGGTGAGACTAACCAATGGGCACCACTGGTTTACGACGGCATAACCCAGGTTGAAGTCCCCAAAGATTCAAATTATCATTTTACAACCGATATGACCAACCAGGCCATCGCCTGGGTCCGGTTCCAGCAGGCGATTACACCCGGCAAGCCTTTTTTCATCTATTATGCACCCGGGGCTACCCATGCCCCTCACCATGTACCTAAAGTATGGGCCGATAAATACAAAGGTAAATTTGATGAAGGCTGGGACAAGGTCTGCGAAGAGACGTTTGCCCGCCAGAAAAAACTTGGAATCATTCCCCAGAATACTATGCTTGCACCCAAGCCTTCTGATATTAAAAACTGGGAATCACTAACGCCCGATGAAAAGAAACTCTATGCCCGCCAGATGGAGGTTTATGCAGGATTTGCTGAACACACCGACCATGAAATCGGCAGGCTGATCGCCGCGCTCGAAGAATTAGGCATCATGGAAAACACGATGATCATTTTCATCGCGGGCGACAATGGAGCCAGCGCCGAAGGACAGATGAGCGGGATGTTCAATGAGTTGACATATTTCAACCAGGTTACTGAAACGGTTCCCGACATGCTGAAGCATTATGATGAATGGGGCTCCCCAAGTACTTATCCTCATTTCGCAGCAGGCTGGGCTGTAGCTATGGATGCCCCCTTTACCTGGACAAAACAGGTTGCTTCGGACTTTGGTGGAGTCCGCAACGGCATGGTGATCTGCTGGCCAAAAAAAATCAAGGCAAAGGGAGAGATCCGTACTCAATTTGCACATGTAATAGACATTGCCCCAACGGTTTACGAAGCTGCCGGTATCCCGGCCCCAAAAGTTGTTAACGGGATCACCCAGGCTCCCATCGAGGGAACCAGCCTTGTTTACACGTTCAATGACGCTGCTGCAAAGGAAAAACATACTATTCAGTACTTTGAAATGATGGGTAACCGGGGCTTGTACAAGGATGGATGGCTGGCCCGGACTATACACCAGGCCCCATGGAACCCGAAACCATATGCTGTATTGCAGGAAGATAAATGGGAGCTATACAATACCATGGAAGATTTCAGCCTTTCGAATGACCTTGCGGCGAAAGATCCCGAAAAATTGAAAAATATGCAGGAACTGTTTATGAAAGAAGCGGAAAAATATCATGTACTGCCGATCGATGACAGAAGATTTGAAAGATTTAATGCCGCTGCGGTTGGCAGGCCAACCATGATGCAGGGTAAAACAACCATGACCCTGGGTGAGGGCATGAAGGGCATGGGATCCGATATTTTTATCAGTCTTTTTAATACTTCTTATACGATTACCGCAGATGTTGAGGTTCCCGCCAATGCAAATGGAGTGATAGTGTGCCAGGGCGGGAGGTTTGGAGGGATTTCTTTCTATCTCAGGGAAGGTAAGCCGGTATTCACCTATAACTATCTCGGCCTCGAGCAATTCCAGGCAATATCTTCACAACCTCTGAAACCCGGCAAATACACCCTTGCTTTTGATTTTAAATATGACGGTGGAGGAGCAGGTAAAGGCGGAACGGGAACTATTTCGGTCAATGGGGTTAAAGTTGCCGAGACAAGGATTGCTAAAACCGAACCCAGCATTTTCTCAGGAGATGATATGGCTGATGTGGGCGTGGATGAAGGGACCCCGGTGGCCGACTACGGAACATCCTCAAAATTCAATGGCAACATTCATAAAGTGACGATTAATGTCAGGAAGTAATTTCTACGGAGGGTCTGTTTGATTCAAATACGGCATAAATGAACTTTATTCGGATTGGTTAAAACAATTAAGAATCATGAAAGCTCGACAGCATTTGTTTTTTCTCCTGATCCCGGCAATTTTCATCGCCTCATGTAAAAGCGTAGGACCACGAACTTTGAACAAAGACCGCACTGATTACATCAATGCGTATTCTGAATCGTGGAAAAAACAGCTTTTACTGAATATTGTAAGAATCAGGTATGCTGATGCTCCCGTAATGATGGATATATCTTCCATTATAAGCCAGTACGAAATCTCAGGCCAGTTCAATACAGGCGCTTCATATGAGCCAAATGGAATTGGATGGAACCCTTCGGTTGGTGCACAGGGTACTATGACCGACCGTCCTACAATTTCTTATGAACCTGTTTCGGGCGCAAGATTTGCGCTTAGCCTGATGCAGCCTATCCCGACGACCGTTATAATGAGCCTTGTATACGCAGGCTATCCTATTGACCAGGTGTTTAAGTTAACGGTTAATTCAGTGAATGGCATTAAAAACAACTTTGGCGGAAGTGCACGCCGCCACGAAGCTTCTCCGGAGTTTTACCCTCTCCTGGGTTGCTTTAAAAAGCTCCAGGGAAAAGATGATATCGATATCACTTCCACAAGGATCTCTGAGACTAAAGAGGAATTATTCATAGAGATCGGCGAAAGACAGGATACTTCAGTTACAGAAACTATAAAAAGAATAAACCATATCCTCGGCATCCCTGACTCTCTCAGAAAATACAGGGTTGGGATAGGAATCAGAAAGAATGATAGTTTACAGTTCGCGGTCATGACCAGGTCAATCCTGGAAATTCTTGCGGATATCGGAGCCTATATACATGTACCGGAGGAGCATATACAGGCGAAAGAAGTCTATCCCGAACCTGATTTTAAAATGCCTGACGGCACACCTGTTCAACCGTTCATCAATATTTACAGCAGCAAACAGGAACCTGTAAATGCATTTGCTTCAGTCTATTATAACGGGTACTGGTTCTATCTCGACAAGGCAGAGTACAGATCAAAAGGGATATTCAGTTTTCTCCTTTTGATCAGTTCCCTGGTACAGTCGGATGAAAAAACAGCGCCAATGATAACAATTCCAGCGAGATAACCCGGATATTAAAAAAGCAAACCAGACCTGGCCGATGTGGAGTATCAGACAGATCCTGGTAAAATCAAATTGAACATCCATCATGCTCCCCGCAATGAGCGGTACGAAATGGGCAGGTAATTGAAAAAAACCTGTCCGCGTTCATCCCATTCAACTTGCCAGGCTCCTGCCAAACGCCCGCACCCCATTGACCTCCTGCTGGCCAGTGAAAAAGGATGTAATCCCGATTTATTGCCACTTCGTCATGGACACATGTCAAGGTCTCCTTTTACTTTTTATTGTGGATCGGCTTTTAACATGGCTTCAGACCATACCGGTACACCCGTTTCCGGATTGTTTGTTCAGGCTTGCGGTGATGCCCATTTGTGCAATTTTGGCGGATTTGCAACATCCGAAAGAAATATCATCTTCTCTATTAATGACCTGGACGACACACTGCCTGCACCCTGGGAGTGGGATGTCAAATGGTTGGCAGCCAGCTTTGTGATTGCATGCCGGAACAACAACCTCGGGGAGACGACTGCAAGAGAGGCAGCGATGGAGGGTGTGAGATCTTACCGGGTGAATATGGCTGCATACAGCCAGATGAAGATCCTGGAACGCTGGCATATTTACCTCACAGCCGATATGATGATATCCAAATTAAAGAATCCCAAAAAGGGTGGCACGCGGTTCAAAACACGTGCATAAGGAAAGGGGACGAAGCATAGCAGAGGATATTTTCCCTCAGCTTGTGAAAGGGACAGGCTCATCCACATACATTAAAGACAATTTACGTGTAATTTTTCATGTAGAAGGATATACTCCGGGTGAGATCACCGAGGCGGTTAAGGAGGCGTTTGTCCTTTACAGGCAGAACCTGCCCCCCGGTTTATAGCTTCTTTCTTGAGCGTTATGAGCTTAAGGATGTCGCAATAAAAGTAGTTGGAGTCGGAAGTGTAGGTACTCTGTGCTGGTTGCTGTTGCTTATGACACCAGATGGAGATACGCTTTTTTCCAGGTTAAAGAAGCCAGACCATCAGTTCTGGAGCCTCTCGCCGGGAAAAGCATACATCCAAACCATAGCAAGCGTGTTGTCAATGACTACCGCCTGATCCAGCCGTTCGGCTATCCTTTCCTGGGCTGTACGTAATCGAAACTGGGGTGGCATTATTTCTTCAGATCCGTCAGCTCAGTGACATCAAGATTTCGATGAAGGCGGAAATATTCGGGAAATCTGAAATGGTATCCTATGCAGACTGGTGTAGGCAGGCGATGGCGCTATTTCATTCCAGATCAGGGGATGCTGCGATGCTGAGTGGATATATGGAAAATAGTGAAACATTCGACAATGCTATTGCTTGTTTCTCCTTTGCCTATGCCGACCAGAATGAAAAAGACTAAGCTGACCTCAAACGCGCAATCAAGGAAGGCAAAATATTGGCCCGATATGAAGAATAGACAAGAGTGAGAGAACAAAACCATGAACTGATTCGGCGAAAAGGTTCACTGATTACCCGGAAACAAAGCAGGTATTTTACTGTCTTTTTGTGTTTATTTTATCTATAGGATCCCTCTTTTCTTCAAGTCTAAGATTAATTCTATAATGGAAGATTGATTGGATTTCTTTAAAATATTCCTGCGATGGGTTTCGATGGTATAAACACTTAGAAAAAGCTTGCTTGCGATCTGTTCACTGCTCAATCCTTCAGAGACTAGTTTGATTATCTCAAATTCTCTTTTCGAATAAATATTCCCAACCGATAACAAATTTTCATCCGGATATCTGAAAAAAGAAATGAGGCTGTCTCAAAAGCACGAGACAGCCTCTTTTGTTTTTATAATGTGCTGATTGTTAATATCTTGGTGATAATTAATTATTGTAATAGATTGACATGCTGTAAGATATGATTATCTTGCAGTATGAAAACGATCAAACGAGCCAACGTAAAGTTCAAAGACTATGTCCAGGATCAGCTCATGCTGATACCCCCTTCTCTGGATGAGATGATCGATAAGGGTCATCCGGTTCGCATAGTCAACCAGGTCCTGAGCCAAATAGACATTGATCCTTTATTTGCCAAGTATAAAGGTGGCGGTACTTCCAGCTATCATCCCCGGATGTTGTTAAAGGTGATGGTCTATGCTTACCTGAGTAACATTTATTCATCCCGCAGGATAGAAGCAGCCTTAAAGGAGAACATCCATTTCATGTGGATCTCGGGGATGAATACACCGGACCACAATACGATCAACCGTTTTCGCAGTGAACGGTTGAAGGGAGTTCTCAAGAAAGTGTTCAGCAAAGTAGTCGAACTGTTAGCCGCAGAGGGGTTGGTGGGTTTGAAGGAAGTCTACATCGACGGCACAAAGATCGAGGCCAATGCCAACCGGTACACCTTCGTTTGGGGCAATGCGATCAAGACCAGCAAAGAACGAATCAAAAAGCAACTAGAACAACTGTGGGCCTATACTCAGGAGCTTGCCCGGGAAGAGTTAGCCGATACTACACCCACCACCTTTGCACAGATCGACGCAGAGAAGGTCAAGGATACGATTCAACAGATCAATGAAGCGCTAAAGGATAAACCCGTAAGCAAAAAGGTAGCACAAAAGCTAAAGTACGCTGAGAAGAACTGGCCTGCCAACCTGAAGCGTTATGATGAGCAGGAGAAGATCCTTCAAGGTCGCAATAGTTATGCCAAGACCGATCACGATGCAACCTTCATGAGGATGAAGGAAGACCACATGCTCAATGGACAGTTAAAACCCGGGTACAACTGGCAGATCAGCACCAATAACCAGTTTATTTTAAATTACAGCATTCACCAATCATCGACCGATTACAATACGTTGCCTGCTCATGTAAACCAATTTGAAGCCTTATACGGGGGGATGCCCGAGGTCGCAACGGCAGATGCCGGCTATGGTTCGGAAGAGAACTATATGTTCATGGAAGAGCACGACATTACAGCCTATGTTAAAGATACGTATTTTGACAAGGATCGTTCTGATAAACCCTATCACAACAGTTTTGATCCGTTCAATTTGCATTACAATCAACCGCTGGATTGCTTTTATTGTCCCATGGGACAGCCCATGAACTTTATAGGAACAAGAAAACGTCTGAGCAACAACGGATTTGAACAAGTTTATAGTGTATACACAGCCAGGAACTGCAATGGTTGTCCGATGCGTGGAGTTTGTCATAAACAAAAAGGGAATAGGCAAATCGAAGTGAACCATAACCTGCGAAGGCTGATCACTGCGGCAAGACAACGCTTAACCAGTGAACAGGGTATCATGCATCGAAAAAAACGACCGGTGGACGTTGAACCTGTGTTTGGAAATATTAAACAAAACAAAGGGTTCAGACGATTTTTGCTTCGTGGTTGTGATAAGGTTGAAGTTGAAGCAGGATTACTGAGCATAGCCCACAATCTGTCAAAGTGGTCGTGCTAGAGCATTGACCCCTTGTTCGGGAATGGATAAGATCAGGTCACTGCATAAGCGGCCTTGGCCTGCGCAGTTTTATCGCTTTTTTATTGCCATAGGCCAGGTATTTTAGCGCAGGGCGCAGACGCGATGCAGTGACCTGGTCGCTATACCAGAACGCAAAAAAAAAGAAGGTGCCCTTTTGGGACACCCTCATCCTTTTCTGAATTTTTTGAAAGCGGAGATATCCGTATGGACCTGGAGTCTAAAAACGGTAGAGTAGGGTAAGTTTTTATAAAACAGCAGACACTGCACCAATTGGTTTAAATAATTTCCTGGGGATTTCTGAAACCTTAAAGTTGTTGAAATGACAACAATCCCGTTTTTCGCTATAAAAAGATCCCCTCCCAGATGATATATTTTTGAGCGTATAAGGCAAAGCCTGGACAGATCAGTCGGATGTATCCTATTAATAAAACTCATCAGATCAAGATCTTTGGATTCTACACCAACCAAATCCAGACTTTTTTTACTGGTAAAAGTCATTTTCATATTGATTTGATCCCCGACGAAAAAAAACTGGTTGTTGGCTGCCATCATCCTTTCAAGGTTCAACATCAGGGTTGAATCGGGATCAACATTTTGAAATCCACCCGGAAGATATTTGTCTATGAATTCAAAGAATAGACTATAACTTCTTGATATTGTTTCCATTGTGTACTGATAATCTTTTAAAATAATTTGTAATGATTTATCAATAGTGATGCTTGAAATAATTGTCCTGGACCATGTGATTATTGCGGGGAACCAATATTATAGCTTTGCTGATAGCGGAATCCTATAATAGTTACTAATCAGCATTAAGAAGGTGAATAATTAATTGATTCCGCATATGCCTTACTGTTTAATTATCTTCTCTACCTGCATGATCCTTTCTCCTATCACCTTCACCAGATAAATACCAGCGGGTAATTGACTGATGTCAATTTGGGCGGATGTAGCAGTGATAGTTGTGTACAGTATTTTCTGACTTCCCATGGATGAAACTGAAAATTCACCATCTGCGGAAGTTAATTGTACCCATCAATAAAAAAAGACAATCAATACATTGATTAACCGTCTTCTGTGATTAGTATTTGTTGTCCCGCCAGGATTCGAACCTAGACCAAGAGAACCAAAATCTCTGGTGCTGCCATTACACCACGGGACAGGAGAATATCGAATATTGAACATTGAATACCGAAGGTTGAATTCAGGTTTCAATTCCTCCCTCGAAAACGGCTGCAAAAGTAGTACTTTTTTCGCATATCTGCAATTTTTGTAACTTCGCTGCCCTGTCAACCCTGCTTCATGAGAAATTACCAGAAACTGAATAATATCATCGGCTGGATCACCTTTGCCATCTCTGCAACCGTCTTTCTGCTTACCATTGAACCTACAGCCAGCTGGTGGGATCCGGGCGAATTCATTTCCACGACATATAAGCTCCAGATCGGGCATCCGCCGGGAGCGCCTACCATGCAGCTCATCGGGAGACTATTTTCACAGCTTGCCTTCGGAAATGTCGCGAGGGTTGCCATGATGATCAATGCAATGTCGGCCATATGCAGCGCTTTTGCAGTGCTGTTCCTTTTCTGGGTGATCACGATGTTCGCCCGCAAGATCGTTGCCCCGGAAGGTTTAATGACCAAAGCACAGATGTGGACCATCTTTGCTGCAGGCTTCATAGGTGCAATGACGTTCACATTCACCGATTCGTTCTGGTTCTCGGCTGTAGAAGGCGAGGTCTACGCCATGTCGGCCATGTTCACTTCATTGGTTTTCTGGGCCATCATGAAATGGGAAGCGGTCGCGGACCAGAAACATGCCTCACGCTGGATCATCTTTATTGCTTTCATGATAGGTCTTGCCATTGGCGTTCACCTCCTGAACCTGCTGACGATCCCGGCCCTTGCATTCGTTATTTATTTTAAGAAATTCAAACCCTCGAAAGCGGGGATGTTATGGACTTTTCTTGCTTCTATCGCAGTTCTGGCATTCGTGATGTATTTTGTAATTCCCTGGATACCTAACCTGGCGGGAAAATTCGAGATTCTTTTCGTCAACTCCCTGCACCTGCCATTCCAGAGCGGAACCATTTTCTATTTCTTCCTGCTCACGGGACTTATCATCTGGGGACTTTATTATACCCGGAAGAATAACCATCCTTTGATCAGCACGATCATCCTCTCCTTTACTTTTCTGCTGATCGGCTATTCTTCTTTCCTGGTCCTTGTGATCAGGGCCAATGCCGATACCCCTATAAACGAAAACGATCCGAAGGATGTGGTCGGCCTTGTTTCATACCTGAACCGGGAGCAATACGGGACCTGGCCATTATTTTATGGACAGTATTACAACGCACCTATAGTCGGATATGAGGACGGAAGCCCTGTATATGCGCATGACTCGGCGACAAGAAAATATATTGTCGTGGATGACAGGAAAGGCACCATCCCGGTTTTTGACTCAAGATTCATGACCATATTCCCAAGGATTTGGAGCCGTGAATCGGACCGCAAAGGGACCCTCGACTTTTATAAAAGATGGGGCGGTGAAGGTGTTCCCATGACCATTACGGATGAAGACGGGAAAACGAAAACTGTCAATAAACCCACTTTTATTGAAAACATTAAATATTTTCTTACTTACCAGGTTGGCTGGATGTACCTCAGGTATTTTCTCTGGAACTATGCCGGCCGGCAGAATGACGTCCAGGGTTACGGAGGGGTCGAGGACGGGAACTGGATATCGGGAATACCTTTCCTGGATAAACTGAGGCTTGGCCATAACCAGCTGAACCTTCCCGACAGCAAGAAAAACAGGGGAGAAAACAGGTATTACCTGCTGCCGTTACTTCTTGGCTTAATCGGATTCATTTACCAGCTTAAAAAGGAATACAAGGGGGCTGCGGTCATTACTTTTCTTTTTCTGATGACAGGCCTTGCAATCGTGATATACCTTAACCAGAAACCTTTCGAACCCCGCGAAAGGGATTACTCCTACTGTGGGTCAACCTATGCTTTTGCCATATGGATCGGCCTTGGTGTGATCTGCCTGGTGCAACTGGCAAAAAAGTATATCAAACAGGAATACCTCCCGCTTATCCTGGTTTTTGCTTTCTGCCTCCTTCTGGTCCCGGTGAATATGGCCAAAGAAAACTGGGACGACCACGACCGAAGCGGGAAATATTCCTGCCGGGATTTTGCGGCCAATTACCTGAACTCCTGTGAAAAACAATCGGTCATTATTACTAATGGCGACAATGACACCTTCCCCTTATGGTACGACCAGGAGGTTGAAGGGATCAGGACCGACGTCAGGGTCGTAAATTTTATGCTGGCTTCCGGGGGATGGTATATCGACCAGCTTTACCAGAAGATGTACGACTCGGAACCGCTTCCTTTCACCCTGAAACGGAAACAGTACAGCCTCGGTCAAAATGAGATAATCCCGTTCTATGACGTGGGGATAAAGGGATATGTTGAGCTGAAGGATATCCTTGACTTCATCCGAAGTGATGATCCGGAAACTTTCCTGACACTGCAGAACGGTGAAAAAATAAAGTTTATCCCTTCCAGGAACATAAAACTGACTGTGGATAAAGAGGCCTGTCTCAGGAATGGCATCGTTCCGCCTTATCTTAAGGATAAAATGGTGGATACCATTTACTGGACGATCCGCGGAAACGAGGTCTACAAGAACGATATCATGCTCCTGGATTTCGTGGCGTCCAACAAATGGACGAGGCCACTGTACTTTTCTTCGCCCGGCAGCGTAAACCATGTTTTCAACCTGGATCACTATTGCCTCCTCTGCGGATATGCCTATAAATTCATGCCGGTGAAGGCCGACTCCTCCGATTATATCCAGGGGATGGGTGGCGTGGATCCGCTGACATCATATGATATCCTGATGAACAAATGCAAATGGGGAAACCTGAATGACCCGCATGTATATGTCGATCCTGAAAGCCTGAACAACGCGGTAAGACCAAGGACAAGCTTTATGAGGGTTGCCCAGTCACTCGTTGACATGGGGAAGAATAAGGAAGCTGCGGAATTGCTTGATACTTACCTGAAGTATTTCCCCGATTCCAAGATCAGCTATGATATGTTTATGCTGCCATTCTCAGAGATTTATTACCGGATAGGCGACACTGCAAAAGCCAACCGGATCATGAGAAGGGTAGCGGAGATATTCAGCCAGAACCTGGATTATTATTTCTCGTACCCGCCTGATTACAGGAAGTATTTTCAGAATGATATCAATAACAACTTCGGGATGATCAGAAGGATCTCCATGATCGCCAAGGATTTCAAACAGGATAAACTGGTGGCCGAAATGGACGGGCTGTTCACAAGTAAGATCAAATCTTATAAATAGGCATTAATTAGGCATTAGGGATCAGAGATTTAGAAAATAACAAACCAAGGATATAACGAATCATTCAGATATGACAGTCATACTTGCATACATTCACTGGAACCCGGACCCGGAAATTTTTCATATTGGCTCCATGGCCATCAGGTGGTACGGACTGCTTTTTGCTTCGGCTTTTTTCTTCGGATATTTCATTATGCTCAGGATCTTCAAAAAGGAAGGGATACCTGTTGAAAAGCTGGACACTCTTACAACTTATATGGTCATAGGAACGGTTGTGGGAGCAAGGCTGGGCCATTGCCTCTTCTATGAACCGGATTATTATCTTGCACATCCGGTAAAGATACTGGAGGTCTGGCAGGGCGGATTGGCGAGCCACGGTGCCGGGATAGGGATACTGCTTTCGATATGGCTGTTCAGTTACAGGAACAAGTTAACGTTCCTCTGGGTGGTTGACCGTATCGTCATCACGGTTGCGTTATCAGGCCTGCTGATCCGTATGGGAAACCTGATGAATTCTGAAATATACGGGCATATCACGCATCTTCCATGGGGGTTTTACTTCCTCCGTTCTTCCAATCCTGCTGAGACACTTGACCCCCGCCATCCGACCCAGCTTTATGAAGGGCTGAGCTATTTCGTGATCTTTCTGTATCTGTGGTGGCTTTATTATCACAAAAACGGCAAGCCGGAGCCGGGATTGCTTTTCGGTATCTTCCTGATCTGTGTCTTTGGAATGAGGTTCATTATTGAATTCCTGAAGGAGCCCCAGGTGGGTTTCGAAAACGGCATGATCCTGAACATGGGACAGTTGCTCAGCATCCCCTTTGTTATCATTGGAGTCTGGCTCATCGTAAGGGCGGGCAAACTGAAAAACAGCGCATCAGCTGCCTTATAGCTTCCTGGTCCTTTTGCTCAGCTTATCCTGACAGCATCCTGGTCCTTTCACTTAACGTATCCTTATCGCTCCTGAGTATAATTCCCGTGTAAGCGGATGAGAGTTCCATTGCCTCCTGCAGCCGGAAATCATTCTGGGTAACTGAATAATGGATTTTTTTTGCTTTAAGGCTGGCGCCAAGATATTCCTGTTCGGTTTGTCCCGGTGTGGGAATCAGGATGGCCTTCCTGCCCAGGCAGGCCAGGTCCATCAGGGTCGAATAACCGCTCCTGCAAATGATATGCTCCGCTTGTTGAAGATAAAACATGGTTAAGGAGGAATCCAGGTGCGGGAAGATCATGATCCTTCCTTCCGCTATCACTGGCTCTTTAGATTCCGGGCGCCCGCCTGCAATAACAGCCGAATAAGGGCTTTGCCTGATCTGCTTCATTACCATCGATTCGAGCAGGCTTCTCTGCGGCTCGGGTCCCGAAAGCAGGACGAAAATATCAGGTACGGGGCATGGGAGAGGACCTGAATAATTTCCCTGCCCTGAAAACCTTGACAATATTCCAATATAATGACAATTGCCGGGCAGGACCCGGGGATGCGATAAACTGCCTGCCAGTCCGCCATCCTGCCTGTAATCAGGGATCCAGCATTCATCATATTTTCTGACAAAAGCATTAATGATGCTCCCCGACAGGGAGGAGCCCCATTCCAGGTACCCTGGCGCCTGTATGTTAAGCTGATGTGTGATAAACACCGACTTCACAGCCGGGTGCCAGCATCCGTAACGGTTCTCGGAAATCACAAGGGTAGCGCCGGTATCCCTGACCAGCTTTCTTAAAAAGATATGCTCATTTCTGATGCCCCTGATAAGTTTCGGCATCTGGCCCGCCATCTTCAGGACCATACCTGAATCTTCCGGATAATCAATTCTGACTCCCGGGAATCTGAGCAGGGCAACCAAAGGCATTTCCCTGCGGAAGAACTCATATGGCCTTCCGTCGGCAGCTATAATTACTTTCCAGCCTTCCTCAAGCAACTGCCTGACAACAGGAACTGAGCGGGTGGCATGGCCTATCCCCCAGTCAAGAGGACAAACAAGGACGGTGGGGGAATGGGTTTCCAGGGTAAAATAAATAAGAAATATATCACTTTAAGCCTTCCGGCGGATAAAGATAAGGTAAAAATACTGATGGATAAAAAGACCCTCCGATATCATATCGCCCTGACCCTTGTCCCCGGGATAGGCATTGTTACAGGGACAAAGCTGATCCAGCTTTGCGGAAACGCGGAAAATGTGTTTAGCCGTACCGGTGAAATGCTGAAACCTTTCCCCAGGCTCACTCAGTTGGTCAGGAATGCCCGGAATGATAAGGAGATATGGAAAAGGGTCGATGAGGAAATCCGGTTTGTTGAAAAGTATGGGCTTAAGGTCCTTTGCTACGGGGAAAAGGATTACCCGGCCAGGTTGTCGCAATGCCATGACGCGCCGGTGCTTCTGTTCTATAAAGGCAATGCGGATCTTGATGCCGGAAAGATCATTGGTGTTGTCGGGACAAGGAATGCGACGGATTACGGGAAGAAGGTCACGGCGGAACTGCTCAGGGGAATGATGAACGAAAATCCGCTCGTGGTCAGCGGGCTGGCTTGCGGGATCGACAGTCACGCCCACCGGCTTGCGCTGGAATGCGGACTGGAAACTATTGGTGTGCTTGGTCACGGGCTGGACCGTATCTACCCTTTTACCAACCAGAAACTGGCCGAAAAAATGATAAGGCAGGGCGGGTTGCTTACCGAATTTTTCAGCAATACCAAGCCGGATCGCGAGAATTTTCCGCAAAGGAACAGGATTATTGCCGGCCTCTGCGATGCCATCATCGTGATAGAGGCGGCGCAGAAGGGCGGGGCATTGATCACTGCCGACATAGCTAACACCTACGACAGGGAGGTCTTTGCTGTCCCGGGCCGTATCGGGGATAAATACTCGGAAGGCTGTAATACCCTGATCAATACCAACCAGGCACGACTTGCACTGAATGCCGGCGATATCCTTGAAACCATGCAATGGAAATCAACAGGCGGAAAAACTGCCGCCCAGCCCGTTTTGTTTGTCCCGCTTACATGTGATGAGGAAAAAATCGTGTCGTTGCTGAAAGAAAAAGGTGAACTGGGAATTGATGAGATCTGCAGGACGACCTGCCTGCCTGTAAATAAAATTTCAGCCTCACTCCTGAACCTGGAGCTGGGAAACGTGGTACGCTGCAAACCCGGAAAAATATTTTCGCTTGTCTGACTTAACAGGAACAGGAAAGGCTTTGTTAAGCTGCTTCCGGCTCGGTAAGTGCCGCCTTGATCCCCAGGATGAAGACGATCACAGTGGACCCGAAGGCGAACAGGCTCAGCAGCTTGAAATCCTGGGTGATCAGTGTGAAAATGAACAATCCCTGGAAAAATGTCGCCCCCAGCAAGCCTGTCAGCGCAAACATGAAGTATGTCTTGATGAACTTTCCCATACTGACGAAAAAGCCCATGATCACGGAGAAAATCAGGTTGGCAGGAACGAAGATGAAAGCATACAATGTGTAAGGGTACAAAGCCTGTGTGTGGAAGGGATCCAGCATAAACGACAGTAGGGCAATGCTGCAGAACCCAAGCGACACCATGACCGACATGCTGATGCCGTGGATGGGCTTATCGATAGTCTTTTTAGGGATGATATAGTACCTGTAAAGGATGAATTTTCCGAATTCGGAAGCAAATCCGACAGTGATGAATGAATAGAATAATATCCTTTTAAGGCTCGTCAGCGTATTTAGGCCGAGCATTGTAGACAGTAATTTCGCAGAAGCAAGAATCAGCACGCTGAGCATCCCGCAAAGGAAACTCTGAACCATCACTTTCCTGAAGGATTGCCCGTATTTCTGTCCGAGATAAAGGTATACACTTGCGGCAATAAGCGGTGCGAATGCAAGTGTGATGTATGCAATTGGTCTCATAGCAGGAGGCGTTTTGTTATGGTCAAAAATAAGTAAATTTTATAATTTTACAAGAAAATACTTATTTTGTCTTTATTCAGTTTTTCACTTATACTGATTTTGACTTTTAACGTTGAACTGAAGGACTTAGCATTACTATCTTATGCCCCCTGTCATGGTCAAGAAACATTATAATTTCCCCTGAGATTTTGGAAGGCCTTGTCATAAAATCAACAGGCAGTTGGATCAAGGTACGGCTTGAGGATGGCTCTGTTATGGATTGCCGGTTAAAAGGACAGTTCCGTATTCACGATATCAGGCATACCAACCCGGTGGCAATAGGCGACAGGGTGAGCCTGGAACAGGATATGCAGCATGGCAACGGGGTCATCACCGATATCAGGCCCCGGGATAATTATATCATCAGAAAGGCCACGAAATTATCCAAGGTATCCCATATCATAGCGGCAAACCTTGACCATGCCTTTCTCATTGTGACTCTTGCAGAGCCAAGGACCTCCACCGGGTTTATCGACAGGTTCCTTGTCACGGCCGGAGGATATTATATTCCTGCTAGCCTGGTTTTTAACAAGATCGATATTTATAACCGGGAACTTGAGAAACTTCATGGAGAGCTTACAGCGATTTACGAAAAGGCAGGTTACAGATGTTATTCTGTTTCGGCCTTGAAAAAGACGAATATCGGGCTCCTGAAACAGGCCATGAAAGATAAGATCAGCCTGTTTTCGGGGCATTCTGGAGCCGGGAAGTCGGCTCTTATCAATGCACTTGAACCAAATATGGCAATAAAGACCGGCGAAATATCCGGGGTCCATCTGAAAGGTATGCATACGACTACATTTGCCGAGATGCATGAACTGAGTGGAGGCGGCTTCATCGTGGATACCCCGGGCATCAAGGAATTCGGACTGATAGACTTCGAGAAATCAGAGATCCCCCGCAGCTTCCCGGAAATGGAAAAATTACTGCCTTACTGTCAGTACAAGAATTGCTCCCATACCCATGAACCCGGCTGTGCCGTTAAACAGGCCGTTGATTCGGGAGAAGTCAGCCAGTTACGATATAATAGTTATCTTAGCATCCTCAATGACAGCTAAGGATTTAATAAGCGGCGCCGTTATATCCCTTAGGCCGGGCGACATCGGATCGGATGCCCTGAGCCTTATGGATGAACTCAGGGTATCACACCTGCCGGTAGTGAATGATCTCGATTTTTTCGGGCTCATCTCGGATTCGGATATTTACAATAAAGGCGAGTACGATCAGCCGGCCTGGGATCATAAGCTCATGCTCAACAGGGTTTATGTTTATGAAGACCAGTATATTTATGATGTGATCCGGGTATTTTCAGAACAGAAGCTGACCCTGCTCCCGGTTTTAAACCTAAAAAACCAATATGTGGGAGTGATCACCCTTGCCGATCTGGTGCATCACTTTGCGACCATCACTTCGGTCGACAACCCGGGGGGGATCATCGTCATAGAGGTGAACGAAAAAGATTATATCCTGACGGAAATTGCCGGTATAGTTGAGTCGAATGATGCAAAAATACTTAGCCTGTATGTCAATTCCCACCCTGAATCGACCAGGCTCGAGATCACTCTGAAAGTCAACCGCATCGATATCGGGGCCATCCTCCAGACCCTTTACAGGTATAATTATACGGTAAAAGCGAGCTGGTCGAATGCCGACTCGTTTACCGACGGGCTGCAGGACAGGTTTGACTCCCTGATGAATTACCTTAAAATCTGAAGGATGGAGACGGTCGGGAAGCCTGTCCTGTTCAGGACTCGGTTAGTCTCCGTCTGGTTTTTTTTCCTGGTCCGGGCTTCTATGGCAGCCGGTACTTGTTTGGATACCATTACCGTAAAAGATTCCGCAGGCAAAGGGAAGGTATTTGAACAGGTCAGCCGCGAGAAACCGTTTTTTATTGTGGGCAGGATAAGCATTAAAGGCAACCGGCAGACCCGCCCCAACATCATCCTCCGGGAGTTGAAATTCAGGGAAGGCGACACACTTATGTTGGCGGATCTCCCTCGGATCCTTCAGCATGCCAGCGAAAATATCTTTAACACCAGGCTGTTCAATTTTGTCACAGTCGATACGTCGGTGAACATTGCAGACCGGTTCCTGGATTTCAGCGTGGAAGTGGTGGAAAGGTGGTATATCTGGCCCATTCCCTTTATCCAGGTTTCGGATCAGAATTTTGATGCCTGGTGGCAAACCAAAGATTTCAGCCGAATCACCTACGGGATTGACCTGACTTTCTACAACGTCAGGGGAAGGAATGAGACCCTGAAGATAATGACCCATTTCGGGTTCAACCAGAAATATGGATTTACATACCGTATCCCATATCTCAACAAGGGCCAGACTCTGGGTATAGGTTTCGGGGCCGACCTGGAAATAAACCACCAGGTTGCGATAAAAACCCAGGATAACCAGCCTTTTTATTATAATGATCCGCTTGCTTACCCGAAGCAGCTGACCTTTGTTTATACGGAGCTTCTGTGCCGCCCCAGCATCTACGTGATGCATACCTTCAGGCTTGCGTACAGCCATTATTATTTCCAGGATACTGTGCTGCATATGCCGGGGTTTTCAATGACCGGCGATAACAACCAGCACCTGGGCACTTTCTGGTACCAGTATAAAAATGACCACCGGGATGTGCAGTTCTATCCGCTGCGGGGCTGGTACCTCGATGCGGAGTTCAGCCACAGCATCCCTTTCCGGCTTGCACACAACACATACATAAAGAGTTTGTTCCGCTGGTATTTGCGCTTGCAGAAACGATGGTATTATTCTTTTTCCGTCCAGGGAAAAATAAGCTTTGAAAAAGAGCAGCCTTATTATCTCCAGCGGGGTCTTGGGTATGGTAATGAGTTCGTGAGAGGTTACGAGTACTATGTGGTGGACGGTCAGCATTTCGGCATGATGAAAAACCAGCTGAAATTCGCCATCCTTCCCGAAAGGGTCGAAAAGATCAGTTTTATCAGGACTTCCAAATTCAATACTATACCGCTGGCATTATATGCCAGCGTGTTTGTGGATATGGGATATGTTTATGCTTACCAACAGTTTGCTCCCCTGCAGGATGGTGCGCTGATCCCCTTCAACAGCCTGCAGAATTCGTTTCTGCTCGGGTACGGGCTCGGGCTTGATTTTACTACATACTATGATGTGGTGGTGAGGCTTGAAGCCTCCCTCAACCTCATGGGAAAACCCGGGATCTATATTCATTTCAGCGCCCCGATCTGATTCATTCCCTCCTTGCTTTTTTGGATGGGCTGAAGGCCTTATCCAGTCTTTGAGGCCGCTGTGCAATCAAGGTTTTTTGTAAACAATTTACAGTATCTTTGCAAACTGTTTTTATTCCTCCGTTCCAATGACTTTTGCTGTTTTCGGGAAACATGTGGCCGGCCCCGTCTTAACCCTTATCCAAACCCTGGTAGATAAGCTTTTATCGGTAGGAGGGCCTGTCTATTTTTACGAACCCTTTTTCCGCAGCCTGGAAGGAAATATTACGTTCAGCGCTGAACCTTTATTATTCTCTGTACAGGGAGAGATCCAGGGAAAGGCAGATGTTTTGCTTTCCATAGGCGGTGACGGGACCATGCTCGATGCAGTCACGCTGGTAGGGGATTCCGGTATTTTACTGACCGGGATAAATATCGGGAAGCTTGGTTTCCTGTCAAGTATTTCAAGACAAAAGATCATTTCGGCCCTGGATGCCATCCTTGCATCAGAATACATACTGGACCAGAGAACACTGCTGAAACTTGAAACCAGTGAGGGGCTTTTCAATCCGCGGAATTTCGCCCTTAACGAAGTTGCTGTATACAAAGCGAAGCCCATGTCGATGCTCACCATCCGGACCTGGGTTAACGGTGATTTTCTGAATTCATACTGGGCCGACGGGTTGATCGTGGCTACACCTACGGGAAGCACTGCGTATTCGCTGAGCTGCACCGGACCTATCATTGCTCCCGACGCCGAATCCCTCGTGATAACACCCATTGCAAGCCATAACCTTACCGTGCGACCGGTTGTACTCAGGGATGATGTGGAAATACTGATACGCGTCGGGGACGAAAAGTCTTCCTTCTTCGTCAGCATGGATTCCCGGATCACGGAAGTCCGTAACCCACTTGACCTGGTGATCAGAAAAGCCGGTTTCAGGATCAACCTCCTCAGGCTGAAAGATGCCCTGTTTTTTGATACTTTGAGGGACAAATTAAACTGGGGACTGGATGTTCGCAATTAGTTATTCTTTCTTAGGTATTTTCAATCCAATATAATCAGGATTTTTGCGTTAAAGTAGATTATTGTAATACCAGTTCATGATACATACCGCAGTGAAGTTAAAATCGTTCAATACCGCTCTTTTAGGCAGGCTTGTTCTGTTTTTCTCCTGTTGTATTTTTTTTATGACTCCGGAACATGCTGGGGCACAAACTCTTGAAGCAGGAATTTATGGAGGCGGATCCTATTACCTCGGGGATCTGAACCCAGGAATGCATTTTAAAAATTACCAGCTCGCCTATGGCGCCCTGGCAAGATACAATATTGACAGCCGTTGGGCTTTGAAAGTCAGTGTTTACAGGGGCCAGGTAAAAGGCAACTCGGAACAATCGAAATACCTGCCTGAGCGCGACCTGTCATTCGTAAGCCCGGTAACGGATTTTTCGGCCGTAGCCGAGTTTAATTTCTTTCCCTATTACACCGGCAGCCGTAAGAACTGGATAACTCCTTATATTTACGCCGGATTTTCATTCTTTCTTTTCAATCCGAAAAACGGGGGAGTTTCTTTACGGGACCTTGGTACCGAGGGCCAGAATATCGGATACGACGGGAGAAAACCTTATAAACTATATTCCTTCAGCATTCCTTTCGGTCTGGGAGTGAAGATCAGTATTGCCAGGAAACTCGGTATGACGGTTTTCTGGGAATTGCATAAGACATTTACAGATTATCTCGATGACGTGAGTACCACATACTACCTGGATGGGCCGAAGATCAATAAAAATGACCCCTCCCAGATCCTTTCCGACCCGACCATGAGCTATACTGAGGGAATGCAGAGAGGGAATTCGAGAAGTAATGACTGGTACTCGTTCAGCGGGATTACTCTGACATATAAATTTGACCTGGTCAGGAAAAAGCATTGCAGGGACCTGGAACATTGATCAATACCATGACAGGAAGGAAAGCGGAAATGGGAAGTGATAAACAAGCAGGAGAAATAAATCAGGCCTGATGGCTGAAAAGAGGATACAGGATCAGATAGATCGTACAAAATTGCCGGCCCATGTGGCAATCATCATGGACGGTAACGGCCGTTGGGCCCGGAAGCAGGGCTTTGCCCGTACACTGGGTCATGAGAAAGGGGTGGATACCGTGAGAAACGTAGTGGAAGCAGCGGCGGAACTGGGGATTGAGTTCCTGACCCTGTATGCATTTTCCACCGAGAACTGGAGCCGCCCGAAATATGAGATCGAAGCCCTGATGGGGATCCTCGTGAAATCTCTTCATAAGGAGATGAAGACTTTGATGAACAATAATATCCGGCTTCAAGCCATAGGGGACCTGGAAAGCCTTCCGGCCGGGACCCGGACCCAACTGATAAAATCCCTGAAAACGACATCAGGAAATGACGGGCTGGCACTGATCCTCGCATTGAGCTACAGCTCCAGATGGGAGATCACCGAGGTTGCCAGGCAAATTGCAAAAGAAGCCGTGGCAGGAAAAATTGACCCGGAAAAAATTGATACCGCTTATCTGAACGACCATCTCACTACAAGGAATTTCCCTGATCCGGAATTGCTTATCCGCACGTCAGGCGAATTCAGGATAAGCAACTTCCTTCTGTGGCAAATCGCTTATGCCGAACTTTATTTTACCCCGGTACTCTGGCCCGATTTTTCAAAAGATGATTTTTACAGCGCAATACTGGATTATCAGCAGAGGGAAAGAAGGTTCGGCCTGACCAGTGAACAGATTAATAAACTTGAACAAAAAATGCATAGCCGATAGGATGGTGAAAAAACTGCTGTTAGTCTTCCTGCTTCTCGCTTTTCTTGTACATCACACAAGGGCCCAGATCACTATCGGTCAATCCGGTGGCGTTGATTATTCAAGCCCGAAGGATTATGTGATAGGTGGTATAACGATCAGCGGGGTAAAATACCTTGATGCCAACGTGCTTATAATGCTTTCCGGGCTTACGGTCGGGGATAAAGTTAAAGTGCCGAGTGACAAGATCACTTCAGCCATCAGGAAGTTATGGGACCAGGGATTATTCGAGGATATCCAGATCTCAATCTCCAAGATCGTTGAAAACCAGGTTTTCCTGGATATAAAGCTTAAAGAAAGACCGAGGTTGTCAAGGTTCCAGTTCAGCGGCGTTAAAAAATCCGACGCCGATGACATCAGGGATAAGATCCGCCTTGTCAAGGGAGAGTATGTGACAGACAATATGATCCTTAAAACAAAAAATATTATCCGTAAATATTATACCGACAAGGGATTTCTGAATGTCCAGGTGAACATCCAGCAGCGAAAGGATACCACGGCTGCTAATGATGTCATGCTGATCATCGGGATCAACAAGAATGAACGCGTAAAGATATACCAGATAACAATCCACGGGAATACGCAGCTCAGCAACGAACTGATCAGGGCTGCCATGAAAAAGACCAAGGAGAAAAGCATCTTCAACCCGATGAACGATATGGATGAAATCCTGTATAAATCGGCGTATGATGCAGCCACTCTGGATTTCGTGGATATTGCGAACGTGATCGAAGAAACGGAATACAAAGATATCAGGCTGAGGGTTTTCAAATCCTCCAAATTCATCCCCGAGGATTATGATGAGGATAAGGAAAACCTGGTCAAAAGGTATAATGCCCTTGGATACAGGGATGCACGGATAATCCGTGATTCCATTTCCAATTTTGATGAAAGCACGATCAATGTCGATATATGGGTTGAGGAAGGCCCGAAGTATTATATCCGTAATATCTCCTGGGTCGGCAATACGAAATATAATGCCGATGTGTTAAACCATTTCCTGAAGCTGAAAAAAGGGGATGTCTATGACCAGGAGACATTGGAAACTGCTTTATCGTATAACCAGAACGGCGCCGACATCCGTTCACTTTATATGGACGACGGTTACCTGTTCTTTGATGTGGTCCCTGTGGAAACAAGGGTTGAAAATGATTCTGTCGACCTTGAGATCAGGATGCGTGAAGGAAAGCAGGCAACGATAAGCAAGGTGTCGGTGAAAGGGAATACCAAAACGAACGATCATGTTGCATTGCGGGAAGTGGCAACACGGCCCGGACAGTTGTTCAGCCGCGACAACCTGATCCGTTCCCAGAGGCAGCTGGCGCAATTGAAATACTTTAACGCGGAGAAACTGACTCCGAATGTTAACCCCAGGCCGGAAGAAGGCATGGTGGATGTGGAATACGGTGTGGAGGAAACGTCAGCCGACCAGGTTGAACTTTCAGGCGGCTGGGGATATGGCAGAATTATCGGGACACTCGGGCTTTCTTTCAATAATTTCTCACTGAGAAATATAACCAACCTGAAAGCATGGAAGCCAATCCCAGCGGGTGACGGACAAAAGCTCAGTCTCAGGTTCCAGACATACGGCAAAGGTTATTACAGCTATTCAGTATCTTTCACCGAACCCTGGGTAGGAGGGAAAAAACCCCTGGCACTCAGCCTTTCGTATGTTCATTCAAGATATACCAATGGCCTTGCAACCACTGACCCCAATTTTGGATTTTTCAAAATCGACGGGATTTCGGTAGGCCTGGGCTCCCAGTTGAAATGGCCCGATAATTATTTTACATTATACCAGTCGCTTAACTTTAACCAGTACGTCACGAAGAACTACGGAACCATATTTTCCTTTGCGAGCGGAGACGGGACTTATGAGGCCATAAGCTATAGCGTGGTACTCTCAAGGAATTCCGTTGATGCCCCGATTTTCCCAAGGGTGGGATCGGAGATCGCAATCACGGGTGAAGTCACCCCGCCCTATTCCCTGTTCAGGGGTAATGTGGATTATGATCAAATGACCATCAATGAAAGATACAGATGGGTTGAATTCTGGAAATTCAAGTTCAAGGGAGCATGGTATATCAACCTGATCCAGAAACTTGTTCTTTCCCCAAGGATTCAGTTCGGTGTGCTGGGTGCTTACAACTATGACCTGGGGATAACGCCTTTCCAGAGGTTCTACCTCGGGGGAGACGGACTTACCGGGTATAACAATATGGATGGCCGTGAACTTATCGGGATGAGAGGGTATGCCAATAACTCGCTCACACCCAACTATCCTAATAATGTAACCGGGGGTACGGTTTATACCCGATATATTTTTGAATTAAGATACCCGGTGTCGCTGAACCCGAGCGCGACCATTTACGGGCTTGCTTTCCTTGAAGCAGGGAATGACTGGCTATACTGGAGGCAGTATAATCCATTCGATGTTTACCGCTCGGTAGGCGTAGGTGTCAGGGTGTTTTTACCGATGTTCGGCTTGCTTGGGCTGGATTGGGGCTACGGTCTTGACCCTGTCCCGAATGCTCCGGGATCGAACGGGAGCCAGTTCCATTTCTCTATCAATTCATCAATTGATTAATAGGCATTAGGAAAAAGATAATAAGAAGTTAAACAATAAAGACAAGTTTTATGAAAAGGGTAGTCTTAATCACGATTGCGGTCTTTTTAATGGCCATGTTTGGTAAGGCCCAGAAGTTCGCATATGTCGACAGCCAGTATATCCTGGATAATATCCCTGAGTTTGCTGAAGCACAGTCACAGCTGGACGAACTCAGCAACCAGTACCAGAAAGAAATAGATGCAAAGTTTGCCGATGTTGATAAAATGTACAAAGAGTTCCAGGCTCAATCAGTGCTGCTTCCCGAAGACATGAAGAAAAAGAAGGAACAGGAGATCATTGATACGGAGAAGGAAGCAAAAAATCTTCAGCGTCAGCGGTTTGGAAAAGACGGGGATCTCTTCAAAAAACGCCAGGAATTTGTAAAACCCATCCAGGAGAAAATTTATAACGCCATCCAGGATATATGCACAAGCAGTAATTATGCGGTGGTTTTCGATAAAGGAGGAAGCCTGTCAATTCTGTATGCAAGTCCAAAATACGACATCAGCGATGAAGTTCTTGACCATCTCGGGGCAAGTATATCCGGAAGGAAGGGACGGAATAAGGGAAGTGAAAGCGGTGGTTCAAAGGGAAAATCCACAGAGCAACCGGGCACAGGTTCAGGAACAAATGCCAACCCGGGTTCAGGCTCAGGCGGAAGCGGTACGGACAAACCGGTAAAAAAATAAATTCTCGCCGTTCATTTGCCTGACCGGGTACCTTTAAGTATGTAAGGCTGACCCTTTCAGAGAAATAAAAAGTATTTGCATTCAAGGAATTTTAATAATTTTGCAGTCCCAATCAGAGTATAAACCATTTAATATCAAAAAATGAAAAAGTTAGCAATGATTTTTGCCGTAAGTGCATGTTTTTTCTGTTTATCATCGTTTACCCAGGCACAGAATCCGGTCAAGATCGGTCACGTTGAATTCAATACATTGCTTCAGGCCATGCCGGGCATTGATTCAGTTAAGATTAAGCTTCAGGGCTACCAGAAGACACTTACCGATCAAATGGATGCCATGAAATCGGAATTTGAGAATAAATACATGGATTACCAGTCACAGTCGGCAACCATGTCGGATCTGATCAAACAAACAAAGGAAAAGGAACTGCAAGATCTGCAGGGCAGGATCGATGCATTCCAGCAGAAAGCCCAGACAGACCTACAGGCCAAACAGGCTGAACTGGTTCAACCGTTCATTGATAAAGCAAAAGTTGCCGTGAAAGAAGTGGCAAAGGAAAATAAATATACCTATATCTTGAACTCCATCGAAGACGTGGTTCTTTTCAGTGAGACTTCCGATGACATCATGCCTCTGGTAAAGAAAAAGCTTGGCATAGCCAACTGATCTTATTAAGAGTGAATTTCGCCCAGCGTTTTCCGGGCTTATTCAATAATAAAAAAACCGGTCTGACCGGTTTTTTTATTTATCCTCCTTCCAGGGCCCATCACCGTACCAGGATGCGTATTTATTATAATTCCGGGATATCCTGTTCACCTGTCCTTCGAGCAATGCCAGGTCAATATCCTTGACTTTCCGTGCCGGTACACCGGCCCATACCGAGCCGGATTCCACGATGCTCCCTTCCCTGACCAGGGCTCCAGCCCCTATGATGGAATTACTGTGTATCACAGCTCCGTCCATGATGATCGCACCCATGCCGACAAGTACGTTGTCATGGATAGTGCAGCCATGGATTATGGCATTATGGGCAACAGAAACATTATTGCCTATGCTGACCGGCCATTTCTGATAAGTGCAATGGATGATAGCCCCATCCTGTATGTTGACATTATTCCCAATTCTGATGGAATGAACATCACCTCTCACCACTGCGTTGAACCATACACTGCAATCATCTCCCATAACAACATCACCCGTGATGGTCGCGTTATCGGCCAGGAAACAATGATGTCCGAACTTCGGGAGAACTCCTTTTACTGCTTTGATCAATGGCATTGGTCAGGATATTTTATAAGATCTTTACAGCTATTCCGATTTTATCAGCGTTTCCCGGATACCGAAGGATAATCCAGGGAATAATGCAGGCCTCTGCTTTCATGACGTGCCCGGGCTGCTTTGATAATAATGTACCCGATATTGATGAGGTTCCTGACTTCACAGATTTTCCGGGTCAGGATAGACCTGTCATAAAGTTCTTCCGTTTCACGGTACAGGATATCCAGTCGGTCATGGGCTCTCTGCAAACGGAGGTTGGACCGTACTATTCCGACATAGTTGCTCATGATGCTCTGGACTTCCCGCATAGTCTGGGTGATGAGGATCATTTCTTCGTTCAGTACCATTCCCTCGGCATTCCAGTCAGGGATATTATCCATGAACCTGATGGACTTGAATTTACCGGCAGCATCAGTACTTGCCCTGTGAGAAAAGACCAGGGATTCCAGCAGGGAGTTGGATGCCAGGCGGTTGGCTCCATGAAGGCCGGTGGAGGCACATTCTCCTGAAGCATAAAGGTTTTGGATAGTGCTTCGCCCGACCTGATCGGTCCTGATTCCCCCGCAGGTGTAATGGGCAGCCGGTACGACCGGGATCATGTCCCGGGTGATATCGATTCCAACGCTGAGGCATCTGGCATAAATGGTCGGGAAATGATTGATCAGTTCATTTTTCGGAAGATGACGGCAGTCGAGGCAAACATAATCATCCCCTGTTATTTTCATTTCACTGTCGATGGCTCTCGCCACGATATCCCTTGGTGCAAGCTCAAGACGGGAGTCATACTTATACATGAACTCTTTGCCGTCGCGGGTTTTGAGGACTCCCCCGAATCCTCTAACGGCTTCTGAGATCAGGAAGGCCGGCTTTTCCTCGGGGTGGTAAAGTGCGGTAGGATGGAACTGGATAAATTCCATATTATCCACAGCGCCCTTGGCGCGGTATACCATGGCGATCCCGTCGCCGGTGGCTATGAGCGGGTTGGTCGTGTTGTTGTAAACGTTTCCCGCCCCTCCGGTCGAGATGAGGGTGATCTTTGAAAGTATGGTATCGACCAGCCGGGTCCTCGGATTCAGTACATAGACGCCGTAACAGGTGACGTCCCTGGTCCTTTTGTTTACCTCTATGCCAAGGTGGTGCTGGGTGATGACATCCACGGTAAAATAATCCTCAAGAATTTCAATATTCGGATGCCGTTTTACCTGCTCGAGGAGTGTGTTTTCAATTTCCTTACCCGTACTGTCCTTGTGATGCAGCACGCGGAACTCGGAGTGCCCGCCCTCTTTGGCAAGGTCGTATTTCCCCGATTTGGTCTTGTCAAAATTAGCACCCCATTTGATCAGGTCCTTTATCCTTTCGGTGGATTCGGTAATGGTAAGCCTGACGACTTCTTCATCACAAAGGCCATCGCCTGCAATGATGGTATCCTGGATATGTTTTTCGAAGGAATCGGGTGTGTACATTACAGCTGCAATGCCTCCCTGTGCCCAGCTGGTTGCGGTATCGTCCATTTTGGACTTTGTGACGATACAAACCTTGCCGAATTTGGCAACCTTGATTGCAAAAGTAAGTCCGGCGATACCCGAACCTATTATCAGAAAATCGACTTTTTTTCGCATACAGGCAGTATATTTACAAATCCAGCATCAGCGTGACCGGGTCTTCACCCATGGTCAGCATCATCAATGGGTCTTCGACCAGTTCCTTGACCCTGACCAGGAAGCCGACCGACTCACGACCGTCAATGACCCGGTGGTCATAGGAAAGAGCAACATACATCATTGGGGCAATAACAAGCTGCCGGTCAACTGCAATAGGCCTGTCCATTATTTTATGCATACCGAGGATGGCACTCTGGGGAGGATTCAGGATGGGAGTTGACATCATGGAGCCGAAAACACCCCCGTTAGTGATCGTAAATGTCCCTCCTTTCATGTCATCAATAGTGATCCGGTTTTCTTTGGCTTTGGCTGCAAATTCCTTGATCTTTATTTCGATACCTGAAAGACTGAGCGATTCTGTATTCCTGATTACCGGGACAACCAATCCTTTGGGAGCGCTTACAGCTATGCCGATATCCACGTATCCCGGGATGACCAGATCATCCCCGTCGATCATACTGTTGACCTGGGGAAAATCGTGCAGGGCAAGGGTTATCGCTTTGGCAAAAAGGGAAACAAGGCCTATCCCAACCCCGTATTTTTCCTTGAAAAGCTCACTGTAGGTATCTTTCAGTTTCAATGCAGCCCCCATGTTGATCTCGTTGAAAGTAGTCAGCATGGCGGTTTCGTTCTTGACAGCCACAAGCCTTTGCGCGAGTTTCATGCGGAGAGTTGTGAGCTTTTTCCGTTCGACTTTCCGCAGTCCTGAAAAACCGGCCTCGCGTGCAACGGTTTTATTATTCCTGATAAAGTCCTCGACATCCTTTCGTGTGATCTTCTTATCGGGAAAGGATTTCGTAATGTCACTGGAATTAATTCCCTTTTCACCGATGATCTTTTTTGCAAGGGGGGAAGCATGTATTTTTTCCGGGGAAGGAGCAGCGGTTTCGGGATGGACCTGTTTTCCTTCAACGGAAGCCTGTCCCGCAATTGCTTCCTTTCCCGGTTTCCCGGATTCCTTTTCTGTTTTAATACCGGGGATCTGCGCTGTGGCATCGATTGTGGCAATCACAGCCCCGACACTTATCGTTTCACCTTCGGCAGCTTTCAGATGAACTATTCCATTTTCCGGGGCAGACACAGGAAAGGAAGCTTTATCAGAATCGATCTCAACGATCTCCTGGTCCTTGTAAACAGCATCTCCCTCATTCACAAGCCATTTGGCAAGCTGAACCTGGGTGATGGATTCCCCCGGAGAAGGGACTTTGATTTCTACAGACATACTATTTGGTTTTTCCTCTATCAGCAGCAGGATGTTAATTTGAAATTATGATCTTTTCATTCTTCAGTACAGCATTATCGGATCTCAGGGTCAGGAAATATATTCCCGGTTTAAGATTGGCTTTATTAAAAGACAGTATATTTTTCCCGGCATAAGATTTGCCTTCAAAAAGGTCTTTGACCTCTTTCCCGTTTGCATCGGTAATTATGACACTCAGGTTGCAGGCTTCAGCCAGTGTAAATTCAAGGGAAAAATCCCCGGAAGCTGGGTTTGGGTACACACTGACCTTTGAACTTCCATCCCCGGAGGGTTGGATCCCGGTTGAATTATCATGAACCTGGGCGATCCAGGTGTCCCACTGATTATTGACTGCGCCAAAGCTGCCGCTCATCCAGATCATTGGTCTGGCCGCATTATATTTCCTGCAGGTCCCCGAATAATCACCCCAGCGTTCCGGGCTGCCGGTGTAATGGACATAGCCATCACCCGTTCTTACCTGGGCAGTTACCGACCAGTTCATTTCATTATCACAATTCACTACCTGTACCGATGGAAATATCATGGAATTGGACTTACAGAACGCGATCATGACCGACTGGTCATTTGCATCGCTGCCAAATGAAGCTACTGAAGGGTAACAATAATCGGAGCTGTTCAGACCGAAAAGACTGGAAACGTCTGACAGGGTTGATACGGTGAGACGGTTGTAGTTGATCCCGCAGTACCCGTCGGCCCGCATAGAATGGAACACAAAGTGAATGACACCGTTCAGGTAAAATCCTCCAAGGGTCCTGGAATCATTTGTGTTCAGCAATACGGTTGTGCCGTACTGGGCAGCATTAGGGGCAACCTGGTAAGCGGTTGTGTTTACGGAATAATAGTTCAATACCGCGTTCCCCGAGGTCCGGTCATTGGTGAGATCATAAAAACTAATGGTGGAGGCATCGGTGGGGGAAGTTGCCACGAGGTAACAGCCGGGGCCGTAATTTGCGCCCTGTCCATGGGAAACAGGGCAGATCGTGAACGGGCTGCCGTCAATGCCGTACCACAGTGTATAATCCAGGGTTCCCCCGCTGTATGCCGGGCCTTTCGTGAACTGGTAAAGTACCGCCTGGTCGAAATGATGGTCGGAATCGCGGAACAGGTTACCGGTGATATATAATTCGTTGTTGGATAAAGCAAGTTTAGGGTAATCGAAGGCACTGGCATCGTTCAGAGGGTTTCCGGTAACCTTGTAATACCACCATCCGTCACCGGGGTTGTTTGTTTTTGTGAAGAAGATAAGCAGCTTTGAAGTGGCGGAGTTCAGTGGTGAAACCTCACAGAAAAAAATAAAATGGTCAGCCCCCGGATCATAGATGACAACAGGGTCGCATACACCGGTGATCGCGGGATCGCTGATGAAGGTAAGAAAGTCCTGGTAGAAAAGAGTGTTTCCAGCCGTATCAGAGTATAGGATAGTGGTATTGGTAACACTGACAATGATGTTCCCGTTGGATATGGCGATCGAATTATCCAGGGGAGAACTTCCATTGGCATGATTTCCGATAAAATTTGCGCCGATGACAGGCGTCACGGAGTTTGATTGATGTTCTGATTCTATCGATTTAATTTCCTGAGCCGGGAGTTTGGTTAACTGTCGTTCGGATTTAAGCTTCTGGACCAACTCATCTTCTTCAGAGTAATGTATGATCGGGGCAGGGTTTACAATTGCCTTCCACTGAACATCGGCTGAAGGCACATTCCTGAACCCCATGCATTCTGCAGAAAAATTCAGGGAACTGGAGTGGGAGGACGGCGGGTGGATTTTATTCACCGCACTCATATCTGCCTTGTAAAACTGGCCTGCAAGGTTCCCTGAAAGCATCAGGAATACTGCAGGTATGACGATATAGAACGGTTTCATGGCTTCATGATTTTAAGCAATGCTAAGTTACGCAATAATAAACCTCTTATCAATAAGCGGGCCATTTTTCAGCACAATGCAACCTGCAGGAAGCGTTTGCTGATTCGCAACTGCATTTTCCAAGTGCTTTATCGACCAGAAGGTTTTGCTGGATCTTATGAAGCTGGGACGACCCGGTTGCCGGACTTCCGCTGGGAGGCCTGGCTGCATAATCCAGTTTCACTTCCGCGATGTTCTGCAGGATATAATGTAGGGCTCCCATGTTTGCCGGCTCCTCCTGAATCCATTCATAATATTTAACCGAAGGATAACGCTTGATGATCCTGCTGATCTGGGCAGCCGGAAATGGATAAAGTTGTTCTATCCTGACCAATGCAACATGATCCGTTAGTGATTCCTTTCTTTTTGCAAGTATATCGTAATAGATTTTCCCGGAGCAGAATACCATTTTGGAAATTATTTCCGGGTCTGCTGTGGCATCATCTATCACTTCCCTGAACCCTCCAAGTGTGAAATCTTTGATCGCGGAAACGCAGAGGGGGTGACGGAGCAGGCTTTTAGGAGTAAATACAACAAGGGGTTTACGGAATTCCCTGTGCAGTTGCCTGCGCAGGACATGAAAGAAATTTGCAGGCGTTGTGCAGTTCACGATCTGCCAGTTATAATGACCTGAAAGAGTAAGGAAGCGTTCCAGCCTCGCACTTGAATGTTCGGGGCCCTGCCCTTCATATCCATGAGGAAGGAAAAGAACCATGCCATTCATCACTTTCCACTTGTCCTCCGCGCTGCTCAAATACTGGTCGATGATCACCTGGGTCCCGTTGTTAAAATCCCCAAACTGGGCTTCCCAGACAGTGAGCCCGCCGGGTGAGGCAAATGCATAACCATATTCAAATCCGAGCACCCCGTATTCCGAAAGAAGGCTGTTATAGATCCTGAACCTTGCCTGTTCCGGGCCGAGATGGTCAAGGGGAATGAATTTGTCCTCGGAATCCTCCACGGTCAGCACGGCATGACGGTGGGAGAATGTCCCGCGCTGGGCATCCTGCCCGCTTATCCTTACCGGATGCCCCTCCTTGAGCAGGCTCCCGTAAGCGATCAGCTCACCCATGGCCCAGTCGAGTTTTCCCTCACCTTCGAGCATCGCTTTCCGGTCTTCCTGGAGTTTGAGGATCTTTCGAAAGAAATTAACTCCTTCGGGGAGATTGGCGATTTTATTGCCTATTTCCCTGAGGACATTTTCTTTGATGGAAGTTACGGGGGAGTGAAGGAAGTCATCAGGGACCGCCCTGCGTAAATCATTCCACAGGCTGCTCAGAAATGGTTTTATATCCGCCTTCTCGATCGTCTTTGCCTTGGTAAAAGCATTTTCAAGGGTTGTGTTTATCTTATTTCTTATCCCTGCTATATCGAATTGTCCGGCCAGTCCCTCATCTTCAAGCTTCCGGATATAGATCTCTAGGGGGTCGGGATGCTGCTCGATGATTTTATACAGAATGGGCTGGGTAAACCTTGGTTCGTCGCTTTCATTATGCCCGTATTTTCGGTAACCAAGAAGGTCGATAAATACATCTTTATGGAATTGCTGGCGGAAATCCATAGCCAGCCGGACAGTATAAACCACAGCTTCGACATCATCGGCATTGACATGAAAGACCGGCGCCTGTATTGTCTTTGCAACGTCGGTGCAGTACACGCTTGACCTGCCGTCCAGGTAGTTTGTGGTAAAGCCTATCTGGTTGTTGATCACAAGGTGAATTGTTCCGCCGGTTTTATAGGCTTCCAGGTCGGCCATCTGTGTTGTTTCGTACACTATTCCCTGGCCTGCCAGGGATGCATCCCCATGGATCAGGATGGGAACAAGCTTGTCGTTTTCACCCTTATACTGCATCTCGATGAGGCCGCGGGCAAGTCCTTCGGCGACCGGGTCAACAGCTTCCAGGTGGGAGGGGTTAGGGCAGAGCGTTAGCGTCAGGTCAGCTCCGTTATCGTCGGCCATTTTGCTTGAGTATCCGAGATGGTACTTGACATCACCGAGGAGGTCCTCATCGCTGTATTCTTTGCCTTCGAATTCCGAAAAAATCTGCTCGAAGGGTTTGTTCATTATGTTCCCGAGAACATTAAGGCGGCCGCGATGCGCCATTCCGAGGATAAATTCGCGGACCCCTGAGGCAACTCCTTCCCCGATTACAGCATCCAGGGCGGGGATCAGGGATTCAACTCCTTCAAGGGAAAAACTTTTCTGACCCGGGAATTTTTTATGGGTGAATTTCTCAAAGAGTACAGCTTCGGCCAGTTTGTGCAGGATCTTGCCTTTTTCATCCGGTGAAAAGGCCGGGGTGTTTTTCACCGGTTCCATCCTGGCGATGAACCATTCCACTACTTCAGGCCTCCTGATATAGAAATATTCAATTCCTATGGATTCGCAATAGGTTTTCTGAAGATGTTCCAGGATTGAAGATAAGGTCGCATTAAAGAGCCCAAGCTCTTTCCCGGCCTGGAATTGCCTTGAAAGGTCCTCAGGGCCGAGCCCGAAATTTTCAACATCGAGGGTGGGGAAGTATTTCCGCCTGGTTCGTACAGGGTTGGTTCTTGTGAATAAATGGCCGCGCTGACGGTAGGAGGTGATCAGGTTCATCACCTTGAATTCGTTGGTATAAAGAAATGCCTCACTTTCTTCTGCCTTATAATTGTTCTGGCAGAAATCGAAACCTTCGAAGAACTTCCGCCAGGATTCATCGACCGAATCCGGATCCCTGCGGTATTGTTCCATGAGGTCTTCGATCACGGAGCTTTCGGTATTATTAAGATATGAAAACTGGTCCATCCTTATTTTTTCTGTTGTTTACTGAAGTTGCCGAGGCCTCCGTCAAGCCATTTCACAAATTCATCGATGTTGAGGTTATATGCGCGCGGCGGTGCCAGCATATTGCCGGCAGTATCCAGGAGCACATAGTATGGCTGGGAATTGACATTATACCTTGAAATCTGGAGATCCGCATAGATCTTTCCGATGGATTTTTTCACTTTTCCATCGTACTTGCTTGTGACCCATTCGTTTTCAGGAACATCGGTTTTATCATCCACATACAAGGCGGTAACGATGAATTTTTCCCGTAACCGTTGAAGTACCGGGGGGGCCGACCAGACATTGGCCTCCATTTCACGGCAATTCACGCATCCGTGGCCGGTAAAATCAATGAACAGTGGTTTATTCTGCTTCTTTGAGCAGGCCAGGGCCTGTTTGTAATCAAAATACCCATCCAGCCCGTGGGGGAGCTTAAGAAAATCTCCATACCTGGGTTTGTCACAGATAGTGGAAGCGGCAGCACCACCACCACCTGAAAATTCCTTTACCTCTTCCCGTATAATCCTTGTAAGGTCAAAATCGAGGGAAGTCTCGGGAGGCATATAGCCTGACAGCACTTTCAGTGGAGCTCCGAACATACCCGGGATCATATAGACCACGAATGAAAAAGTGATGATGGCGAAGATGAGCCTGGGGACACTTACATACGGGACTTCCGAATCATGGTTGAACTTTAGTTTGCCCAGAAGGTAAAAACCCATCAGGGCAAAGGTGACGATCCATAAGGCGAGGTAAACCTCCCTGTCAAGAATATGCCAGTGGTAGGTCTGGTCGGCGATGCTCAGGAATTTGAGGCCCAGGGCTATTTCAATGAACCCAAGGACGACCTTTACCGAATTCAGCCAGCCTCCCGATTTAGGCAAGCCGGCCAGCCATGATGGGAAAAAGGCAAACAGGGCGAAAGGCAGGGCAAAAGCGAGCGAAAAACCAAGCATCCCGACGATGGGCTGCAGCACCTGCCCGCTGGCCGACTGGACCAGGATTGCCCCGACAATCGGACCAGTGCAGGAAAATGATACCAGTACCAGGGTGAAAGCCATGAAAAAGGCCCCGGTATAGCCTCCTTTATCAGCCTGTTTGTCAGCTTTGTTCACGAGCCAGCCGGGAAGCGTGATCTCGAACATGCCGAGGAAGGATGCGGCGAAAACCATAAAAATCAGGAAGAAAAAAACATTTGGGATCCAGTGTGTGCTGAGGAAATTAGCAAAGTTCGCTCCTAGTGTGAGAGCCACGATGGTGCCAATCAGTGTATAGATCACCATGATGGATAAACCGTAAACAATTGCCTCCATATGGCCTTTCTTTTTACTTTCACTGCTTTTCATGAAGAAGGTGACGGTCATAGGGATCATCGGGAACACGCAGGGTGTAATGATAGCTGCCAGACCGGCCAGGAAGCTTAAAAGGAAAAAAAGGAGAAGCGAGTTGGACTTGCCGGTAGCGGCAGTCCCGTTTTTTGCCTGGACCAGCACTACGCTGTCTTTCTTTGCATTGCAGCATGGTTTTGATTTTGCCGTATCGGTTTTCGGGGCATTCAGGCTGGCAGGCTGCGCAGGTGTTGCATCCTGGCCTGGTTTCCCGGGTATGGCGGCAACCTGGACGGGAGCCCCGGCATCAGTGTTGCCTTTGATCCCGATCTCAAAATCTTCCTCGGTCGGGGCTATACATTTATTATCGTTGCAGCACATGAAATAAACATTTCCCTTGATTGTAAAATCCTTTTTCGAAAGGACTTTTATTTTTTGCCTGAAAACGGATTTATCAGGGAAATACGTGATGACCATATTGTTCATCTGGGGGTCCTTTTCCTTCACCCCTTTGGGTTCGATTACTTTTCCCTGTAATTCATAATCGGGGCTCTTTGTAAAGGTGAATTCTGTCGGGACAGGCCCGTCGGGAATAACCTCCTGGGAATAGGTATGCCATCCTTTGTCGGCATTCGAGATCAGAAGCAAGGTAGCTTCGCCCGCTTTAGTCTGTTCCACTTTGAATGCCCATTTTACCGGTTGAAGAACCTGGGAGAAGATAAAAACCGGCATCAGTAAAAATGCCGTCAGGAGGAGTCGGAATGTTTTCATGGCTGCCTTGTTCGGATTATTTGGATGCAAAGTTAGGAAATTTGAGGATCGGTGGATATCACCCCAGGGCACACTGCAGAAATGGGAAAGAGGCCATCCGCGGTTAAGCTTCCAGGCTTATCCTGAAGATCTTTTTTGTTACGGATGTGATCCTGAACCTCTGGTCGATGCGGTGGCCGATGACCCAGGCGATATTGCCCGAGCTGCAAAGAACGAAGATGTTTTCTTTATCCGGTAAAGAAACCTTTTCATCGATGAGCAGGTCACTCACTTTTTTAATTCCACGGAGACCGAAGGGGTGAAACCTATCGCCTCCCGCCCACTTCCTTAATTCCAGAGGAAATTCAAGTTTGTCAAAGTCGAGGCTTGCAAATTTCTTTCCCTCCGGGATGGAGCTTTGCTCTGAATTCTCAAGGACAGTGAATTTCAGAGGGAGCGGGTTGGAAATATGCCTTGTCGTTTTGGAGATCCACTTGACCCTCACAGCTCCTGCTTTATGGTGTTTCCGTATGATCAGCGTTTCCCTGTCTTTTACAGCGGTAAATTCCTGGGAGATGAATGTTTTCCCGCTGTTGGCTGCCGGACTGGCCAGGATGTCTGATACCACGCTCGAAGAGAATCCGTATACGGAAAGGATTTCCCAGGCATATAATCCGGCAGGATCGGTTTTTCTCAAGGTACGAAGATCAATGAGTAACCTGTCCTGCTGATGGCTGAGAACTTCCATGGATTTCCTTTCAATTTCCTTTCTCCCAACCTGTTCCCATTGACGGATCCGGCCGATCTCCGATGTAATCGTTTTCCTGAATTCCGGGTTGATCTCTTCGAGAAGGGGGATGATTTTCAGGCGGATTTTATTCCGGATATATTTATCCTCCCTGTTTGAACTGTCTTCCCTGAAGGAAATCCGGTTTTTCATGGCATACGCTGCAATTTCTTTCCCGTATGCAAACATCATAGGCCGGATGATCCTGTCCTGCAAGGGAAGTATTCCATGCAGGCCGGAAATGCCTGTTCCCCGCAACATATTGATCAGGAAAGTTTCGATCTGGTCGTCCAGGTGGTGTGCGGTTGCAATAAAATCAAACTTTTCACGGAGCCTGACCTCTTCGAACCATTCATACCTTAAAACCCTTGCAGCCATCTGGACCGAAATCTTGTTCAGGCTTGCATAGGCTTTTGTGGCGAAACGCCTTACAAAGAAAGGAATATTGAGTTTTTCGGCCAGCTTTCGACTGAATTCTTCATCCCCTTCACTTTCTTTTTCCCTGAGCCCGAAATTGCAATGGGCAAGCCCGGAATTATACCCTGCCTTGTGAAAAAGATGGGCCATGACGACCGAATCCACCCCTCCTGAAACGGCAAGGAGGATACGCTCTGTTTTACCGATCAGCCTGTTATGTTCAATGAAAGAGGAAAATTGCCGGATCATAGCCTGCTAATTTAAGGAAATTCGGCAGAGGCTATTGTCTTATAAACCTTGTGGCACCAGAGGTGCCGTCGCGGATGACCCTGGCCAGGTAAAGGCCTTTGGGCAATGAAGCGATACTGATCCCGGTACTTCCTGTATTCAGGCTTTGCCTGATCAGGCACTGTCCGGTCAGGTTGAATATTTCGACCGTTCCGGCAAGGGGTTTGAGAGTCTGGCGGTCGGTGATCTCTATATAAATGAAGTCTGTGGCGGGATTCGGATAAAGACTGAAGTCCAGCGAAGCTTTTTGTTCGCTTATCCCGACGCCCCCGTTGACCGTTTTTAAAATTATCCCGTTATTTCCGGCGACGTAGCCGGTGAGATGATCGGTGAAATAAATGTAATGGAGATCGAAGGTAGTGCCTGAATTCAGGTTGACCCATGTCGAGCCGCCATCGGTCGATTTCAGGATGGCTCCCTTGGTCCCGGTGATAAAGCCGATGTTTTTGGTCGGGAAACAGATTGAAAAGAGGTCGTTCCCGTTAACCGTGCCAAGCTGGGTCCAAGTAGCTCCCCCATCCGGAGTCATCAGGATCATCCCTGCTGTACCGACGACGAAACCGGTATCGGCATTCCTGAAAAATACCGAAAGCAGTGGGTTATAGAAGCCTGATGTAAGGGCGCTCCAGTCAACGCCGGCATCTGTACTTTTCATGATCACCCCGCTGGCCCCGACGGCGTAACCCGTATTTGCATCGGTAAAAAAGCAGGAATTAAAGGCATTTGAGATACCTGTATACCCGGCTATCCAGGTAGAACCGGAGTTTGTGGTTTTCAGGATCGTCCCCTCTGCGCCAAGGGCAAGGCCGTCAGTGGAATTCAGGAAATAAACATAACTGAGGTCATAATCGACACCGGAGCTAAGGGTATCCCAGGAAGTCCCGCCGTTGGTTGTTTTGATGATCCTTCCCGAACTTCCCACTGCATATCCCACATCAGTGCTTGTAAAGAAAACCGATTTCAGGTCCGTAGTAATGCCTGAATTCAGCACCGACCATGTATCCCCGGCATCAGGAGATTTCAGGATAGTACCTGAAGATCCTACAAGAAAAATGGTATTGGGATCCGGAAAATACCCTGAGAAAAGGTCCTGGAGTGTGAAGGAGGTCTCGTTATTCCAGGTAGTTCCTGCATCCGTGGTTTTGAGGATTGTTCCCAGGTTACCGACGGAGAAACCGGTCGACTGCCCCGTGAAATATGTTGAAAGAAGCAGGGTGGAGGAACCTGTCCAGAGGGGGATCCAGTTGGTGCCTTCATTCTCTGTTTTATAAATCCCGCCGTAACCTGTGGCATAACCTGTATAGGCGCTTGTAAAGCACAGTGACATGGGGAGAAAATTCATGCCATAGTTCTGCATAGTCCATTGGGCTCCCCCGTTCGTGGTTTTCAGGATCAAACCGTCGGATGACAGGGGATAGGATCCTCCGGCTGCATAACCTGTACTGGCATCGGTAAAATAAACGGCATTCAGGTTTTCCAGGGTCCCTGAGAACTGCAAAGCCCAGGTTTGTCCCCCGTTTGGAGTGAAAAGGATAGCCCCGTTGTCGCCTGAAGTAAATGCGGTTGAATCATTGATAAAACACAGCGACCTTAGATTGTTCGTCACTCCAGTGGAAAGCGTTTGCCAGGAGGTCCCCCCGTCAACCGTCCTGACGATAAGCCCGTGATTACAGGCTGCAAACCCGGTATCTGCATTCAGGAAGTGAACGCAGTTGATGTTTTGGGGGATGTTACTGACCGTCAAAGTCCAGGTAGCTCCTCCATCCGTAGTCTTTAATACAGTTCCATACAAACCCGCGGCATATCCTGTCAAGGCAGTCGGGAAGGAAACCGACAACAGTCCGCTGAACGTGGCAAGAGGCAGGCTGATCCAGTTGGCTCCGCCATCCGTTGTTCTCACAATGGCTCCTCCGTCGCCGACGGCGATACCGTTATCCTGGTTGGTGAACGCGACCGATCTCAGGGTGTTCGCCTGTGGTTTGGGGTTAAGCCATTGCCAGTCCTGGGCATCAGCCCGGGCAATGCCGAAGAGCAAGGCCAGAAGAACCAGAAGTTTTTTCATTTGTCCGATTATTTAATGTCCCAGACGTCGCCGCTGTTCAGGAGGTCATCAACTGTTTTGATCCTGGATGTCTCCTTGGCGAATTTGATTTGTTCTTCAACCATATCGTCATAGGTGGGGAACATGGCTGAACGGATAACGCCAAAGACCATTGGAAAATGAGGCGGTGCAAGCTTTGCCAGCATCAGGTGAATGCCGGGATCCTGGTTGTAGGCATCGTGTATGAGGATATCATCCAGGCTCACTCCGTTCTGGCCGACTTCCACAACTTCGAGCCTTGTGTCCTTGATAATGAGACCTTTCTCGTTATTCCTTCCCCATGTCATGGGTTGGCCGTTTTTCACCAGGAGCATGTTTTCATCTTTGCTTTCCTTCCCGATTACATCATTATGTGCCTTGTCGGCGAAGATGATGCAATTCTGCATGATCTCGATGATGGAAGTGCCGTCGTGTTTGGCTGCCTCGAACATGGCTTCGGTCATAAGGGTGATATTGTTATCAGGAACTCTAGCAAAGAAGGTTCCCTGTGCCCCCATGACCAGTTCACCTATATTGAACGGGTGTTCGATGGTGCCCTGGGGGGAAGTCTTGGTGATCTTGCCCATAGGGGTTGTTGGAGAATACTGTCCCTTGGTAAGCCCGTAGATCTGGTTGTTGAACAGAAGGATATTGATATCCACATTCCTGCGGATGACGTGAATGAAATGGTTCCCGCCTATGGCGAGTGAATCGCCGTCACCGGTGGCCATCCAGACACTAAGCCTTGGGTTTGCGATCTTAACTCCGGTTGAGATGGCGGCCGCACGGCCGTGAATACCGTGGATGCCGTAAGTATTTACATAATAGGGGAATCTGGATGAACAACCGATCCCTGATATCATGCAGAAGTTTTCCTTGCGATACCCGATCTTGGGGAAAACCCGTTCTACGGCAGCGAGGATGGCATGAGCGCCGCAACCCGGGCACCATTTGACCATCTGGTCGCTTTCAAAATCGGCTTTGGATAATTGAACGGTGGAACGTTCAATGGTTGAATTTACGAAATCCATATTATTTTTCCTCCAGGATTTGGTTGAATTTTTCAGTTAACTCATTGATCATGAAAGGCAGTCCCTGAACCTTATTAAACTGCTGAAAGTTTGGCAACGGGAAGTTCATTTTCAGGTAGTTCACAAATTGCCCGCTGTTGAGTTCGCACACCAGTATTTTTTTAAAGCTTTTCAGGACTTTTTCAGTATTTTTCGGGAGCGGGCTGATATAATGGAAATGAGCATGGCTTATGCTTTTGCCTTCAGCCTGGGCTTGTTTTACCGCAGAATGCACTGCACCGTAGGTACCGCCCCAGCTAACAACGAGCAGATCACCTTTCTTATTGCCATCGATATCCTGGTCGGGAATGAAATCGGCAACTTTGGCGACTTTGGCAGCACGGAGATCGACCATGGTCTGGTGATTCATGGGATCGGTGGAGACGACTCCCGTTATATTCTCTTTCTCGAGACCGCCGATACGGTGGCGAAGCCCGTCGGTCCCCGGGATGGCCCATTGGCGGACCAGGGTTTCGGCATTCCTCCTGTACGGTTTGTAATCCTTGTCATTGGCTTCCGCGATGGGCGGGTTGATCTCCGGCAGGTCTGCCATTTTAGGGATTCGGAAGAGGGCAGAGCCAAACCCCAGGTATCCGTCGGTAAGCAGAATGGCAGGGGTCATATGTTCCATCGACAGCTTGGCGGTGTTATAGGCATAGTAAAAACAATTATCAGGAGTGGAAGCGGCGACCACGATGACCGGGCCTTCGCCATTCCTTCCGAACAGGGCCTGGAGCAGGTCAGATTGCTCCGATTTCGTCGGAAGGCCGGTTGAAGGACCACCCCTTTGAACATCAACGATGATCAAAGGCAGTTCAGTCATGACAGCCAGTCCGATGGCTTCACTTTTAAGCGATAGGCCCGGGCCTGAGGTAGTTGTACATGCCATGGCCCCGGTGTAAGAAGCACCGATGGATGAGCAAATGCCGGCAATTTCGTCCTCTGCCTGAAATACCTTTGCGCCCAGTGATTTATGCTTTGCAAGCTCCATCAGGATTTCAGTTGCCGGAGTGATGGGGTAGGAGCCAAGGAAAAGAGGCCTGCCCGATTTCTCGGAAGCTGCAAGCAATCCCCATGCCGTGGCAATGTTTCCTGTAATATTCCTGTAACGCCCTTTGGGCATTTTGGCCGCTTTGACCTGGATCACCGACTCAAGTGCTTCGATGGTGTCGGCATAATTGTATCCCGCCTGGATCACGACTTTATTGATCTCAACGATTTTCGGGTTCTTCTTAAAACGTTGCTCAAAATAATTAAAGGCCAGTTTCAGGTCGCGGTTAAAAATAAAGTACAGTATGCCAAGCGAAAACATATTTTTAGATCGTTCGGCAGTTTTGTTGTCGATGCCGAGGTCTTTCAGGCTTTCCTTTGTGAGAGTGGTTATCGGGGCCTGGATAAGGTGGAACGATTCAAGACTGTGGTCTGAAAGCGGGCTTTGTTTGTAGCCTGCCTTTTCAATGGCTTTATCCTCGAATGCATCCGTGTCGACAAGAATCGTGGCCCCTTTCCTGGCCCATTTCAGGTTCGCCTTGAGCGAGGCCGGGTTCATACAAACCAGCACGTCCACCATATCACCTGTGGTGAAGATCTTTTCTGACCCCATATGGACCTGGAAGCCGGAAACCCCGGCTACAGTGTTCTGGGGAGCCCTTATTTCAGCTGGAAAATCAGGGAAAGTCGCCAGGTCATTCCCGGCCATGGCAGCGGAGTCGGAGAATACGGAACCGGAAAGTTGCATCCCGTCGCCTGAATCACCGACGAACTTGACAACTACACTCTCCTTATCAACAATTTGTCTTTTAATACTGGGCATCGTTATATGATTTTTTAGGAGTGCAAAGGTATGAAAAAATTGGCGAATTGGGAATTGGCATTAATTAGGCATTAGGCATTAGGCATTAGGCATTAGGGATATATTATAATTATAGTTCAATATTCGGTATTCAGTAATAAGGACTTGTTATCCCCCGTTCATTGTTAATAATTTCACATTAAATTATGGGTCAATATCCTAAAAATGTTTATCTTTGTCGTGGAAAATGTAATTATTAACCAGGCCTGTTTTAACCAGGCACAAATATTTCAAGTTATGGCTTACACGATTAATCAAGATTGCACAGCTTGTGGAACATGCATCGATGAATGCCCCGTTGAAGCGATTTCCGAAGGCGATATCTATAAGATCAACCCTGAAGTTTGCACCGATTGCGGAGCATGTGCAGATGTATGCCCTGTAGAAGCAATACATCCTGAATAATCTATTCAGACAGGATGCTGATGAAACGGGCGGCTCAATGATTTGAGCTGCCCGTTTTATTATACGGTAAATTCTTTCAGTGACAGTATTTCCCCATCGAAGACGGCATATGTAAAATGAGTGAGCCAATCGCCCAGTACCAATTGTACAGCTTTTTCCGATAAGCGGGTTTCCAGGGGAAAGTGGTAATGCCCGTACACGAGATAATCGAGTTCAGGATGTACGCTGACAATTTCCATTGAATGTTTCAGGATCCTTTCGTTGATAAGCCTGAGGTTTCTCTCTTCCTCCTTCTTTTCTTTCTGAAGTGCGGCATACCTACTTTTCCTCGACCAGAATAAAGCCATTTTGATCCCGAAGTCGGGATGAAAAAGCCTGAACAACCATTGGTTGACGGGGCTGGCAAAGACCTTCTTGATGAATTTATAACCATGGTCACCGGGGCCGAGGCCGTCGCCATGGGCCAGGTAAAAGTTCTTCCCGTTGAATACCCTGAATTCGGGCTCGCGGTGAAGCTGGATACCTATCTCCTCCTGGAGATAAGAGAAAGCCCACATATCGTGGTTTCCCCTGAAAAGGTGGACAGGTATCCCGGTATCGGCGATGTTGGCAAGCATTCCCAGCAGGCGGGTATATCCTCTTGGTACAACTGTTTTATACTCGAACCAGAAATCGAAAAGATCGCCCATCAGGAAGATCTCCGAAGCATCTTTCCTTGCCATTTCAAGCCACTGAACAAGCCTTTTCTCCCGTTCAAGGCTTCGGGCCCTGTCGGGGATGCCAAGATGGAAATCCGATGCAAAATATATCCTGTCGTTCATGTTGCCATCAGCAAATATCGTAAAATTTATCGTGTATTCTTAATTGCTTCAATTTCCCTGGCCTGGATGATCCTGTTATGATGGAACACAACATGCTTATTCCCCGGGAAAGCCTTCCCAAGAGAACTGTCTAGCTTCAGAAAGTACACTGAATCATCCCGGAAAGTAAGCAGGGGGCTTACACCCAGGCCATGATTCAGGACAAGAAGCGATGTGAGCGAGCTGGGATGCTTCCTGATATAATTTATTTCAAGGTCCTTCTGCTTGTCCCATAAAGGTTTGAGGGATTCGTCAAGCTTCCTGCTCAGTTCGGCGAAACCAGGTTCGTCCTGGTGTGAAACAAGGAGATGCTCCAGGGAATCGAATTTTTTACTGTTGACTGAGGATGCCTTGAAAAAATCCAGAAGATCGATGCTGCCCGGAGATCCTTGTATAATGATATCTTCCGGAAAATTCAGGCCGGGACCGGATATCCACACTGACTCGCCGGGACTGAGTTCCAGGACCAGTGGCGTGGGTCTTGTGGTCCTGAGCAGGTAAAGGCCTGTTTCACCCGAATCCAGCTTTAGTATAAACCTTCCATCCGCATCAAGGGCCAGGGAATCGAGCTTCACTGTATGCTCCGGCCCAAGTTCAAGGAATTTAACAGGCGAGCCGGGAATTCCTGTTATCATGCCGCTTATGACGGTCCTGCCATGCCGGTCACGGCTACAGGAAGCCCCGGCCATAACAATGATCGTAAGGAAAAAGATGGCCTTTATCTTCATTTGAAATCGCTTTTGATCTTTTCCACGATAAATTTATCAATAGGAAATGTGAAATCATCCTGTCTAAGCCCTGAGATTTTAAGCCAGCGGAAGCTTTGGGCTCCGTCAATCGCAGGAATGTCATTTTTAATTTCCGTAGTATTGAACCGGTATGGTCTTGCAATGGTCAGCCGGTAATATATGTTGAACAACTGCATATCCGAAGGCAACAGGATTGTAGGCTGGTAAAAATCGGTAGTGTAGAAATGGGAAATATCACTGATCTCCGAGTCCAGTTCTTCCCTGAATTCCCTTCTCAGGCAGCCGATTGTCCCTTCGCCGAATTCCAGGGCTCCGCCGGGAAACTTTGTCATATAGATCCCCAGGCGGAACTCATCTGTTACCAGGATCTTGCCATCCAGGGCAAACAACCCGTAGATCCTGATATTAAATTGCTTTATTGCCATAATAAACTTTCTCCCCGTCCTGAAGGGGTTTCTTTGCTCTTGTGATCTGCCTTTTGCCGGGGGGGCCTGGGATTTTCTCCACCCTGAACCCCGCTGCCTTTAAAGCCCTGGTGACATCGCCCTTGACTGAATATGTTGTCAGGATACCCCCTTTTTTCATTGAGTTGAAGAGATTTCTGAAAATCTCCAAAGTCCAGAGTTCAGGCTGTACATCCGGAGAGAAAGCATCAAAATACACAAGGTCATAACGATCAGGCTGGGGTATATATTCCTCCAGTTTTGCATGGACTTTCTCAATTCTGAAAAAATTGCTGATTTCCTGTGAGTTTCCCCATTCAGCAAATTGGATTTTCTCAAAAATCCTGGTATAGTCGATAGAGCATAGTATCCGGGGATAATTCAGTTGAGACCAGGATTCTTCACCGAGGGGATAGGCTTCAACGGATGTGTATTCAACTTTCTTTCCAACAGTTTCCGCTTCGATCAGTGTAAGCAGTGCATTCAGACCCGTGCCGAATCCAACCTCAAGGACGGTTATCTTGTCCGGCCCGGCAGCTACCCGGCGAAACCCTGCTTCAATGAAAACATGCTGTGATTCCCTGATAGCCCCGTATGTGGAATGATAACATTCATTCAGTTCCGGAACGAATATCGTATGGGAGCCATCTTTTGTAATAAGGAATTCTACCACAACCTTACATACTTATTCGGGTTGTATTCGTGCATAAGCCCGTAAATCCTTTCGAACACATTCTCGGCATTGGGATTGGAAAAATAATCACCGTCATTGCTGTAGGCCGGGCGATGGTCCTTTGATGTCAGGGTATGCGGTTCGATATCCAGGTACCGGTATCCTTTTTGTTCTTCGAGTACCTTTTGCATCATGTAGGCTGTAGCACCTCCCGGCACATCTTCATCGAAGAACACGATCTTGTTCGTTTTCTTCAGCGAGTTCAGGATAGTACCCGTAATGTCAAATGGTATCAGCGTCTGCACATCGATAAGTTCCACGGATATATTGAAATCCTTCAGCTGGGTGACGGCTTCCTGGGCGATGCGCACGCATGAACCGTAAGTGACAAGAGTGACATCGCTGCCTTCGTTCAGGATTTCGGGGATGCCCAGGGGGATACGGTAACGTCCGATATTGGCAGGCATCTTTTCCTTGAGGCGGTAACCGTTTAATGGTTCGATAATGAGGGCGGGGTCGTCGGAGGCCATCATGGTGTTGTAAAACCCGGCCGCCTGGGTCATATTCCTGGGAACCAGAACGTAAACACCGCGGATGGAGTTGATCACCATGCTCAGGGGCGAGCCGGAATGCCAGATGCCGACCAGCCTGTGTCCCCGGGTGGATATGATCATGGGGACTTTCTGTCCCGCTTTGGTTCGGTACCTCGTAGTGGCAATATCATCGCTGAGGACCTGCAGGCCATAAAGAAGGTAATCGAAATATTGTATCTCGGCAACCGGCCTGAGTCCTCTTAAGGCAAGGCCAAGCCCTTGACCGAGTATGGTAAGTTCGCGAATACCTGTGTCAAACACCCGGTCTTCCCCGTATTTTGCCTGAAGGCCTTCAAGAGTCTGGTTCACCCCGCCTATCTTCCCCACATCTTCCCCGAAATATACCATCAGGGGGTTGTTTTTCAGCAGGTAGTCATTGTTGGCAAGCAGGATTTCCCGGCCGGTGACAAAGGGAGAGCCGTCATTGAAGACCGGCGGGATACTTTCCACTTTCAGCGCAGCCTGTACCGTCTCGCTGTAGAGATGGGAGTTGTAACGGTCGAAATTCAGCTTCCTCTGTTCTTCCATCCAGACTTCCAGGTCGGCTTTCATGGGTTTTTTCATGCTGCAGTTCGTGCATACATCCCTGAGGATCTTCTTGGCAGATGATATGACATCCTTGCGGATGGGTTCAGCTACCATCTGAAGATCGGCAACGATCTTATCGATCCGGTCCTGTTTTTTGCAGGGGCAGTGTGTGGTTTTAACCACTCTGATCAGATGCTCACGCTCCGCTTTAATGGGCGACTGGAAAGCTTTCCAGGCATCATCCCTGGCGGTTTTGGCTGCTTTTACCGCACCCGCCTCGATGACGTCAAGTTCGGCAGCATCCGCAAGTGCTGACGAAATGATCCATTCGCGCATTTTGCGTATGCAGTCATTCTCTTTCTCCCAGGCCAGCCGCTCGGGGGATTTATACCTTTCATGTGATCCCGAAGTGGAATGGCCTTGAGGCTGTGTGAGCTCGGCCACATGGAATACCACCGGTACATGTTCCTTCCGGCAAACTTCAATGCCTTCCCCGAACATGTCAAGCAGGGCAGGATAGTCCCAGCCCTTGCAGGTATAGAGTAAAATCCCTCCCGGTTTGCCTTTTTCCCTGACAAAACCTTTCAGAAGATCATAAATGTTTTCCTTTGTTGTCTGATATTTCCTGGGCACGCTGATGCCATACCCGTCGTCCCAGATCGCAAGGGCCATAGGAACCTGCTGAACGCCGGCAGCATTGATGGTTTCCCAGAAATGCCCTTCGGAAGTGGAGGCATCGCCTATCATCCCGAAAGCAACCTCATCGCCGTTGACGGTGAACTTCTTCCCTTCCTCCTGCATTGTTTTATTATTCCTGAATGTTTTTGATGCCAGGGCAAGGCCAAGCAAACGCGGCATCTGGGCTGCCGTTGGGGAGATATCGCCCGAGGAGTTCTTTTGCTTTGTCAGGTCTTTCCATTCGCCTTTATCATCCAGGCTTCGTGTGGCGAAATGATTATTCATCAGCCTGCCGGCATTATCCGGGTTCCTTGAAAGATCAGTATCCCCGTATATATGGGCGAAGAACCGCTCCGGATCCGACAAGCCTGCAGCCATCATAAACGTTTGTTCACGGTAGTACCCCGCTCTCCAGTCGCCCGGTCTGAAAAATTTAGCCATCGCGATCTGCGGAACTTCCTTGCCATCACCGAAGATGCCGAAATTAGCCCTGCCTCCGAGAGCCTCGCGGCGCCCAAGCAGGCTGATCTGTCTCGACACACAGGCCAGCCTGTAGTCGGCCAGTACCTCTTCTTTGATAAATACCCGTTTCTTTGCCATCCTTTACTTCTTTTATTTCCAATCCCAATTCCATAATGCCTACTTAATAATTTTCTCCCAGCAACTCAAAATACGCCTGGGGATGCTGACAGGCCGGGCAGTTCTGAAGCGCCTTTGTTCCGAAATGTATATAACCGCATTTCCGGCAGATCCAGTAAACTTTTTCATCCTTCTCGAACACCCTGTTCTTTTCCATATTATTAAGAAGTTTCCTGTAGCGGTTCTCATGATGCTCCTCCACCTGCGAGATAAGCTTGTATGCTGTGGCAACTTTTGAAAATCCTTCTTCAGATGCAATCCTTGAAAATTCCGGATACAGTTCCGTCCATTCCTCATGCTCTCCCTCAGCCGCAGCCTTCAGGTTGTCGGCCGTAGTCCCGATCATCCCTGCAGGGTAGGTTGCAATGATCTCAAGCGGACCGCCTTCCAGGAAACGGAAGAATATCTTGGCGTGGGATTCTTCGTTCAGTGCCGTTTCCATGAAAATAGCCGCGATCTGCTCAAAACCTTCCGACTTTGCCTGCTTGGCAAAGAAGGTATAACGGTTCTTTGCCTGTGATTCGCCCGCGAAAGACTTCAGAAGGTTCTTTTCGGTAAGGGTCCCTTTAATTGATTTTTCCATAATGAAATGATTTTTGATCAAAATTAAGGAATTTATCGCAGGATACAAACCCCAACCTCCTGATAAAGCCGTCACCCCCGGCCAGGCTTTCAGAAAACCACAGAAAGCGGATCCTTAAATTAATCCATCTGGATATAATCTTCCTTACCAACCCCGCAGATGGGGCATACCCAGTCGTCGGGAATGTCGCTGAAGGCTGTCCCGGGCCGAATGCCTGAATCGGGATCGCCTTCCTTGGGGTCATAAACATGACCGCAAACAGTACATTTGAATTTTATCATTTATTCTCAATCCAGTTAACAATTTTATCGCAGGTCGGGACTTCGGAAGGCGGGACCATGCCGACCAGTTTCCCGTTTTCATCGATCATGAACTTCTGGAAATTCCACTTCACCGGGGCATCCATAAGCCCGTTCTCATCCTTGCTGGTAAGCCATTTGTAAAGGGGATCGATATCATTTCCTTTCACGGAAATTTTCGACATCATGGGGAAAGTAACATTGAACCGGGCCGTGCAGAATTCCCTGATCTCGGTATTGGTGCCTGGCTCCTGCGACATGAAGTTGTTCGCGGGGAAGCCAATTATCACGAAATTCCTGTCTGCATATTTCATGTAAAGCTCTTCCAGCTGGGCATATTGGGGTGTATAGCCGCATTTTGAAGCGGTGTTCACGACAAGTACCTTTTTCCCTTTAAGGGAAGAAAGGTCGAACGGCTGTCCCTCCAGGGTGGTCGCCTTGAATTCATAAAAGGATCTGGAGGTCTGTGCATTGGCTGTAAATATCATAGCAGTGAATACAAGTATCAAGTTAATAAGTTTCATATCTTTGAATTTAATTATTTTATCATATACCGGTTTTTTCCTGCCCGTCAGGGGCGGATACCGGGCCCGGGAACTGCCCCGGCGTTCTTAGGGTTTAAATGACACTGC
>Ga0351895_1015_pt1 | contig 56348 bp, 52 predicted proteins | sample SorcelAu500001C4_FD_205830 | JGI IMG/M metagenome (GOLD analysis project Ga0351895, IMG submission 205830) | Enriched cells from Trout Bog Lake water, Wisconsin, United States - BchlTB.Aug20.5000.01 .C4 | ecosystem: Environmental > Aquatic > Freshwater > Lake > Hypolimnion/Profundal zone | place...
GGCGCGTTGAAAATTTGATCGACAGCATGAAACCTGAAGCATCTTGATAAGGTGCGGCCCGTAATTGCCAAACATGAGGCAGACCTGATTTTGTTCAGGTGTTTTGAATATATGGAGACAAACGGATATGAACTGATTACTTTTAGCATGCTTCCTTCAGATGGCACCGACATAACGCCAACAGCGGTAAATAAGAATTTTTACAGGGAATATATTTTCAGAAAGCGGCGAAATTAAAGGAAGTTTTAATTGCTGGTATCTTTCCAACAATATTTATTAAGCAGCCATAAGTTGTTGAGGTCTACCAACAAATAAATATGGCATAATTACTAACTGTCATTTTATTTAATTCTAGGTTTGCACCTAAATTAAATTTTATATGGACCATATTTTGCTTTATGTTATCCCCGCAGTTATCCTGTTGTTATGTATCATTTTGTACAGGCTTGTTTTTAGGTTATTTGGTGTAATAGTGGTGCCCGAGGACCGGATAGGACTTGTTACCGTTAAGTTTGTTTTATTCGGTGCTAACCGCCAATTGCCTCCGGGACATATTATCGCTGTTAAAGGCGAAGCCGGTTACCAGGCCCAAACCCTGGCGCCGGGCATTTATTACGGTTACTGGTTTTGGCAATACGATGTATTATTACAGCCTATGACCGTTATTCCCAGCGGAAAAATTGGTTTGTTGTTATCGCGCGATGGTAAGGAATTGCCAACCGGGCAAATACTGGCCCGCCAGGTAGATTGCGACAGTTACCAGGACGCCGCCAAATTTTTAATTAACGGGGGTAGCAAAGGCAGACAAGCCGCTATTTTACAGGCTGGTACCTACCGTATTAATACTTTTCTTTTTGAGGTAACAGTAACTGATATTACCGCCATACATGATAATATGGTAGGCGTTGTAACCACGCTTGACGGGGTGCAAATAAGCCAGGGCCAGATTGCCGGAAAAACGATTGGCGGCCACAACAACTTTCAGGATGCCAATGCCTTTTTAAATGAAGGCGGTAACCGGGGCTTGCAGGAGCAGGTAATATTATCGGGTTCGTACGCTTTAAACCCGTGGTTTGCCAAGGTGGAAGAAGTAAGAATGACGGAAATTGCCATCGGTTATGTGGGGGTGGTTATATCGTATGTAGGCGATGAGGGTAAGGACCTGAGCGGTATAGAATTTAAACACGGCAATATAGTGGCCAAGGGTTGCAAAGGTGTTTGGGCCGAACCATTCGGGCCGGGCAAATATCCTATTAACCCGTATATCATGCGGGTAGAGTTAGTGCCCACTACCAACCTGGTGCTTAACTGGGCCAACAGCCGCAGCGAGGCCCATCAACTGGATAAAAACCTTTCTACCATTACGGTCCGTTCAAAAGACGGGTTCCCGTTCAATCTTGATGTATCGCAAATTATCCATATTCCAAATACCGAGGCGCCTAAAGTAATTGCCCGCTTTGGTAACATGATTAACCTGGTATCACAGGTATTAGAGCCTACTATTGGCAACTACTTCCGTAACTCTGCACAGGATAGCGATGTTATTGCGTTTTTAGGTACCCGGAAAGAACGTCAGGAGTCGGCCCGGTCGCATATTGGTGCTGTGCTTGAGCAGTACAACGTTTTTGGCGTTGATACGCTGATTGGCGATATCGTTCCTCCTGAGACGCTGATGAAAACGCTGACTGACCGTAAAATAGCCGAGGAGCAAAAAGTAACTTACGATACCCAGAAAATGGCCCAGGAAACACGCCAATCACTGGAAAAAGAAACCGCCATTGCGGATATTCAGAAGGACATTGTTAAAGCCGACCAGGGTGTGGTAATTGCCAAACGTATTGCGGATGCTGCCGTGGAGAAAGCAACCGGTGAAGCCAACTCGGTACGCTTACAGAGTACGGCCGAAAGTGATAAAATGAAAATTATTGCCCAGGCCGAAGCACAAAGAACCCGAATGCTGGCTGAAGCAAACTCAGAACAAGTGAAGTTGATGGCCAATGCAGAAGCTGAGAAAATTGCCAAGACAGGACAAGCTGAAGCCGAAAAAATATTGGCCATTGGTAAATCAAACGCTGAGGCTTACAAGCTATCGGTTGAAGCGATGGGTGGCAACAACTTTACACAGTTAAAAATTACCGAGTCTATTGGCCTCAATAAAATTAAGGTCATTCCTGATGTGCTGATTGCCGGTGGTGGAGATGGCGCTAACGGCCCTATCAGTGGTTTACTTGGCCTGGAACTGATGAAGCAAATGGCTGAGAAGCAAAAACCGAAAGAGTAGAAGGCGCAACAGGCGATTTACGCAAAGAGCGCAAAGGTTAACACAGAGAACCGCAAAGATTTTTTATTCTTTGCGGTTCTCTGCATTAACAGATATTGCATGGAAGTTTGAACCAGGCGCTAAGTAACCTTACCCGGCTTCATCCGGGCAAATACGGTTATATTTACGGAGTGATAATTGCAAGTATGAGTTTGCTGAGGAAAATTTTCAAAACGTTTCAACGTAACCAGGATAATTCCGTCATTGTATCGCCGGCCGATAATCGTAAAATAACTTTCAACAAAAACCGCGAACCAGCCTTACAGGGCAGTGTCTGTTTTGCCCCTTCGGTAAATATGATTTTTTCGGAAGACGGGCAGATTAAGGCCTGTTGTCATAATAGTGAAAATTCGTTGGGCCGTTACCCCGGGCAAACAATTTCTGAAATATGGAATAGTGAGGAGGCGAACCGTTTTAGGCAGAAAATGAGCGATTACCAGTTTCTGTCGGGCTGTAGCGTTTGCGAAAAGGATTACCAAACCGGAAACTTTGAAGAGATGTCGGCCCGTCATTTTGATGATTTGCCCCGAAACAGCGCTTACCCCACTATGATGGAGTTTATGCTGAGCAATACCTGCAACCTGGAGTGCATCATGTGTACCGGTGAGCTTTCTTCTTCAATCCGAAAAAACAGAGATAAACTTCCACCGATAAAAAGTCCGTACGATGACGGGTTTGTGGAGCAGCTAAAAGAGTTTATTCCACACCTGGTTGAAACCCGCTTCAGCAGCGCCGGTGAAGCTTTTTTAATTGATATGAATTTTAGGTTTTGGGAAATGCTGATTGAAGCCAACCCCCAATGCCTGATAGTAGTACAAACCAACGGAACGGTTTTAAACGGGCGCGTTAAAGATTTCATGGCCCGGGGAAACTTTAAGATAGGTGTGTCGCTTGATTCACTTCAGAAAGAAACTTTTGAGGCTATTCGCGTAAATGCCTCATTTGACCGGGTGATGAAAAACATCAGGTATTTTGCCGAATACAGTAAAGCAAACAAAAGACCCTTCACTATTTCAACCTGTGTAATGCGGCAGAACTGGAAAGAGTTGCCAGACTTTATTCGTTTCTGCAACGAAATGGGTGCCAGCGCTACCTTCCATAAAGTATGGTTACCCTTACAATATGCCCTGCATAACTTACCAACCGATGAGTTACAAGCCATGTACGAAGAACTTTCAAGGCACGACTTTCCCGTTAATTCGGCACTGGAGAAAAAGAACAGAAATCATTACCAGTACTTTGTTTCACTGATTGGTGACTGGGCAAGTGAGGCTAAGCATAGTACAGCTGAGACACCCGATTTGCACCAACTTTCAACCAGCGAGTTGTTGCAATTGATAAAGCACAACTTTGAAACTTATATAGCCGGCCAGCAAATGCTGGAAAATGACAAGCAGCAACTTTTATCCTTGTGCGGAAACAAGATTGATAAAATTATGGCCCTTTGTACTAATGAAGATGAGCGGAAAGTGCGTTTGGTTTCCCTGGCATCAACACCGGTGTCGTTTTCCCTACCGGCCATCAAAACACATTCCGTTGAAAAGCTGTTTGAAATGTCCGGCAACCAGGTAAAAGTGTAATGGCCTTACTTTTTCATCAGGCCTTTTAAAATAAATTTTGCTTTGTGCAACAGCACTTTTATGCCTTAAGGCTTTTTACCTGCCACCTTATTGTTTGTAAGGCCGTTGGCTTGCTGTATTTTGTAAGGATGTTTGAACTGTAAAACACTTTGGGTGTTGACACTTTGTAACAATAATGAAACCACAGATATGAAAGCTTTTTTTCGAGAAAATCTTTACTGAAAACATGGCTATGATGGTTTGCCCTTAACATGTGTTCCAAAAACTGTTTTACCTGCAACGGAGTTGATTTTACTTTAGTGTATGCATGATGATTTAATTCCGTAAAATCATCAATCAGCTGGTCGCTAACCGGATAACCAAGGTGTTCAAACTGCTGGTGTATTATAATACGGCTATTAAGTTTTTGAGTTTCCTTGTACTCCTTTGAAACCGATTTCTCATGGGTCCGGTAATGAAGCAGCACCTCACGGATATTGGCAAGCTTGTGCCGATAGCCAAGACGCACAAAAAAATCATAATCTTCTGCATGCGCATATCTGAAGTCAAACTGAGGAGTAAATGACTTCACCACATGGGCTCTCATAATTATACTTGGGTGAATAAAATGACATTGGTACATCATTTTAAACATAATGTCGTCGTGCCCAGCCTCATATTTAATATAACAGTCTTCAACACCAAAGCTATACACCCAGGTACCACAGGCTACCACCTCGGGGTGCTTTTCCATAAAAGCTACCTGTTTTTCCAATCTTGTGGGCAGGCTAATATCATCAGCGTCCATACGCACTATGTATTTGCCTTTAGCCAGGGCAAGGCCCTTGTTAAGGGTGGCAATAAGCTTTAAGTTGTTTTCATTTTTGTAATACCTGATGCGCGGGTCGGTATAGCTTTTAATAATGGCTTCCGAGCTATCGGTTGAACCATCGTTAATGATGATGAACTCAAAATCCGAAAAGGTTTGGTTTAGGATGCTGTCTATGGCCTCGCGCAAATAAGTTTCCGCATTGTAAACCGGCATTAAAACTGAAACAGGTTGGCTCATAGTGCGCTCGAAGGGAGTAATATTAATCACTTCTGTTAATATCCAACAGATGATTTGGTCCTGGTACGGCTCAGCAAAATCAGTTTTTCGCTTCGAACCATCAAATAGCACTTTAATTTTGTTATTCCAATTATTTTAGTTTAATTTTATGGCCAGGAAAAGGGATAAAAATGTTCTTTGACATATGGGCACCCCGCGGCGGCGGGGTAAAACAAAATTTGAGGCGCAAGGCAACCACAGTGTCCCTAGACGGAAACCGCTGCGGAAACACTACATGGTACAGGCAGTTTAGCATAAATTGGAGTTTACGGATTTTATATGGCCAAAAACACCTGCTTTTACCCGCTTTTACCTGCTTTACTTAGCATTCCTTAGCATTTTTAAGGAATAAAAAATGCTTTAAAAGCCATTTTTAGGGGATCCAAAACCAAGGAACCATGCTATGAAACCCCCGCTCAGGCCTTTTAGATATGCATAGTTGATAGGCATGCTCTGGTATCTAAAGGTATCGAGGCCATTATGTCCATGTTAAGCTTGGTGATTCCGAAAAAGGCTTAGCATTCCTTAACATTCCTTAGCATTGCTTATCATTTCTTAGCATGGTTTTTTTGCCAATATGGCAGTTACTTGTTTTTAAGCAGCGCTTCCTTTGAAGACATGGTTTAATCCTCATCTATGTCATAAATGGTATAGCCTTTCATTTGGTAAGTGGATATGGCCACCTTAGCAGCCATAGCAATTTTAACCTCAGGCAACAAAGCATCATTTTTTACTTCCAAAAACTGCATGGCTTGTCCGCAGGCAATAAATTTAGCGTTGGCGCTTTCCAGTTCTTTAATAATAGCCAGGTTGGGGTTATCGGCCTTAAACTGCTTTTTAAAGGCTTCATTATTGAGTATGGAAAACATCGCCTGTCCGTGGGTAATAATTACAACGTCCAGGTTTTCGACAGGTACTCCGGCTGCAATATGCAGGTTGATAATACGGCCTATTTCGGCCAGTCCCCGGTTTAGCTCTTTCACCTTATCGGGGTCGCTGGTGCCCAGGGTAAGGCTAAAAGCAAGTTTATACTTTACACTGTTGTCGGGCTTTTCAGTAATACCTGTTACCGGCAGCACACCACTATATGCACTTGCTTTAATTAGCGGGTAGGTGCCTTTGGCCTTAAGTTTGGCAAGTCTTAAGCTATCGCGTTTAGAAATGGGGGCGGGTTCCTTTTTATCGGTATTTTGAGCCGATATTATAAACGCGGGCGCTAACAAAAGCAATAACAACAAGTGCTTAATTTTCATAATGGGAGAATTTATGAGGTGAAAATAAAGTTAAAGACGTTGGTTGTAAAATAGCGGCCGCTGGCTTTGCGCCTAAAGTTAAACATGCCGGATTTAGGCCGGATTTCCAGGCGCCTAATGCAGAAAGGGTTTTGGGCAAATTCAGTAGGACCGAAAATGGTTGTAACGGCGTAACTAAAACCGGCGTTTTTAACCAGGCCAAAAGTATCGTTATTATAGGCGCCATATGGGTACGAGAAACTAACGGGTTTTTTGCCTAACAATTGTTCGAGGTCGTTATAGCAACCGCTTATTTCCTGTTGCTGTTTGGTAGCATCAGCATTTTTGAGGTCGACGTGGTGCTGCGTGTGCCCGCCAAACTCAATTCCATAAGCATCCATTTCCTTAATCTGGATGGCATTCATCATATTGAGTGCCGGCTCACCCTGGGCAATGCTCCAGTCGTTTTGTTTGCAGCGCGTAACCAGGAAAATGACTGCCTTAAATCCAAATTCCCTGAGGATGGGAAACAGAATTTGGTAATTGTCCTCGTAACCATCATCGAAGGTGAGAATAATTTGCTTTTGGGCTCCTGTATTTAAACCGGCAGCCACATCACGAAAGGTAAACGTTTGATAGTTGTTATCTTTTAACCACTGCATTTGCCTGCGGAATTGGGGCTCCCACACATGTAATTTGTGTTTGCCGGTGATTCCATTTTTCGGAATTACCCGGTGATATAATAAGACAGGTATTTGATAATTGTGGCTCATGGTGAAGTGTGCAATATACGCAAAGGCCAGTTTAATTAATCCGGGCAGTTTGTTACTTTCGTTCCGGTGCAAAAGACGCTCAAATAAAATTAAGTAGTGGCAAAGGGAAAACAAAATCAACCAACCGAGAAGACGCAAAAAAAGCCGGCCAGTACCGGAGCGCCATCCAACAGTGGCCCTTTTATGCGCAACCTTGTTATCATAGGTGTCTTGTGTATTATATTTCTGGGGATTTACATGATGAACGCTGGTTACTCAGAACTGAGAAGTTTAGACCACGAAAGACAGGCACTGCAGGAAAACCCATCGGGTAATGCACAACGTTTGGATGAGATTAACCGACGCGTTCAGGAAATAGAATCGGATACCGGTTACATTAAAACCATGTTTTTTGGGTATTACTACGACGTTCATAGTGTGGCTTTCGGGGCCCAGGACCAGATAGATGAGGCTATCGCTGAGATTAAAGAGGATAAGGCCAAATTCGGGCAGGACAATAACGGGCCTATTACCCGCGAAGACAAACTGGCCAGTAAGGTCCATACTTTCAGACTGATGGACTTTATAAATACCAACTGCCCTTCAAATTCGGTTATTCTTCTGCCACCGGCTGATTCGCTTTCGAATAATTCAAAGTGGAATTTTGTGTGGGATCCTATGTGGGTTGAATACTTTATTTACCCGCGTTTGTGCATTGCTTCGGGCACCGAAAAACTATACCCCGACCTTGCCAAGCGCATTACCCATGTTCTAATTGTAAAAGGAATTGGATATGATAAATTAAAATATGATGTGCCGGCTGACAAAAGGGAGCCCTTGTGCCTTTTGCCCATTCAAAAACCAGATACTACTCAAACTTCAAATTAATGTTGCTATTCGGAATTGCGCTTTGCTATTTATTGGGTTGTTCGGTGTTGCTGAAAATTGATAAGAAATTTTCGGCACCTGAGCTGATTGGCTTTTCATTCCTGGCAGGCATTGGTATTGAGACCGTTTTTCTTTTTGTGTTAGATATTGTTCAAATCCATTATTCGCAGGTGTTGCTTATGGGCATTAACGTTGCCCTTATATTTCTGCTTACTTATAAGTATACCATTACGCAACAAGACCTTAAAGATAAATGGGAGACGTTTAAGTCTGATTCAAAATCGGTTAACTATGTCGCTCTTTTCCTGTTCTGCATCATTGCTTACCTATTCTATGCTATTATGGTAAAAAACCTTTTCTGGCCGCCAGCCGAAACAGATAGCATTACCTCTTTTGATAAGCTGGGAAGAATTATGGCGATTGAAGGAAGGCTCAAAATCAGCTTGTTTCAATATAACCTGCAGGGAGCGGCAGGGGTATATCCACCACTTTTTCATGGTAGCTTTGCTTACGCGTATATTTTCGGGGCAGAGACGCCTAAGATTATTATCACCCTTTTCTTTTTGTCGTTGCTCCTGGTTTTTTACCAGTTTGTAAAAAACTATGTGGGTTCTACGGCGGCTATGCTCTTCACATTGATACTGATGGCCACCCCCGAGATGTACGCGCACGCTGCCCTGGGTTTGGGCAATATGCCAACAACTGCATACATCTGCGCTGCGGTACTATCGACCTATATCTGGCTGGATAAAGGAGAGCAGAAATATTTCTGGACCGGTGCTATGATGATGGGTTTTGCTGTATGGATTAGGAGCGACATTATTGCTTTTGTGGCACCGGCCATCCTCGTTGTTTTATTGCACATATGGAGAACAAAGGATTTTAAGCACTTTATAACGTATTGTTCGTTCGCAATTTTGCCTTTTGTAGCCTGGTTACTATATGTTAAGTTAAAAATACAAATGCCCCAGGCCAGCCGTTTTGATTTTGCCATTGGGTACAGCGCCGAAAGATTGAGCACCATGCTGCATTATGTCAAGGCTTATCTTTTTGCTGTTTCATATAATGAGGTGCACGGAGGACAGCTCTACGGCATTGTTTTTATCAGCTTTTTCATAGCACTAATCATAAATGCAGGGCTCTCATTTAAAAAAGGTGCTAAAACGGCCTTCGGAAACCAGAGTCTGTTGTTGTTATTTATACTGATGTCCTTTGTTCTTTACTTCACAGAGTTTTACCTTATCAACGAAAAAGTTCAGGCGGCTACCATTGCATCTTTAATGGCCAGTTCGTTTAAGCGGGGTATGTTTTACTTTATTCCTTTAGTTGTTTTTTACACAGCAACTTGTTATAGCTCAAAGGTAATTTTTGACAAACTGGAAAAGTTCCGTACCGCAACGTAGTTTTTATAATTATTAGCTTGAAGATATGAAGGCAGTTTTGGGGATGATATTGGTTTTAACTACGCTTACGGCACAATTATATGCGCAATCAGATTCGTCGGCAGTTAAAAAGAACTCCGGACCGAGATATGGTCAACGCGACTCTGTTTATGCGGCCAAACTAAACTACACGGGTAATTTAATGATTGCCGGTGGGGTGGGCCTGGTAGGTGCGGGCAGTTTTTTAATTTATGAGGGGGTCAAAACATATAATACGCCGGCCGCGCCACTAAGCACTGACCCCACGGGCGATGTTCAGCGCAATCACCAGCAGGGAACCGCCTATATAGCGGCTGGTGCCATAGGCTATGTTGGGGCCGCAGTGCTTATTGCGCTGGGCGCAAAAAACAAGATTGAGTTTAAGCGGCGATTGAAAATAATGTCGCTGCAAGGTGGTTTGACTGATAATGGAAATATAGGTGTGATGCTCACGTTTTAAATGACAAAACTCCGGGCAGGCTGGTATCCCAAACTGACCCGAGTTATAATTCTTGAAAAGACTATGAACTTCTCTATTGTTTTTTGCTGCTTTTATTACTTTTGGCCGTCCGCAAACGGCGGTAGGCTTTCAAAACCAAGATAATTACTTCAACTATGTCTGATAAAGCTATCATCAACCTCGAAGGAAAACCGTATGAATTGCCAGTAATTACGGGTAGTGAAAATGAAAAGGCAGTCGATATTTCAAAGCTGCGTTCGCAATCAGGTTATATCACCTTTGACGAGGGATATAAAAATACAGGTGCCACCATTAGTAACATCACTTTTCTGGATGGTGAAAAAGGGATTTTACGATACCGCGGTTACAATATCGAAGACCTGGCTGAAAAGTCTTCATTTACTGAGGTAATGCATTTGCTATTATACGGGGAGCTTCCAACAAAGGAGCAATTAACTGCCTTTGAAGCCAATCTTACTCATCACACGCTGGTTCATGAAAACCTGAAAAAAGTGTTTGAGGTGTTCCCAACAGGTTCGCATCCTATGGGGCAATTGATGACCATGATAGCTGCACTTTCGTCTTTCTACCCTGATTCATTGAACCCGAATAAAAGCCCTGAGTTAACTAACCTGACAATTATACGCCTGCTGGCAAAAATGCCAACTATAGCAGCCATGATTCAGAAAAAAGGAAAAGGACACCCGGTGCTATATCCGCAGAACAAATATGATTACGTTACAAATTTTCTATATATGACATTTGGCAACGTAACTGAAGGCTACGAAGCCGACCCGGTGGTTGTAGATGCCATGAATAAACTTTTAATACTGCACGCCGACCATGAGCAAAATTGTTCAACCTCCACGGTGCGCATGGTGGGTTCGTCTCATGCTAATCTGTATGCCTCTATAGGTGCAGGCATTGCCAGCCTGTGGGGGCCAAGACACGGTGGGGCCAATCAGGAAGTGTTGGAAATGCTTGAGTTTATTCGTGACAACGACAAGGGCGATGTGAAAAAAGTTGTAGCAGAAGCTAAGGACAAAAAGCGCTTGCTCTTTGGATTCGGACATCGTGTTTACAAAAACTTCGATCCGCGTGCGAAGATTTTGAAAAAGAGCTGCGATGATATACTAGCCAAAATTGGCGTTAGTGATCCGTTGCTTGCCATTGCTAAAGAACTTGAAGAAGCCGCATTAAATGACCCTTATTTTATCGAAAGAAAATTATATCCAAACGTAGATTTTTACTCTGGTATTATTTACAAAGCGTTAGGTTTCCCAACTTCCATGTTTACTGTTTTATTTGCGGTTGGTAGATTACCCGGATGGATTGCACAGTGGAAGGAAATGCGCGAGAAAAATGAAGATATTGGTCGTCCCCGCCAAATTTATACAGGTCCAACGCAAAGAGCTTTTGTAAATCTTGCTAATAGAAAATAAATTTATATTTTAATATTAAAGTTCCGGTTTTTGTTTCCAAAAAAACCGGAACTTTTTCTTTTGCCTTGGCCGATACACTCTTATTATATTTGCTTCATGCATAGTATGGAAGAAATAAGCGCTTTCATAAAATCAGAAAGCCGGTTGATGGACGAAGAGATAGTCCTTCACTTCGGGCGTCTGAATTCAAAATTTAAGGACTTCCTTTCAAACCTTGAGCAGGAAAATGAGCAGACAAAAGCTGCTTTTCGCCTTGTAATCCAATCAACTTTTCACGAGCGCCAACTTACGCATGAAGAAAAACTTGAAATTGAAAACCAGCTCAAAGAATTACTCAAAACTGCCGACCTCGTGGCGTTAACAGTATTACCCGGAGGCACTATCGTTCTCGTTCTTTCCAGTTTTTTAAAGCTCAATCCTTATATCCTGCCGGCAGTGTTTATTGCCAAACCGTGACTTTATAAAATCAGTAACCCATTTTCTCTCAACTCATTAAATTTTTTGCTCTTTACAAACTCATCAAATTTATTTAACCTGGCGACACTATAACTGTTCCTAAAATCAGAAAAAGACAAAGGTGCATTTTGTCCAACCGTCAGTTTCGGAAAAACCTGCATCAACCAGTTTCCTTCTGCGGCGCTGAAATGCGAAAACCAATCCTTCTTTTTGTCACAAAATTCAAGTTCAGCCATTTCTACAGTTTTGCTGCCCTGCTTGGCTTCGAAAAACGTTACCTCGGGTACATTGCCGAGCCAAATTACAGTGGCAGTTTCCTTCAGCATATCCTCTTTTCTATTATTGAGCGCGCTCGCGATATAATTAGCAGGAATACTGGTTTTGGGAGTCTTAAACTCAAACCATTTAGAAAGCGGGAAATCAAGGCCCACACCATGCATAAAGTTGAAAAGGGATTTGCTCAGGCCATCCGAAAATAAATCATGGTCCGCACCTGTAGGGTCATCATGATATAAATCGTTATCCGCAAAGCCCCCGAAATCGGGGCCGGTTCTCTCTACCATAAATTGCGATGGATTCAAACCCACCGGACTATGCGCCGTCATGGCAAACCGGTGCCAGAAACCCGATTGCAACGCTTCATTTAAAAACAACTGACGAACCATCTCCAACGCATCGATGGTCTCCTGCATCGTTTGGCTTGGGAAGCCATACATCAGGTAAGCATGCACCATAATGCCGGATTCGGTAAATGCATTCGCTACACGGGCCACTTGCTCTACGGTTACTCCTTTTTTCATCATGGCCAATAAGCGGTCTGAAGCCACTTCCAGGCCACCTGCTACTGCTATACAGCCGGAGGCTTTCAAAAGCCTGGCAAGGTCAGCAGTAAAATATTTTTCAAACCTGATATTGGTCCACCAAACAACTGTTAGTTTACGCCTGATTATTTCAAGGGCAAGGTCCTTTAATAAATGAGGCGGAGCGGCCTCATCCACAAAATGAAAACCGTTTTGTTGTGTTTGGGCTATTATTTGTTCAATCCGGTCACAAAGCACTGAAGCCGATACCGGTTCATAGTTTTTAATGTAGTCCAGCGATATATCGCAGAAGGAGCATTTGCCCCAGTAACATCCGTGGGCCAGGGTTAGCTTGTTCCAACGGCCATCGCTCCATAACCGGTGCATGGGATTGGCCAATTCTATCACCGATAAATATTCGTCCGTCAATAAATCGCTGTAATCGGGTGTGCCTGCTTCCCGTTGCGCAATATCCTTTTCTTTCGCACCATTATAATAAGTAACTACTCCATCGTGCCGGACAAAAATTCTTTTTAAAGCACTTGCCGGCCTTTTTCCTTCCAGGTGTTCAATCAATATTTGAATTGGCGCCTCTCCATCATCCAAACTTACGTAGTCAATAAAATCAAACAACCGTGGATCCTTCAGTCTGCGCAGTTCTGTATTGGCATATCCGCCGCCGAGTATAACCTTAACGTCGGGGTATTTGCTTTTTACAAATTGTCCGCACTTAAGAGCACCAAATAAGTTGCCGGGGAAAGGGACAGACAGGCACACCGCTGTTGGTTGGTATTGCTCAATTTTTTGCTCCAGCAAACTCACCAGCATCTCAGTAATTATAGAGTTGGGTGCTAACAATGATTCTTGCAGCTCATCAAAATGCGTTGCGGTTCTTCCCAATCGCTCTGCATATCTGCTGAAACCAAAAAACGGGTCAATGGCCTCTATAATCAGGTCGCCCAAATCTTCCAAATATAAAGTAGCAAGGTGACGCGCTTTATCCTGTATACCCATGGTGCCAAAGGCCCATTCCAAATCTTCCAGTTGCGCAAAGCGCGAGGCCTCAGGTAAATAACTGCGCCCACAAATGGCATGTGCCAGGGTGCTGTTTTTATTTTGCAGAAACCGGATAACCGGGTCAATGGTTTGCAGGTAATCTTTTTGCAAGGCATACACGCGGTACGCATTTTCACTCAACTCCAAATCCAGCGTTTCCAGATGGCTGAATACACGCCTAAGCCCCTCACCTGAAAACAAAGCGAGTATAACCTCAATGCCTAAATCGGCCTGGTGCGAAACCACCCCAATTGTGTTTAAAAAGCCCTTTAAATACGCCGTAGCGGGGTAAGGTGTATTAAGTTGCGTAAAAGGCGGCGTTATTAAAAGTAGCTCCTGTTTATTCACGTTCAAAGGCCTTTTCAATGTTCTTATCGGGCCATAACCACATAATGGCTACAGTTACAAAAAGCCCCTCCGAAATAAACGGGTTAATAAAGGCAAACACAATGCCGCTCAAATACATAATGGTTGAAATGAGTCCTTTTATGTTTTGCCTGTGCATGGCCTTACTAATCGCTTCACTCCACGGGTTCGAATTTTTAATGGCATTTTGCAAAATTACCCATGCCACGCCCGACGTAGCCAATACAACCGCGTATACTGCCACCGGAACCGGTGCAAATGAGGTTTCGCCGACCCATGCGGTGGCGAAAGGCACCAACGACAAACAAAACAATAGCAGCATATTCAGCACCATAATATTTCCGTTTACTTTTTTCACCGTATGCAACATATGGTGGTGATTATTCCAGTACACCCCCACAAACCAGAAACTTTGCACATAAGCAAAAAATGCAGGGGCCACGGTACGCAAATCGCTTAGCGTTTCGCCATGGGGCACCTTTAATTCCAGCACCATAATGGTGATGATAATGGCCATTACTCCGTCACTAAATGCTTCTAATCTGTTTTTGTTCATGGTTGAGTTTGCTGGTCCCTACATATTCCTCCTGTACTGCCCACCCACCTCATACAACGCGTGCGTAATTTGCCCCAGGCTGCAATGTTTCACGGTTTCCATCAATTCGGCAAATAAATTGCCGTTGGCAATAGCCACCTGCTGCAGTTTTTTCAAAGCTTCATCAGCATCTGCCGTATGGCGCTTTTTAAAAGCATTGAGCGCATTGATTTGAAACTCCTTTTCTTCTTTGGTAGAACGGATTACCTCGCCCGGAATAATAGTGGGCGAGCCATTTTTACTCAGAAAAGTATTCACCCCAACAATCGGAAACTCACCGGTGTGTTTTTGGTGCTCGTAATAAAGACTCTCTTCCTGTATTTTGTTGCGCTGATACATGCGCTCCATAGCACCCAGCACCCCACCGCGTTCAGTAAGGCGTTTAAATTCTGTCAACACAGCTTCTTCTACCAGTTCGGTTAGTTCTTCAATTAAGAAAGCGCCCTGGTTTGGGTTTTCATTTTTAGCGGTGCCCAGCTCGCGGTTAATAATCAGTTGTATGGCCATAGCTCTGCGCACACTTTCTTCGGTAGGTGTGGTAATGGCTTCGTCGTAAGCGTTGGTGTGCAGCGAGTTGCAGTTATCGTAAATAGCATACAGCGCCTGCAGCGTGGTGCGGATATCATTAAAATCTATCTCCTGCGCATGCAAACTGCGACCGGAGGTTTGAATATGATATTTTAGTTTTTGCGACCGGTCGTTGCCTTTGTATCTGTTCTTCATGGCCTTGGCCCAAATACGGCGGGCTACCCGGCCAATGACTGAATACTCAGGGTCCATGCCGTTGCTGAAAAAGAAGGACAGGTTCGGCGCAAAATCATCAATGTGCATACCGCGGCTCAGGTAATACTCTACATAGGTAAAACCATTGGCCAATGTAAATGCCAGTTGGGTAATAGGATTTGCGCCCGCTTCCGCAATGTGGTAGCCAGAGATAGAAACCGAGTAGAAATTGCGTACTTTATTTTCAATAAAATACTGCTGCACATCGCCCATCATTTTCAGCGCAAACTCTGTTGAGAAGATGCAGGTATTTTGCGCCTGGTCTTCTTTTAAAATATCAGCCTGCACAGTTCCGCGGGCACTGGCCAGGGCCTTTGCCTTTAGTTTTTCGTAAACCTCTTTGGGCAATACCCGGTCTCCGCTGGTACCCAGTAAATCCAGTCCCAGTCCGTCGTTGCCTTCGGGTAAATCACCGTTGTATTTGCCTCTTGGGTCTTTCCCTTTATCAATGGTGTCCAGCTTCTTCTTTACCTCTTCCTGCAGTCCGTTTTCTTTGATATACTTTTCGCACTCCTGGTCAATGGCTGCATTCATAAAAAAGGCCAGCAAAATCGGCGCCGGTCCGTTAATGGTCATTGAGACCGAAGTCTTGGGGTCGCATAAATCAAAACCGCTGTATAATTTCTTGGCATCGTCTACGGTAGCAATGCTCACACCACTGTTACCCACCTTACCGTAAATATCCGGGCGATGGTCAGGGTCTTCACCATACAGGGTAACCGAATCAAAAGCAGTAGATAGCCGCTTGGCTGGTTGCCCCAACGAAACATAATGGAAACGCTTATTGGTTCGCTCCGGTCCACCCTCACCGGCAAACATGCGCGTGGGGTCTTCACCCTCCCGTTTTAAAGGGAACACACCGGCCGTGTATGGAAACTCGCCCGGCACATTTTCCTGAAGTTGCCATTTTAAAATATCGCCCCAGTCGTTGTACTTAGGCAGGTAAACCTTACGGATGGTAGTACCCGATAAACTTTTGTAAGTAAAAGGCAACTGTAACACTTTATCACGCACCTCAAAAGCAAAAGTTTCGGCGCTGTATTTTTTCTTCAGCTCAATCCAGCCTTCCAGTAGTTTCTTCGCTTCGGGGTGCAACTGGTCTTCGCAATGTGCAATCAGTTGTTTTATTTCGGTGCCGTCCTTCACTTCGCTTAATACACCTTTCAGTTTATACAGCTTGCTGGCTAATAGGGCCTGCTCGTTCACCCACTGGTCGTACCCTTCATTGTTTTCGGCTATCTCCGCCAGGTACCTCACCCTGGCAGGTGGAATAATCTGCGACTTGGTAGCTGTATTTTTAGCCGAAGTATGCTTTACGTGAAATTCAACGCCGGTTTTGGTTTTAACCGCCAGCATCAGCATTTCAAACAAATGGTTTACACCGGCATCGTTAAACTGCGCGGCAATAGTGCCAACCACAGGTAACTCCTCGTCTTTGGCCATAAACATCTGGTGGTTGCGCTTGTATTGTTTACGTACATCCTGTAATGCATCCAGGGCTCCGGCTTTATCAAACTTGTTAATAGCAATTACATCGGCGTAATCCAGCATATTTATTTTTTCCAGTTGCGAAGCCGCACCGTATTCCGGGGTCATTACATACAGCGAAATATTGCAATAATCTAAAATGGAAGCATCGCTTTGACCAACGCCGGCACTCTCCAGTATAATCAGGTCGTATTGCGCGGCTTTGCATACATCAATAGCTTCCTGCACGTGTTCGCTCAGGGCCTTGTCGCTTTCGCGGGTGGCGAGTGAGCGCATATAAGCACGCGGACTGGATATTGAGTTCATCCGTATCCTGTCGCCCAGCAAGGCGCCACCGGTTTTCTTTTTACTGGGGTCAACCGAAATTACGGCTATGGTTTTGTCTTTAAAGTTTCGCAAAAAGCGCAAAACAATTTCATCAGTAACCGAAGACTTACCGGCGCCACCGGTTCCGGTTATGCCCAGTACAGGCGTGTTGCCTTTTTCGGGCTCTATTTTAGCCATCAGTTCCCTGCCGCCTTCAATATCGTTTTCAACAGTGGTAATGGCTTTGGCAATTACTTTCCAGTTTTTCTTCGATAGCGTTTTCAGCTCGCCGTTTAAACTTACCCGCGTGTCAAAATCGCATTGGTGCACCACATCTTCTATCATACCCTCCAAACCCATTTTCCGGCCGTCGTCAGGCGAGTAAATTTTTGAAATGCCATACTTCTCCAGTTCCGCTATTTCAGTGGGTAAAATAGTTCCACCGCCGCCACCAAATATTTTAATGTGGCCACAGCCCGCTTCTTTCAGCAGGTCGTGCATGTATTTAAAAAACTCAATATGGCCACCCTGGTAGCTGGTAACCGCAATACCCTGGGCATCTTCCTGTATGGCGCATTCTACTATTTCGCGGGCCGAACGGTTATGGCCCAGGTGTATTACCTCAGCCCCCTTGCTTTGCATAATGCGGCGCATAATATTAATGGCGGCGTCGTGACCGTCGAACAGCGAGGCGGCGGTTACTATTCTTACTTTATTTTTCAACTTAAAACTCATAGCTACAGTGTAAATAATGATTCCGTAAAATTAACAGATTGGCGCAAATAGGCGTCCATCTTATTCCTGTACCAGCCCAACCCGTTTTAGCACCAGTGCCGTCAATACCTTTAAGCACCCATCGATACCAATAGAACCTTATCGATACCTGTTTTGAATTGCTGAGGTATCGATTGCGAATTTTCGCTGTCTTATTTTTTCGCCCAAAAACCTATTGCTACAAAAATTTCGATGGCCTGCAGCAACAAACCCACCGACATAAACCGATCTGAACAGATGCATTTCGAAAGCTATAGACATATGCTTTGAGCGGCACCCATTTTCATTTATTAAAAAAATAAGTCGCAGGTATTCCCTCCGTAACATCATTTTAAGCCACTCCATTTTCAATCTCTTTTAAAAATTCTTTCGGTAGAAATTGTCATTCCGTTTATGCTGCCAATTTAATCAAATAAAGCGATATTTCAAATATTAGTTTGTTAAAAGGGTCTTTTCTCCCTTTCCGGCAGTTTTTTGGACTTTGGTGAACTTGCGTAATTGCAGCGCTTAACGGCTAAAGCCAGTTACCTTTTGATTAGCGTGTATATACAAGATGAAAAGAAAAGCAAAATCGTGCTCCTTCAATGGGGGCTGATGAAGCCCGCAATTTTTTTAATTCCGTGCGGTCAAAAGAACGGGGAGTTCAGCTAATTTAGTCACCCAACATTTGCAACCACCGCAAATCCAAGTCCCCATTCGAGGCAGTACGATAGCACTTTTGCAGGAAGGAAAATCAATCTGCATCAAATGCGTGCATCACCGCAAGAGAATCCATATAATCCCGCCAGTAAACAATCTTCCGGTCTTCAATAGTAATGATAGAACAAAACCGGTTGTTATATGCTTTACCTGTATGAGGAACGGTACCATGAACCTCATACTCAAGAATCACAACATTTAATTTTGCTGCCCGGTATACCTTTAAATTATCTGCGGCGTAAAGTACAATGGAATAATCTCCGAACCAATCCATGTAGGCTGCGCGTCCTTCAATTTTATTGGTAAACCCGGGAATATTATACAGAAATTCAAAAATTGCATTTTCAGCTACGGCATCCCAAAAATGTTCTCCGTCCACTTCCCCATTTAATCCTTCCATCACGATGCGAAAAAATGGTTCGGCATTTTTATTAAATGCAGGATGTTTTCTACTCAGTTTTCCTGTTTTTACCGGTTTGCTCCTCATAGCAATTTATTGTTTGGATTTATAAGCATAATTCGGCTCCCACAGTTCTATTTTGTTTCCCTCCGGGTCCATAATGTGGATGAACTTGCCGTAATCATACGTCTCCATGGTATCGAGTATGGTCACAGTATCTCTCTTTAGTTGCACTATCAGCCCCGGCAAATCTTCTACCCTGTAATTCACCATAAAATCTTTTGTCGATGGCTCAAAATATTTGGTAGTTTCCTTAAACGGTGTCCACTGCAGTGTGCCTTTTCTATCGCCCTCCTGCCAGGTAAACATGGCTCCATACTGGTCGGTATTAAAACCCAAATGCGTCTTATACCATTCTCTCACCTTTTTAGGCTCTTTGCATTTAAAGAATATGCCACCCACACCAATTGCCCTCGGCGTTTTGGCCTCGCTGATAAAAGACATGAAAAATGCACCCAGGCAAAAAGATGCCACCAGTGCCATAATGGTTGTTATTGTTCTTTTCATTTTTATTGATATTGTGTTGTGGGCATGGGGATAAAATCCGTGGTCGAAGATACAATCTTCGGGTAAAGGAATCACCCACCTCTGGGTATCCAGGTATCATCAAACTTTCGGGCCACCGGGCCAATATTCCCAAAATCAATATTGACGGTACCATCACCATCATCGCCCGACATATCGTGAATAATAATGCAAAAGGCAATTATCAGCTCCACATTGCAATCAAAGTCGGCAGTAATGCTATACTCATTACCGTTAAAAACAGATACCGCATTTTTATCCCACCAGGCAACCTGTTTACCGTTTTTGAATACAGAGTGTTTTCTGCCCATGTGCCCAAACACCTCATATAAATCAGCGCCCGCCTGGCACTGGTAGCAAGGTTTCCAAAACGAGGTTGAGCGGAATTGTAAAACATCACCAGCATATGTTTTAATGTCGTACCGCGATAAAAAAATGGTCCATTGCTTGCTTACAGTTAGCCAGGCATCCGAAATCCCCTTTTTATACAGATTGAAAACCGGTAAGAGCCTGAATAACTCAGACGAAGCATGATGAGTAGGATTGTCATCGGTAGAAATTTCAAACTTATCGGCCAGCGAAATTTTTTGCTGCTTAATATCAATATGCATATTGCGGGATTAAAGCGAAAGCAAGGTATAACTATTTTTTTCGCTGCGGTAAAGCCATTCTACTGCGTCTCTATAGGACTTCTACCTCGGATCCATGCGACTATGCCAGGAGGACTTAGTTCCCGGCTGGTTTCCCAAACCGCCGCACAAACATGCATTTCCCACCATTGGTGGAAACATTTCTGTGCCTTACTCATTCTGCCGCTTATTTTTGACAAAAATTTAAACTATGGCTTCGGTTGAAGAATTAGAGCGCATTGCCTCGCAGGTAAGAAGAGATATTATACGGATGGTACACGCCGTTAACTCCGGGCATCCCGGTGGTTCGCTGGGCTGCACAGAATACATGGTAGCGCTCTACTTTAACCAGATGAACCATAACAAAAATTTTACTATGGATGGCATTGGAGAGGATATCTTCTTTCTGTCCAACGGGCATATTTGTCCGGTATGGTATAGCGTGCTGGCTCACGCCGGTTATTTCGAAAAAGATGAGCTGTCAACTTTCCGCAAACTCAATAGCCGGGTTCAGGGCCACCCTGCTACTGCCGAGCATTTGCCCGGTATACGTTCGGCAGCGGGCTCGTTAGGCCAGGGTTTAAGCGTAGGCGTGGGTGCCGCCCTTGCCAAAAAGCTGAATAAGGATAATGGCATTGTTTATACCCTGCACGGCGATGGCGAATTTCAGGAAGGCCAGATTTGGGAGGCCCTGATGTTTGCCCCGCACCATAAAGTAGATAATATTATTGCTACCATAGATTACAACAACAAGCAAATTGACGGCGACGTAGATAAAGTATTATCGCACCGCGACCTCAAAGCCAAGCTGCGCGAATTTGGATGGGATGTGCTGGAAATTTTGGATGGCAATAATATGGAAGCTGTGGTTGCCGGCTTAGCCGATGCTAAATCAAGAACCGGTAAAGGGGTACCTGTGTTTATTATGTTGCATACGGTAATGGGCAAAGGCGTCGATTTTATGGAGGGTCACCACAAATGGCACGGTTCGGCGCCTAATGCCGAGCAAACAGCAGCAGCCCTGGCTCAGCTACCCGAAACTTTGGGTGATTATAAAATTTGAGCTGTTAGCTTTGAGCTATGAGTTTGGGTAATTCTTTCAGGTTTGCTCACAGCTCAAAACCATTTGAAATTATGCAGGTGCGTTTAACTAATGCTTACTTTTCTCTGCTTCCGCTGCGTATTGCATTGTTTGCTTTAATACTTAATACGCTCCCCTTAAAACTCTCATCGCAGCAAACCCAGGTTTTTAAGCCCACCATTAGCCGCATATTATTTGTGCTCGATGGTTCGGGCAGCATGAAACAGAAATATGATAAGGTATCGAAGTTTGAAACCGCCAAGCAACTGTTGTTTAAACTCATTGATTCCGTTGAGCATAAAAACCCTAATGTTGAATTTGCCGTTCGCGTCTTCGGATTTCAAAATCCAAATACCGCGCATAACTGTAAAGACTCAAAGCTCCTGATACCCTTCGCAAAAAATAATGCCCCCAAAATTTTTAGCGAGCTGGGGCATATAACGCCCCAGGGTATGTCGCCCATTGCTTATTCCATACAAGCCGGCGCCGGCGATTTTCCGGAGGACGCGTATTCGCTCAACTCCATCGTTTTAATTACCGATGGTGAAGAAACCTGCGGTGGCGACCCCTGTAAAATATCAAAGGACCTGAGTGTAAAAAAGATAAGTCTTAAGCCATTTATAGTAGGGCTGAACGTGGACTCATCGGTGTACGACAAGTATAAATGCATGGGTTCTTTTATCAATACCAGCGATGAAGCCTCCTTTTACCATGCCGTGGGCGTAATTATTAAACAAACGCTCAATACCACCACCGTTCAAATTAACCTGCTCGACCAAAGCGGTAATCCTACCATCACCAATATTCCATTCACGTTGTACGATCACTATTCGGGTAAGATTGAATACAACTTTGTTCATACCATGAACGAAAAAGGCAACCCCGATACCCTATACCTGGACCCCGTTGGTGTTTACGACCTCGAGCTACACACCACTCCCTCTATTCGCAAAGAAAATATTGAACTGGTGCCCGGCAAACACAACATCATTGCGCTGGATGTGCCGGTGGCAAGCCTTAATGTTTCGTGTGTAGTAGGTAGCAGCGATGTGCAGGCGTTAATCCGCGCACCTGAAGACTCTGAACATATTTTAAATGCACAGGACCTTAACGGGCAAGGTAAATACCTGGCCGCGGCTTATAAATTAGAGATTCTAACCACGCCCGAAATTTTGACCGATACCACCCTCTATGCGTTTACTGATAATGAATTGAAAGTGCCTAATTACGGCACGCTGTCGTTAATACCTACCGACAATTTTTTAGCCGGTGTCTTCCGCGAGCAAAAAGACGGGCAATTGCAACAGGTGCTGCGCTTTGAAGTGAACGCCAAAAACGATAGTTACAAATTACAACCAGGCCAGTACCGTCTTGTTTACAAACCGAAGAAAAATTATCACAGCGAGTCAACCCGCAGCCAGCAGTTTACTATTGAAGAAGGCAAAACCGTAGTATTGAATTTATGAGGCGCAAACTAATTCTATATATTTTAATAACAAGCCTCGCCTGGTTAGCGGGCAGCCGGCCCCTGTTTGCCCAGGAGCGAACGCGCATTCTGTTTATACTCGACGCCTCATTAAGTATGAAAAGCCAGTGGAAAGGTGGCACTAAATGGGAAGTAGCCTGCAACGCCTTGAACGAAATTGCTGATAGTATTGAAGGCATTCCACACATTGAAGTAGGGTTGCGGGTACTGGGCCATATGTTTCCTGAACCCGACCAAAACTGCCGCGACTCAAGGCTGGAGGTGCCTATTGATTCAAACAACGTTAAACGTATTAAAAAGAAACTGGAGGAAATTCACCCCAAAGGCATTACCCCACTGGTGTATTCCATTGAAAGAGCACCGGGCGATTTTGCCGATGTGCCGGCTAAAAACATACTGATTGTAATTACCGATGGTGAAGACGCCTGCGACCGCGATGCCTGCGGGGTTTCATCCATGCTGCAAAAAAATAACATCATTCTAAGGCCTTTTATTATTGGTATGTCGCTGGATGAAGAAAGTGAAAAAAGTTTGGGCTGTGCCGGCAAGCTGGTAAACACTAACAATGCACTCGAGTTTTCGGCAGCGCTTAAAGGGGCCGTGTTAGATGCCATTTCTAAAACCACTTTACAGGTTAACCTAAACGACAAAGACGGCAAGCCTACGGAAACAGATGTAAACATGAGTTTTTATGATGCCGCCACCGGGCAACTGAAGTACAATTTGTTCCATTCTTTAAACTCGCGAGGACTGCCCGATACATTGAATATTGTACCCATATTTAAATACAAGCTGCAGGTACATACCATCCCCCCCGTTTACGCCAATGTTGAACTGCAGAAAAACAGGCACACCGTGGTTAATGTAAGTGTACCGCAGGGCTACCTCAACTTTACATTACAGGGCACAAGTACCAAAGCCGCTGGGGTTGAGCGTATCAAATGCCTGTTGCATCTTCCGGGCCAGGCTCAAACAATTAATGTACAGCGGTTAAACACTAAAGAAAAATACCTTACCGGAACTTACGATGCCGAGGTAACTACACTGCCGCGCATTTATCTTACAGGCCTCCAGATAGATCAGAGCAAAACAACAGATGTTGAAATACCTGCACCCGGCATACTTACGCTCAACAAAGCCTTTGAAGCTTACGGGGCGATTTTTGTTGTACAGGATAATAAAATGAAGAAGATATACGATTTACGGCTGAAGGACAAGCAGGAAACGCTGGCCCTGCAACCCGGAAAATACAGACTGGTATACCGCTCTAAAAACGCCCGCACTATCCACACCACGGTTGATAAAGAATTTGAAATTACAACGGGAGGAAGTTTAAGTTTGAAGCTTTAATTTTCAGTAAAATTTATTGTTATACTATGGCGCTACAGGATTACGTTACAACCGGCAATAAAGATACCCGCTCGGGCTTTGGCGATGGCATTTTAGAACTAGGCCGCAGCAACCCCAACGTGGTAGCCCTGTGTGCCGACCTGGCAGGCTCATTAAAGCTTGATGCTTTTATCAAAGAATTTCCCGACCGTTACGTGCAGGTGGGTATTGCTGAAGCTAACATGATAGGTATTGCTGCCGGCCTAACCATTGGAGGTAAAATTCCCTACGCCACCACGTTCGCAAATTTTGCAACAGGCAGGGTGTACGATCAGATTCGCCAGTCTGTGGCTTATTCGCATAAAAATGTAAAAATTGCCGCTTCGCACGCCGGTGTTACCCTGGGTGAAGACGGAGCCACTCACCAGATATTAGAAGACATTGGTTTAATGCAAATGTTACCCGGCATGGTGGTTATTAACCCTTGCGATTACAACCAAACCAAAGCCGCGACCATTGCAGTGGCCGAGTATGTTGGCCCCGTTTACCTGCGTTTCGGAAGACCCGTTTGGCCCATTTTTATGCCGAATGAAAAATTTGTAATTGGCAAGGCAATTGTGATGAATGAAGGTAAAGACGTAACCATTTTCGCTACCGGTCACTTGGTTTGGAAGAGTTTGGAGGCTGCCCGTCAACTGGAGGCCGAAGGGCTTTCAGTAGAGCTTATCAATATTCATACCATTAAACCTTTGGATGTTGAAGCCATACTCCGTTCGGTATCGAAAACCAAATGCGCCGTGGTGGCTGAGGAACATAACCGCATTGGCGGACTAGGGTCTTCAATAGCTGGATTGTTGGCCCAAAACAGGCCAACCCCACTGGAGTATGTAGCAGTAAACGATAGTTTCGGCGAAAGCGGAACACCTGACCAGTTGATGCATAAATACGGTCTCGATACTATAAATGTGGTTGATGCCGCTAAAAAAGTGCTTGCCCGCAAAGCCTAGAAATCTTCTAATTTTGGCAAGCTTGTTGCTATGGAAGACGTCGTTACATCACTCTTAACAGCATTATCAGCATGACGGATCATGAATTACTAGATATGTTCCACTCCGGCTCTGGCAAGGAGAAGGCGTTTACACTGCTTATTGAAAAATACCAGCAAAGAATATACTGGCACATCCGCCGCATGGTACAAAGTCATGACGATGCCGACGATGTGATGCAGAATACTTTTATTAAAATCTGGAACGGTTTAGAAAACTTCAGGGCTGATTCTCAGCTGTTTACATGGCTTTATCGCATTGCCACCAACGAAACCATCACCTTTTTAAACAGCCGGAACAAACGTGCCACCATTTCGTTTGAAAGTAATGAAAGCACTGACGAAGAAGGCTATTCGCCCTCCAACTTTGTGCAGGCTGAAAGCCACCAGGTAGATGGAGATGATATACAGGCCAGATTGCAAAAAGCCATTGATTCGCTGCCCGAAAAGCAGAAAATGGTATTTAACCTGCGGTATTATGACGAAATGCCCTACGAGCAAATGAGCGACGTTTTGGGCACGAGTGTAGGAGCTTTAAAGGCCAGTTACCACCACGCGGCGCAAAAAATTGAGAAATATTTGCTGGGGGAGGCTTAAACCTTAAGGTTTTTTTAAGGTCTTATCCACAATAAACGCAGAAACGCAAAGAATTGGTTTATTCGGATTTTTTAGGGATAAAGAAACCTTCACCGATTAAGAGAAGGGATATAAGATGGAAACGAGAGAAGATATATTAAAAGAGTTAAGGGAAATAGCCCCGCGTCTGGCAACACTTGAAAAGGTGAATGCTTATCAGGTGCCTGAAAGCTATTTTCTGAACTTTAAAAATATGATGCTTGAGCAGGTTAAGCCTGTGGATGTAAAGCAGGAGATACATGCACTTGCGCCGTCGTTAGCTAAGCTGCATAAGCCAGTGAATGCTGAAATACCTGCAGTGTACTTCTCTGATTTTTCAAGCCGTTTGTTGAGTAAGGTAAGAAGTGAGGAGGTAGCGAAGGAATTGGCAACTATTGCACCGCGTTTATCCGGTTTGGCAAAGGTGAACACGTTGGAAGCACCCGTTAATTATTTCAATGCATTCCCGGCCAGGGTTTTGGCTGATATTACCGCTCAGCAGCAACCATTAACCAATACCAGGAGTTGGCTAGATGGCCTGAACGAAGTGCTTGATAACATCATTAATGTAGTGTTTAAACCAGGGTATTCCGTCGCTTTTGCAGGCGTCACCACCACCGTTATTTTGGGCGTACTGATGTTCGTAAAAGTGCAGCAGTGCGATGACTTGGATTGCAAATTTGCTCAGTTGAGTACAGATGAAATCAATAATTACCTCGACAATAAATCAGATGCATATGCTGATGAGGTATTTGAAATGAACCTCGACACCAAAGGAATTACCGGTAACCCGAATCTCAACAACGTGCACGCCTATAAAGATGCATTGAACGATGTTGATGATGCTACTTTGAATGAGGCTATTGCAGATTAAAAAAATATGGAGTGGATATTTGATAAATAGAAAACGGAAGAAAGAAGATGAAAACTTTATTTACATATATTAGAGGGGGCGCTTTGCTTTTAATGGTGCTTTTAAGCTTAAATGCCGGCGCGCAGCAACAAAACGGTAGTAATCAGTCGGCAAAAGACAGGATAGAAGCATTGCGCATTGCGTTTATCTCGCAGCAATTAAACCTTAGCCCTGCAGAAGCTGAAAAATTCTGGCCCGTTTACAATAATTACAGGGCCGAAATTGAGGCCTTGCAAAAGGGTTATGCAGGCCAAACCACGGCCGATCAGCAACTGGAACTGGAGCAAAAGAAACTCGATCTGAAAAGAAGGTACAAACCCCAGTTTGAAGCAGCATTAGGTACGGAAAAACTTAACCAGTTATTTAACCTGGAACACAAATTTCAGGAAAAGCTGAAAGAAATCCGTGAGCAGCGCATGCAGCAAAGAGGCCCCCAGGGAAGACCGAACCGGTAGAAATATTCGTACGTCCTTTTATCACCCCATTGGTATTTAACGCCCTAACAGATATCGCATTGTCTTTAAAATGCGCATTAACAATACTGGCAGTTTAAGGCTGATAAAGGCTGTTTACTTCACGCAATAATTTTTTGCTCCCGCCCGTTTTAATTTTATAGTTCCCCCTGCAGGGTTAGTAATTGTTCGAAGAGATATTATTTATTAACGAAACAATTTAAGGCCATGAAAAATGTAAAAACGTTCATCATGCTTTTGGTCGTTGTGCCAATACTGATGGTTGGGTGTAAAAAGGAAGGAAAAGGCGGCAATACTTCTAATGTGAAGTTTAATCTTACAGACGCCCCCGCAAATTTTGATTCACTAAACATAAATGTTCAAAGCATACAAATACATACCCTCACGGGTGGCTGGATAACCCTGGCCTCGTCGTTAGGAACCATTAATATTTTAAGTTACGTAAACGGCAGCACCGCCCTTGCGGCCCAGGGAGAAATAACCGCCGGAGGCATCGACCAGATACGGTTGGTGTTAGGCTCAGACAATAGTGTGGTTGTAGGTGGCCATAACTTTAGCCTGTCTGCCGGTTCCTCCACAGCCCTCCAGTCTGCACTTACCATTCATGTAAGTGGCATGCTTAACCCGGGCAGCAGCTACGTGTTTACCATTGATTTTGACGCCGCACAATCCATTACTGTAACCGGCGGAAACAGCTACCAGTTAACACCTGTAATTCGGCTTATTGTTGATCAAACAACTACGGCAAGTACCAGCCTTACACTCGGTGGCACTAATTCCGAAGGGAATGACTCATCAAGCATTAATATCTCCACCGGAATAACTGTCAACAGCAGCGGTACGGGAACCGGTTCAGTCATTATCGCCGGAAATGGAACCGGCAACATCGCCGGCTCATTGGGAGTTGCAGGTCTTGCCGCGGTTTGTGTAACAAGTTCAAGCGGCGCAACCTTCTGCACAATGACTAATGCAGCGGGTCAGTTTAGTATGCAGGCCCTGGCAGCCGGAACCTATACTGTAACCATTACGCCAACTGTTTCAATACTGGGTAATACGCACGTAATTTCAAACGTAGTTGTAACCGCAGGACAAACAACCAATTTGGGACTAGTGGCTATGTAAAACAATTCAGGTCAGCAATGATTAGAATGTGAGGCCGGGCTCTTCAGCCCGGCTTTTTTTATATAACAAAAGGTATAACCGCCTTTCTTTGCTTCGGATAGTCACTGAATTTTTGTAGATACCATTTGTGATGGTCCAATGCACGGGGTATCAGATTAACTGTTGTCCATAAAGCAAAACTCCAGGCAGGTAAGGACCCTACCATAAGCGCAAAGCCAAGCCATTCAATTATTTCACCAAAATGGTTGGGACATGAGATATAGTTGAAAAGGCCACCGGTGGGTATTTTATAACCGGTTTCACCCGGCTTGCGCAGATTGATAAGTTTAGTATCGGCCCGGTTGTTGATAATAAACCCCGCAATAAATACGGGCAATCCAATCAAAAAGCGCAGCGAGATAAAATAAGCATCCCCATAATCACCTGCAAAATTTCCGAAAAAAGTTCCGTTAACATAGCCATTCACAAAGTTGAAGAAAATGGCAGATGCCACTATTACAACCGGTATTTTTTTATTACTTGTGTGGGTACGCAAAGGGAAAACAACGCTGCGGTTGATGTAATGCACTATCCACAATGCCCAGAAAAACCAAACCACTTTTGTTTTCTCACCAGCACCGGTAAAAAAGAAAATGGACAAAAAAATCATAGACGGGGACTCCTGAATAATCCACCCCAGTTTGTTGTTCATCATAGGTCCCCACCTATTGGTTACATGCCGGCCATAGGGTTGGGTTACTTTTAACAACAAAGGGAAAGCTATGATGCCAGCCAGCATCCAAATAATAGTAATCAGATTGAGGGTTTCCGGTGTAATTGTTTTCATCAGCTTTATCCAAACACCCCAAAATCCTTTCCGGATTTTTTCGATTCTAAAAACGCTCCTGCCGTTTCTCCAATGGTTTGAACCAGTGGCCTGAATTTATACCCCGTTGCGTGAATCACCTTGGCGTTGCTGTAATTAAAAGCGATACGTGCTATCCGCATATCATCTGCCGTAAAATTGGGGGGCTTGTTTGCCAGCAGCGACCTCATGTATTCATATCTCCAGGCCATGGCACTAAGCGTACGCGATACTTTGTATTCGGGTCTGTCAACTTTCAATGCATCAGCAATCATGTTCAACAGGTCCCTTAATAAAACGTTTTCTGAAATAAGTATATAGCGTTCGCCATTCGTATCCGCTTCCATTAATTGAATCATCACTGCGCTGGCGTCGCGCACATCCATAAAACCATTGCTACCTTCCGTATAAAATTTCAGACCGTTATTCACTAACGGAAACATGTTAAGTGGCTGATGGTCCCAATAACCGGCACCAAACAAACCGCCGGGGTTAACTATCACCACATTCAAACCCTCGGCGTTCGCTCTCCAGGCTTCTAGTTCGGCATATCGCTTTCCCTTAAAATAATCGAAGCGCAACTTATCGGCCGGTGAATAGTAGTTTTCATCCATGGTGGCGCCGTTTAATGGCAGGCCCAGCGCAATGGTCGAACTTACATGCAACACCTTCCTTACATTTTTATCAAGCGCTATATTGAACAGGTTCGCAGTACCTTCCGCATGGGTAAGCATAGCGTTTTCCCGCTCGGAATGTGTTGGTGAAAAAACGCCGGCGCAATGGTATATTTTCTCAATTCCATCCAGCGCATTTTCCAACGATGATACATCCAGCAAGTCTGCCTCTACCCATTCTACCCCGCTTGTGTAATCGCCCAACAAATCAAACCTGGAGCGAGCCCGTTTAAAGCCCCGCACTTTTTCGCCCTTCCGTATCAGGTCTTTTATAAGGTATGAGCCAAGGAAGCCAGTTGCACCCGTTACTAAAATCATGGTTTAAATAGTTAGCCCTCCATCCACACTAATCACCGACCCTGAAATAAATGCAGCCTCCTTACTGGCTAAAAAAGCATAAACATTGGCTACGTCGTCAGGTGTTCCCAGTTTACGCAAGGGCACCTTTTCTTTCATAGCCATAATTACCTTTTCAGGAATGGTGCTTATCATGTCCGTAGCAATAAATCCAGGTGCAACCGCGTTTACGGTAATGTTATGCTTGCCTAACTCACGGGCCCATGTTTTCGTTAAACCAATTACCCCGCTTTTTGCAGCGGCGTAATTAGACTGGCCATAGTTACCATACAAGCCAACAATAGACGAGGTATTGATAATCGTCCCACCGTTGTTTGCAATCATATTGTCCGAAACCGCTTTAGTGCAGTTAAATACCCCGGTCAGGTTTACATCCAGCACCTGCTGCCAGCTTTCGATAGTCATTTTTTGCAGACTGGCATCGCGTGTAATTCCGGCGTTATTGATGAGTACATCAATTTTACCAAATTGCTTAATCACCTCATGCGTGGCTCTTTCTACTTCATCATATTTCGCTGTATTAACTTTAATAAAACGGACTGCAAAGCCCTCATTAAGCATCAGCAATTCTAATTCCTTACCCTGTACTTCGCTTACATCCCAAATAGCCACGGCAGCGCCTTCGCGGGTAAATTTTTCTACCGCAGCCTTACCTATACCCGCTGCACCCCCGGTTATTACTACCACCTTATTTTGAAATCTATTCATAGTGTGCAATTAAAAACTGCAATTTACCACAAAGAGCACTAAGATAAATACATCACAATGGCCACAAAAACTGTATTCTTCGTCTCCTTTGCGCCCATCCTTTGTGAACTTAGTGGTAAACTGTCTTTACTTTTTAAGCAAGATGGGAATTTTATTATTTTAGGCAACTTATTTTTTCGGAATGCATACTATACAGCAGGCGCAGCAAGTTCTTAAACACAAATTCGGTTACGATAACTTCCGCCTGGAGCAGCAAAATGCCATTCAACATATTCTTCACAAAAGGGACTGTTTGGTTTTAATGCCTACGGGTGGCGGAAAATCCATCTGTTACCAAATTCCGGCATTGCTTTTTGAAGGGCTAACGGTTGTGGTTTCCCCCCTCATTTCATTAATGAAGGACCAGGTAGATGCCCTCCGCGCCAATGGTATTGGAGCGGCTTATCTTAATTCCAGTTTGAGCCATACCGACCAGCACCAGATTATGCGCCTGGCCCACGAAAACAAAATAAAACTGCTTTATGTTGCCCCCGAGCGTTTGCTACAGCAAGGCGATATATTCCTCAATTTTTTGCGCGAAATCAATATTTCACTTTTTGCCATTGATGAAGCACATTGCATTAGCAGCTGGGGTCACGATTTCAGGCCCGAATACATGCAACTGGCCCGGTTAAAACATCTGTTTCCACAAGTGCCGGTAGTGGCGCTCACCGCTACGGCCGATAAGCTGGTTCGAAAGGATATACTGGAGAAGCTAGAACTGCATCAACCCCAAACTTTTATCTCGAGCTTTAACCGCGCTAACATTCGTTATTATGTAGAGCCGAAGAAAAACTTCTACGAAAAGCTGATGGGTTTTTTGGCCAAACGCAAAGATGAAAGCGGCATCATTTATTGTCTTTCACGGGCCGGAACCGAAGCCCTGGCAGAAGATTTAAGGCAGGATGGATTTAACGCAATGGCTTACCACGCCGGGCTTGATAAGAACGTGCGAGATAAAGCACAGGAAAGATTTATACGCGACGAGGTAAAAATTATTGTTGCCACCATTGCCTTTGGTATGGGTATTGACAAGCCCAATGTGCGGTTTGTGGTACACGCCGATTTGCCCAAAAACATTGAAGGTTATTATCAGGAAACAGGGCGTGCAGGCCGCGATGGTTTGCAGAGCGAGGCGGTGTTGTATTTCAGTAGCGGAGATGTGGTAAAAATGAAGAAGTTTGTGATGATTGACGACAACCCTGCGCAAACCAAAATTCTTATTCATAAGCTTGACCAGATGTCGAGGTACGCCCAGCTTACCACTTGCCGGCGTAAATATTTGTTGAATTATTTTGACGAAGCAGCACCTGATAATTGCGGAAGCTGTGACGTTTGTTTAAGCAAGTATGATGTGGTTGATGCAACGATCATTGCGCAAAAAGCCCTCTCGGCTGTATTCCGCCTCAACCAGAATTTCGGGCTTAACTACACTATTGATTTTTTACGGGGTTCGAAATCAGAAAAAATAAGGGAGGAGCATAAGCTGATAAAAACTTATGGAGTTGGCGCTGATATATCGAAAGAGGAGTGGCAAACCTATTTCCGCGATTTAATTGCGCGGGGATATTTGCATCAAACCGAAGGAGAGTATCCAACCATTAAACTCACTGCTAAAAGCGAAGATGTTTTAAAGGGAAAAGTGAAAGTAGAGTTGGTGAAAACAAAAACGCTGGAGGAAGAAAAGGCCCCAAGGGGTTCACAAGCCGAGGTTACCTACGAGAAAGAATTGTATGCAGACTTGAAAGAGTTGCGACGCACAATTGCTGACAGCGCGAACGTACCGCCCTACATTATTTTGGGTGATTCTACCCTGGTTGAAATGGCTGCTTACCTGCCACAAAGCCTGGAAGAGTTACGAAAAATAAGCGGCTTCGGCGATGTGAAATTGCAGCGCTATGGTAGCGAGTTTCTGCAGTGCGTTAAAGATTTTACCAAAAAGAAAAACCTGGAATCGCGCATTAAATTAAAGCAACCTAAACGCGAAAGAAAATCGCACCGGCAGGTAAAGGACGAGGACGGTATTTATAAGAACACTTTCCAGATATCGTTGGATATGCACCGGCAGGGTGCTTCACTTCTTGAAATTGCGCAGCAAAGAAAAATGACCGTTCAAACCATCGTTAACCACCTGGCACAATTTGTTGAAACGGGTGATTTAAGCGTTGAAGAATTCGTTTCGCGCGACAAAATCGAGCACCTTAAAAATCTCATTGACAAACATGGCTACATGTCAGTTAAAATCATAAAAGACAATGCCGGCGAGGGCATCACTTACCATGATATTAAATTTGTAGTAAGCAGTATTATGGCAGTCAATAACTAAGGCTTTATGATTTCAATAATGCAGTATGAAGTCTAAATCGTTATACGTTCTTTATATGGCTGGCTTAAGCCTGGTAGAACTCGGCATTATTATTTTCGGGTCAAGAAAACCGGCAGTTGATTCTCTCTTCGTCTTCGTATTATTATCACATGGCCTTATCATATTCCGCCTTAATTATTGCACGCAGGCAATTTTCAACTACCTGAAAAAATATCAACCCGCACTTTACGAGAAAAACTGGCGCGTTCGTAGTTATGCCTTCAGCCATAAGCAGGTAACAGATTCACTGGATGAGGCGTCGCTCGAATATTTAAACGAACAAAGGTTTCTGCAAAAATTTTTATTTGTACCGCTGCTCACCTTTGTAATTCTAAGTCTTCTCTTTTGTTGGAAGAACGGAATGTTGAAATAGGGCGAAAATATTTTCCGCACACTCCTTTTTACAATTCTGTGACACAGTCTTATTCTCATCAGGTTATATTTGTTTCATAATATATGGCCTATGAAAGGTGTAACTTTTTTCTTGTGCGCGTTGTTGTTTCCTTTTTGCTTTCAGCTAATGGCACAAACCCCATCATGGGATTGGGCACGGAACTGCGGCGGTGATTATTATACCCAGGCATACTATCCGCATGTAACTTGTGATGCACAGGGAAACGCGTATGTTCTCGGAATGTTTTCGGGCCACACAATAACTTTTGGCGGCTCTACCTTAATTAATTCAAACCCCGACACAACATTCACCTATACGCCACTTTTCTTCGTTAAGTACGATTCCAGCGGAAATGTTCAATGGGCCAAAACTTCAACCGGTGGCAACCCAAATGCAAGCGCCATAACAACAGACGTAAATGGCGATATTATTATTGCCGGGGACTTTATCGATACCATGACCTTAGATGGCACCACTTTAATCAGCCATAACAGCACCTCAACCGAAAACTATAACTTCTTTATTGCAAAATACACCCCTGCGGGTAGCCTGGTATGGGCTAAAAGTGGCGGAGGAAAAGGGATGGAAACAAGTACCCTGATTAGGACCGATGCCACCGGTAATGTTTATGCAACAGTGGCTACTTATCTAAGCGACAGCGTTTTTATTGATAACACGATATTAACTTTTGCTGACACCTCGCTTGGAAAGGCTTTCCTGGTAAAATACGATGGGTCTGGTAATTTACAGTGGGCCTCAGGGTTGGCCCAAAATTTTACGGCCAGCTATTCTATCAGCGGCATTTCCAGCGATGGTATCGGAAATGTTTATTTGTCAGGAGGCTATACCAGTGATGCGCTTACCTTTGGTAGCATCACCCTTACCAACAATCTGGGCCCGTTTGACTATGCTTACTTTTTGATGAAGTGTACACCTGCCGGCTCATACGACTGGGCGGAGACTATTGCCGGAGGAACTACTACTTCAAACATTGTTACCGACATCAGTACCGATGCTTATCAAAATCTGTATATGTTGGGTATCATCCCTTTTGGAGGCTTTGGGCTCAATGATTCGTTTTTAAACTCTGCCGGTGGCGATGATATTTTCCTCGCCAAATATGATTCAGGAGGTAACCTTATGCATGTAAAAACTATCAGGGGCACAGGCACCGACCATGGATATGCCCTTAATACAGATGTATACGGAAATGCATATATAACCGGGCATTTTAATAGTGAAAAGCTGGCTTTGGGCAACGATACTTTAACTAATGATTCCGGTTTGCATTACTACGTGGCTTTTATAGCCGAATATGACTCATCCGTTAATTTGAGATGGGCGGTGGCCTCAAGTGCGGGCGGCGGTTCCTTATATCCGGAGGGCATAACCACAGATGCAAATGGTGATATTTACACAACCGGTGTATCGGCAGGATTAACTGCAGTTTTCGGGCCTGATTCTTTAATAAATCCATTTGGCGCGGGTACGGATAACTATTATCTTGTAAAACTGCACCAGGATGTTAATACCGGCATTATTAGTTTGAATAAAGACATGAACCAAATTGCTGTTTTCCCTAATCCTTCGAATGGTTTAATTTATTTCAGGGGTGTAACTGCAGGTAGTTTTTTGCAGGTTTATAACCTGTTGGGGGAATCGGTTTATGCAGGCGATGTGGATCAGCAAAACCTCAGTATCAACCTTGCCTCAAAAGCTAAAGGAGTTTATGTTTACAGGGTTACCGATAATACCGGTTTAGTGCAACAGGGAAAACTGATTGTCGAGTAAAGGACCCGTCTATAGACGATATAAGTGGATACTGGCATCGGCCACCGCATTTTGATATATTTCATACATTAGCGCTCTGCAACAAAATTAATATGTATGAAGATAAATTTCAACTATATAATCATAGCTGCCCTGGCTATTTCCTTAACTGCCTGCAAAGGAAAAAAACAGAATGACGATACCGCTATACAGGGTCAGCTGCAACAGTACTTAGATAAGTACAACACCGATTATCAAAAATATGCTTATGCTGATAACCTGGCACAGTGGGAGTTGAACACCCATATTGTTGATGGAGATACCATGGCCCAGCACCAGGCTTCGATTGCCAGCGAGGCCCTGGCAAAATTTACAGGCAGCATTGCCAATATTGATTCGGCAAAAAAATATTTGGCATTAAAAAATAGAATAACCGATTTGCAGGCACGCCAGCTAGATGCCATTTTATTTTTAGCCGGTGCAAATCCTGAAGCTGCGGGAGACGTAGTAAAAAAGAGAATCGATGCCTATAACGAAGCCATTCAGATTTTATATGGCTTTAAATTTGAAATGAACGGTAAGGAAGTTTCGCCTAACCAGATTGATGGCATTTTGCGTAAATCAGATGACCTGAAAGAAAGGCTGGCGGCCTGGACTGCCAGCAAAGAGGTAGGCAAAAAACTGAAACCCGGTTTGGTACAATTACGCGACCTAAGAAATAAATGCGTAGCACCGCTGAACTATAAAGACTACTTTGCTTACAATGCTTCGCAATATGGATTGAGTACCGATTCATTATTGCTGCTGACACGTAGTTTTATCCGCGATATATGGCCTTTGTACCGCGAGTTGCACACCTGGACCCGTTATCATTTGGCCGAAAAATATAAGCAACCGGTGCCCGATTATATCCCCGCTCAATGGTTACCCAATCGTTGGGGACAGGATTGGAGTGAACTGGTGGATGTAAAGGGATTGAACATAGATAACTATCTAAAAGGAAAAGGAGCCGAATGGATTCCCCGCGAGTCGGAGAAGTTTTACATGAGCATTGGATTTGATTCGCTGTCCAAAAACTTCTGGGAAAAATCCTCGCTTTATCCGGTCGATGCCAAAGCGGGATACAAGAAAAACACCCATGCCTCCGCCTGGCATTTAGATTACGACCAGGATATTCGTTCTCTGCAAAGTATAGAAGCGAATACCGAATGGTGGGCTACCTGTTTGCACGAATTCGGGCATGTGTACTACTTTAAAAGTTATTCTAATCCAAATGTACCTGTTGTTTTACGCAATGGCGCCAACCGCGGTTATCACGAAGCCTTCGGCACCATGATGGGATTGGCTTCTTTACAAAAACCTTTTTTAGTGGGACTGGGCATGGTAGACAGCAATGTGGTTAGCAACGATACTTTGGTAATGCTGAAACAGGCACTGCAATATATTATCCAGATTCCATGGGGAAGCGGAACCATGACAGAGTTTGAGCATGACCTTTATTCTGAAAACTTGTCAGCCGATTCGTTCAATTCAAAATGGTGGGAACTGGTTAAAACCTTCCAGGGCATTGTTCCTCCCTCTACCCGTGGCGAGCAATACTGCGATGCTGCTACTAAAACGCACATAACCGACGACCCCGCGGCTTATTACGACTACTCTATCGCAAACGTGTTGCTTTTCCAGGTGCACACTTTTATAGCTGATAGCATTTTGCACCAGGATCCGCATGCCACCAATTACTGGGGCAACAAAGGCATAGGCGATTTCCTGAAAAAAATAATGACCCCCGGCGCCAGTGTTGACTGGAGGGCGCATCTGCAAAACTGCATCCATAGCGATATGAGCGCTAAGCCGTTGGTTGATTATTTCGGTCCACTGATGGTGTGGCTGAAAAAGGAAAACGCCGGTAAAAAATATACACTACCCGAGAAGGCACCGTATTAATTTCAGAGTCCACTGTCACGGGCATAATCACAGGGAATAACCATGCCGGGCGCAGTGTTAGTAAAAAGCACCCTCCACTTGGCGCATACTAAGTGCCAACAATTATTTTAGCACCTTAAATTGTGTTTATGGTAAGAGATACCCAGGTTTTTGATATAATCAATAAAGAATTACACCGCCAACGCGAAGGCATTGAATTAATCGCGTCGGAAAACTTTACATCGTCCCAGGTTATTGAAGCCATGGGCAGTTGCTTAACCAATAAGTACGCAGAAGGCTTACCCGGCAAGCGCTATTACGGTGGCTGCCAGTTTGTTGATGAGGTAGAAGCTTTGGCCATTGAAAGGCTGAAACAATTATTTGGCGCAGCATGGGCCAATGTGCAGCCACACTCAGGCGCCCAGGCTAATGCGGCTGTAATGTTAGGTGTGTTAAAACCCGGCGATAAAATACTTGGTTTTAACCTGTCGCACGGAGGACATCTTACGCACGGTTCGCCGGTAAATTTTTCGGGTAAGCTTTACTCGCCCTCTTTTTATGGGGTTGAAAAAGAAACCGGCCGCGTTGATATGAACAAGGTACGCGAAATTGCATTGCGTGAAAGACCTAAATTGATTATTTGCGGCGCATCAGCATATTCCCGCGAGTGGGAGTACGCCATCTTCCGCGAAATAGCTGATGAAGTAGAGGCCGGCTTGATGGCAGATATAGCACATCCCGCAGGTTTGATTGCAGCGGGCTTATTAACCAATCCTTTAAAACATTGTCATATAGTAACCAGCACTACCCACAAAACCCTCCGCGGTCCTCGGGGAGGCGTGATTATGCTGGGCAATGACTTTGAAAACCCAATGGGCGAAAAAACACCGAAAGGTGAATTGAAACCAATGAGCGCGGTATTAGATGGGGCTGTATTCCCGGGCACGCAGGGTGGACCATTGGAGCATGTAATAGCAGCTAAAGCTATTGCTTTTGGAGAGGCCCTTACACCTGAGTTTAAAACCTACCAGCAACAAGTGCAAAAAAATGCCGCCGCTTTAGCCGGTGCCTTAGTTAACAAAGGCTATGAAATCATATCGGGTGGAACAGATAACCACATGATGTTAATTGACCTGAGAAACAAAAATGTTTCCGGCAAACAGGCAGAAAATGCTTTGGTGCGCGCAGATATTACCTGCAATAAAAATATGGTTCCGTTTGATGATAAATCGCCGTTTGTTACATCGGGCATCAGACTGGGCACACCTGCTGTTACCACACGCGGTATGAAAGAAAAAGATGTGCAGCAAATAGCCGAATGGATTGACCGTATTATAAAGGATGTTGAAAATGAAAGCCTGATTGGCAAAGTAAAAGCCGAGGTAAATGAATACATGAAGCAGTTCCCTTTATACGAGTAAAATGAGCTTTGAAATATGAAATTTACCACTAAGACAATAAGAACACTAAAGCACACCAGGCTTAGTGCTTCTAAGTGTCCTAAGTGCCTTAGCGGTAAATTTCTCTATTGCATTTTCTTGCTTGCTTGCTCTTTAAACTTAACAGCTCAATCCCTCACCCTTTACCAGCAAGCCGATTCACAGTTTGAACTGAAACAATTCGACTCGGCCATAGTTGCATTTAACCAGGTTATTGCAGATTATCCGGACAAAAAGGAGGCTTATTTCAATCGCGGATTGTGCTATTACAAAATGGGCAAGCTGGATTCAGCACAGCGTGATTTTACAGCATGTTTACAAATAGACAGCGTATTTGATGACGCCCGCTTTATGAAAGTCATTACCCTACAAAAACAAGGCAACTGGCATGGCGCTTTTATTGAATTTAAAAAGCTTAATACAAACTACGCCGGATATAATGAATTGAAAAAACGCATCCGCTATCATAATCTATCCGTATTAGTAAGTAGAAACTGGTATTATATGATAGCGATAATGTTTTTGTTCATCATCTTAGTAGGTGTGGTAGCAAAGTCTTACGCTGTAAGAAGAGGATATTAGCATGCCGGATTAACATTACCCCCGAAATGAATTCTGACTAGCCCGTTGAATCAATTACACGGCAAAACTTTCACCGCAGGCGCAGGTACGGGTAGCATTGGGATTTTGGAAATGAAACCCTTTACCGTTCAGCCCATCTGTAAATTCGAGCGTGGTATTGCACACGTAGAGAAAAGAACGCAGATCGGTAACCAGTTTTATGCCCTTGTCTAAAAACTCTTGGTCGTCAGGCTTAAGGTTAGTATCAAAATCCATTTTGTACGATAAGCCAGAACATCCTCCCCCCATGACCGAAACACGCACAAATGAGTCTTTACTCAATTGTTGCTCCTGCATAATCTGCTCAATTTTCTCTTTTGCTTTATCTGACACAAATAACATAAGGCCTCTTTGTTTTATGACGCAAAGATAACGCCTTTATTGCTTTATTTGTTCTGAGATAACAAGGCATTTAACTTATAAACTATGCTTATAGAACACATAGGAATTGCGGTAAAGGATCTGGAAGCCTCGAATCAGCTTTTTGGAAAATTATTCGGCAAAACACATTATAAAACCGAAATGGTTGAATCTGAACATGTTGACACCTCATTTTTTCAATTAGGCGACTCCAAAATTGAGCTTTTGCATGCTACGCAGCCCGAAAGCGCTATTGCTAAGTTTATTGAAAAAAAGGGCGAAGGCATTCATCATATTGCCTTTGGGGTGGAGGACATTGAAAAAGAAGTGGAACGATTAAAAAGGGAGGGTTTTCAACCAATTTCTGATAAACCTAAACGCGGCGCCGATAATAAGCTGGTTTTCTTTTTCCATCCTAAAAGCGCCAACGGTGTTTTGATAGAGTTGTGCCAGGAAATTAAGTGAGAACTAGCCAATGTGATAATGAAATACAAGCATATTTTTTTCGACCTCGACCATACCCTGTGGGACTTTGCTACTAACTCAAGGATGGCCTTGCAACAAATTTTTGAGGAGAATAAACTGGCAGAACGCGGCATTGCATCCTTCGACAGGTTTTACGATAAATATGTGCCTGTTAACGACCGGTATTGGGCGCGTTATCACAACGGCATTGTTACCAAAGAACAATTAAGACTCGGCCGTTTTTACGATGCACTAAGAGAATGTGGTATTACCGATACTGAACTGGCTGAGCGGATGGCCCAAAGTTATTTAAGCCTCAGCCCCCAAATGACCACTTTATTTCCCGACACGATAGAAATTTTGAAGTATCTGCAGAAAAAATACAAACTGCATTTAATAACGAATGGTTTTGCCGAAGTGCAGTGGATAAAGATTGAACGTAGCGGATTAAAGCCATTTTTTGAGCACATTATCGTTTCGGAAGAAGTTGGTACCCAAAAGCCGGATAAAGCCATTTTTGAACTTGCCATGAATCGCGCTGCCACACATGCCGGTGAATGTATTATGATAGGCGATAACTACAACACCGATATAGTAGGCGCCCAAAACGCCGGCATGGACCAGGTTTTTTTCAATCCCACGAAGAACAGGAAACGGCAGCCGGTTACTTATGAAATAAGGACTTTGATAGAATTGAAAGAAATTCTGTAATTTCAGTATATGAGTATCTGGCGCGTACATACAAAGGGTTGGGGCCATATTAGGTTGTGGCGCCTGGAGAACGACCAATTTTTGCTTATTTGGCCCGGAGAAATGAAGCCGTTTTTAGGTGGGCCTGATTATATATTACTGGATGAAAAATACCGGAAAATTCTGAGCAAGTTGCCCGACCAGGTTAAGACAGTGCCTGTAAGTATTATTGATAAGGCTAAAAATGTAGTATTTAAAAATTTTATTGAACTGGACATCAAAAACGAGATTAGCCACAAAACTATTGCAACGGAACCCAGTGATGGAAGGAGATTATGGCGGTGTGGCGAATACTTATTTGTTTCCGAAGCACTAAAGAATGAATTTGAAAAATTAGCTCCCGATGATTTTGAGTTTCATGAGGGGTTTGGGCTTATGGTTGCCGGTTAGTGTTCTCTTCCAACCAAAATCCAACGGTCACCATTTTTGTATTCATAAGCTACTATACCTATCGTGTCGCTCCAAAATAAATAAGCAATATCGGTAGAGTCCCTTACGGTGCTCATGTCAAAGCAAGGCACTTTGAAAATGGCGCCCAGGTTGAGCGAATCAAGCTCAATAGTTTGCTGGTGTGGCCGGTCTATATCACCTATAAACCATTTTAACTGCAGCACTTCTTTTATTTTTCCATGGGGCTCGCTCTTATAAATGGTAATAAGCTCTTTGTCTCTTTGGGTGTTTAGGCTTCCGCTGGTTACATTCAAAGTCATTTTATTATAAGGCAAATCACGGATGGTAACTTTGGCTGTAGGCGGGTTAAACCAGCCGGTGTTTTCATTCCACCCGTAATTTGTAATGAATTTGGAAGAAATCATGAAGCTATCCTTTACCCCAAGGTTGTTGCGGTAAATTAATTTGTCGTTAACCCGGTAAATTTTATAAATCAGTAAATCCTGTTCATTAAAATCGAATTTGCAACCCATTAGTAGCAGAAAAAAAATAAGTAACAGGGCAAAGCGGGATTTCATATACCTGGAAAGTTAAGGCTTCATTTGCAATAAACTGATTGTATACAATTTGAAACCAGAAGCCCGGAATTTGAAACTGCTTTAAAAATACTGCTCCGCAATATCAGTAAAAATAGAATCGACCAAAGGTTTTACGCGGAAGCCGGTAATGATATCGCTGTATTTTTCGTTAGCCAGTTTGTAATCATCCGGGTTGAGCGAACCGGTAAGCATAAATATCTTTATTTTCTTTTTACGGCCGTAGGGGTCGGGCACCAACCTCAATTTATCAAGCAATTCAAACCCGTTCATAGCTGGCATGTTAATGTCCAGAAAAATGAGGCCGGGGGTTGGGAAGTCGCAATTTTGTTCGGTGGTAATACTTCGCGTTAAATATTCCAGGGCATTGCGACTGTTGGGTATACAGTCAAGGCGCCCTGTAACCTTAGCCCGTTCAATAACTATGGTATGAAACTCATTATCTGCCTTATTATCATCAATCAGCAGTATATGTTCCACTCTCTTCATACGCCGTTCATTTTTATATCATTTCGCGGAAAAGTAAAATAAAAAACACTACCCACACCCGGTTTTGACTCCACCCAAATAGCACCACCGTTTAATTCTACAACCTTTTTGCAAGTCGCCAGCCCGATACCCGTACCCGAATACTCATCCTGGTTATGCAGGCGTTGAAAAATGATAAATATGCGGTCTTTGAACTGCTCTTCAATACCTATGCCATTATCTTTTACGGAAAACCGCCAGGTACCGTTGCTTAGTTTTTCCGAATTAATTTCAATAACCGGGGTTTCAGTCGCTTTTCGGTATTTAATGGCATTGCTAATCAGGTTTTGCAACAATAGTTTAACTTCGGTTTTACCCATGGGCAACACAGGTAAATGCCCTGATTTAATAACCGCCTCGTTTTCCTTTATCAGCAACGACATATCTGCTAAAACACCGCTTAGTACCTCATTAAAATTTACCAGTTCAACAATATGCTGCCGGCCCAGACGCGAATAAAGCAGCAGGTCTTTAATTAAAATCTTCATTCGCTCGGCCCCACCCACAATAAACTGCAGATACCTGGATGAGGTAGGGTCCAGCCGGTCCCTTTCGTGCTGCTCCAGCAGTGTAGTAAAATTGGTAATGTTGCGCAGGGGTTCCTGCAAATCATGCGAGGCAACATACGCAAACTGTTCAAGGCTGCTATTTGATTGCTCAAGTTTACGGGCATAGTCCTTCAGATCTTCTTCAACTTTTTTCTTGGCAGTTATATCGCGCACGGCAGCAGCAACCCAGGTTCCCTCTTCAACTTTCAGCGGACTTAAACTTATCTCAACGGCAAATTCTTCCCCGCTTTTCCGTCTACCAAACAACTCCAGTCCAATACCCATGGAACGTGCTTTAGGGTCGCCAAAAAATTGCTGGCGGTGTTGTGCGTGTCTTCCAACAAAATTAGCGGGTATCAGCATCTCTACCTTTTGACCTATCATTTCATCACGCTTAAACTCAAACATTCTTTCAGTCTGCGCATTTACCAATTGTATAACACCGTCTTTATCAGCAATCACTATAGCATCAGGTGCCGATTCCAGCAACTCTCTGAATTTATCCTCCCCCTTCTTCCGCACATCAATACTATGCTCGTACTGAGCCGTCATTTCATTAAACGCATCAGCCAGAATACCAATTTCATCATGTGAAAAACTTTTGGCCCGGGCATTTAAATCGCCTGTGCCAATGGCTTTTGCAGCCCTTATAATTTCATTTAAACCCCGCTGTATGTTTCGGCTTACCGAAATTGTAAGCAGCAGGCCGCTTATTTCAACAGTTAGGGCTACCGAAAAAAGAATGCGCAGTACCAGGTTCTCCATCCACCGGGCCCCCTCGCCCAGGGTAAACGAAAAATCATCTTCAAGCACAGTAAGGTTTGCGTTTATATCATCAAGCTGGTTTAAAAGCAATTCAACCTGAGCTTTTGAATTCGAATTGGAGCCAGCCATGCTTACTTCATCATGAATTTGCCTGCCTATGGCTACCATTGGCGCCCCAACCGAGTCGGCTGCTGTCCATATTACAATAGCCTTATGGATGTATGAAACAAAATAAAAGCGGGTAAATAACTTTATCATACCAGCCACATCATCGGGGTTGTTTCTGCCCTCCAAAAAACCCTCGCGGGCTATATTCATATCCGGATGCGGCTTGACTAACTCCAGGCGCGTTTTATGATCACCCAAAGGTACTTTCATAAACTCCGAAAACTGCTGGTAATCAGCTTCTTTTCCTGTGCGTGCATAGCGGTGCAGCGCATTTACTGCATCTTTTTCGGCTTTACTCCAAAGCCCTTCACCATTAATAAAAGCCCTAACCGATGACAGGGTTGAATTGGCAAACCAAAGCGTAAGTAATTCGAGCGCTATGAGCATAGCCATTATACCTACTGTAAAGTATAGTTTCTTCGCAATAGAGGCATTTCGAAAAGCTTGGAAAGCTGAATTAGCCATGTTGTAATTTACGACAAATTTTATAACCGAAAGAAAAATAATCAATGTTTTCAATCTTGCGTGGGTAGTAAAAAACAAAAAACCCATCCGGTATTATCGGATGGGCTTATTTTTATAACCAACGTGGTGAGTTTATTGTCCTAAATAAGCTTTTAAGGCTTTGCTACGCGATTGCGAGCGCAACTTGGTAATAGCTTTATCTTTTATTTGGCGGATGCGCTCGCGGGTAATACCTAATTGCTCACCAATGTCTTCCAGTGTCATAGGATGTTCAACGCCTATACCAAAAAACAGTTTAATTACTTCACGTTCTCTTTCGGTTAACGAAGCCAGGGTTCTTTCAGTTTCAATCCTTAAAGAGTCCTTATAGTCCAAATGTTTATCGGTTTGTTCAGCATTAAAGTTCTCCAGCACATCAATCAAAGCATTCGATTCACCATCCGTAAATGGTGCATCCATTGATACGTGGCGGGCCGATATGCCCAGCGTAGCTTCTACTTCTTCAACCGTAATATCCAGTACCATTGCCACTTCCTCAGGGGTTGGCTCACGCTGGTATTTTTGCTCTAGTTCGCTAAAAACCTTGTTTATTTTGGTCAGTGACCCAACCTTATTTAATGGCAGGCGCACCATCCGGCTATGCTCAGCCAAAGCCTGTATGATAGACTGGCGAATCCACCACACTGCATATGATATGAACTTGAATCCACGGGTTTCGTCAAATTTCTGGGCTGCCTTTACAAGGCCCAGATTACCTTCATTAATCAGGTCATTCAGCGAAAGGGAGTTGTTTTGATATTGTTTTGCAACTGAAACCACGAAACGCAGGTTAGCCCTGGTTAACTTTTCCAATGCGGTTTGATCTCCTGCACGTATCCTCCGGGCCAATTCAACTTCCTCCTCCGGGGTCAAAAGGTCTTCCTTTCCAATTTCCTGCAGGTATTTTTCAATAGACTGGCTTTCGCGGTTGGTAATTGATTTGGAGATTTTTAACTGTCTCATTTATCTGCCTCCGTGTTTTTTATGATAAATTTATAATATGATCTGCTTTAAGGGAAACGCGAAATTATAAAAATTCCGCTGTTTTCCTCAATCTAATTGGTTTAACACCAAAAAGCAAGTAATTGTTGCTGCTATTTATGTGTTATTTACAAAACAGCAGCAAAAATGCTTTGTTCATGGTAACAGACGGCAAATTGTTTTAAATATTGTGTGGTAAATGGTTAAAAACCAGGAACTTTTAAGAGTTCTTGTGAATTTTTAAAACAACGGATGTTGACCCTTAATCTTTTCCTTCAAAAGCTTTAAAAAGACAAGGCTGGCGTTTGGCTTTTAGTCGTTATTAACCTGTTGCAGAGCACCTTTGGCAATAAAATACTGACCTGCAATATAGAGAGCCATAATAAAGATACCTGAACTGGCGAAGGGGTAGATAAACTTATTGACGGCGATAATAGAGTCCGAAAACATAAACAAAAGCGCACCGCCAAAAACAAGAGCAAAGCTTTTGTCGTTTACCCGGGCATATCGGTTAAGAGCAAAGGCTTCCATGGTAGCAATGGCTGCCGAATAGATGATAACGGGCCCAAGAAAAGGTTTGGTTAGCTCGCTGCCGCCAATAGATGGAACAAGATAGTACAGCAAGGTTATCATATACACCACTAGCGGAAGGGCTACCCAGGGTTTACGGCGCAATATCGGGTCAGTGGTTCGGGTGCTTACACTGCTAAACCCGATGGCGTATAGCATATGTGCAACTAAAAAAGCAGCCAGGCCAACTAAAAAGAAGTTGGGATTTTTGGGAAGGCCCATCACCTGATAGTCGTTGGCGTCTTTGGGTACAAACATCAGGGCTATGTCACCGAACCAGGCAAAAAGTAGTGATGAGGCCACAAACTTGTTCAGCTTATTCCAGTTACCTGCTCCTACCGACTGTCCGTAAAAGGCCATCAGAAATATCATCAGCAGCGGTTTTGAAAAAAACCTGATGGCTTCATTTTGGGTAGCTTCGGCATAAACTTCAATTACCGCTGTGGTTATATAAAGGTACTCTAGTGGTTTAAGCATATGAGTGGTTTGAATTGTGCGAGTGAAGTAAGAAAAAATATTGCCGCCACCCAAACGTTTGTGTTCAGAGACTTTTGAAGTCTTTCCTGCTTTAAGAACCATTTCGGAACAGCACAAAAAGTGACAAATAAGCCGAAGAAATTAAGGCATCGGACATTTCGTTCTGACATTATTACCCGTTTTGAGAGGACTGAAATTTATCATGAAAAAAATTTGAGAGAGATGATGAATATCCTCAAATGCAGCACTGACCTATGTTTGATTTGCATTGATTTAATGAAAATTACAGTTTTAGTTAACTAAACAGTATATTTTTGTATCACGAAAAATTGATTTGGCATTGAATATGATAAACTGACCACATCAATCATTATTTAACCAATTAAAAACATGTTTAACATGGCAACAACAAACAACATCCAGGAAAACCTGAAGAAGTATTTCTATTCAGGCGTGGGACTTGCTGCTCATACTGCAGAAGTAGTTCAGAAATCAGTAAACGAATTAGTGAAAAAAGGTAAAGTTAGCGAAGCTGACGGCAAGAAGATTGTAGGCGAAGCAATTAAAAAAGTAGAAGCCCGCAGACCTGAAATCGAAGCTAAGTACAACGAAGCGGTTCACAAATTTGTAAAGATTACCACTTCAGAAGTAGGTAAACTGCAAAAGAGAATTGAAAAGTTGGAGCACCAGTTAACCGTAAAGAACGGAACTGCAAAACCAGCTGCTAAAGCAGCCCCAAAGGCGCCAGCTAAAAAAGCTGCAAAAAAAAAGTCTAGTAGCAAAAAAGTAGCTGCCCATAAACCGGTGGTTGCTGCTCCAGCTAATACGGAAAATTCGAGCGAAGCGTAATAGCCTTAAATGAATTTTTAGGAAAATGCCATCCCTTGCGATGGCATTTTTTATTATTTTACGCCATACTTTATATTTTTAATGCCTGAATGATTCTTAACCAAACCTTCCGTAACATAAATCGCACCCGGGAAATACTCGGCATCTTCATTAAATATGGCTTTGAAGATGTAATCGCCAATTCGACCCTGCGAAACCTAGTTACGGAGAGCATGCGGATTAAGTGGCTGCGCGACGACAAGCCGGTAATGTCGTACACCAGGTGGGAAAGGATACGCATGGCGGCCGAAGAATTGGGACCCACGTTTATCAAACTTGCGCAGATATTAAGCAACCGGCCCGATATCATACCCGAAGCCCTGGTCAAGGAATTTGAAAAATTACAGGACCGGGTTCCTCCGTTCGAGTTTAGCGAGGCAAAAATTATTGTGGAGCGGGAAACCGGAAAAAAATTACACGATATTTTCGAAGAGTTCTCTGAAAAACCCATGGCATCAGCTTCTATTGGCCAGGTTCACAAAGCCAAATTGAGAACCGGCGAAGAAGTGGTAGTAAAAGTACAGCGACCCGGCGTTGCCGAAACTATTGCGCTGGACCTGGGAATCATCAAAGAAGCCGTGAAACGTGCCGACCGCTACCTAAAAAAACAAGGCATTTTGAATGCCGAAGAGGTTGTTCGTGTTTTTGACCGTGCCATTACTAAGGAGTTAGATTATCTGAACGAAGCCCGGAATATTGACCGTTTCAGAGCTACATATAAATCGCGCACAGATTTTTATGTGCCAAGGGCATATCGCGAATACTCGACCAACAAGGTGCTGATTATGGAGTTTATGAAGGGCTGCAAAATTACAGATGTAAAGCAGCTAAAGGAGTGGGGCTTGAGCCCGGCAAGGATTGTCGAGAAAGGAATGGACATTTACTTGTCGCAGATATTTGAGTACGGCTATTTTCACGGCGACCCCCATCCGGGCAATATATTGGTAGATGAAACCGGTCGTATTATTTTGCTCGACTTTGGCATGGTGGGCCAGTTGATGAAGAAGGATAAATATGCCTTTGCCGGCATTTTTATTGCCATGAGTCGCCACGACGCCCGCGAAATGGCAAACCAAATGCGGAAACTGGCGGTTGAAGATAACATTACCGACATGCGCCAGTTTGTATACGATCTGAATGACATGATTGAAGACTATGCATACCTGGATGTAAGTGAAAGCTCTATCCAGGATGTTATCGAGCGTCTACAAAAAATAATGTTTGAGTATCATATTACTGTACCGGGCGGAGTGTTTCTCATTTTCAGGGCTTTCGCCATTTTAGAAGGTATTGGAAAAAAACTGCATCCTAATTTCAAAACCTATGAGTTTATCAGGCCCTATGGCCAGCGCCTGTTAACTGAACAATTGAAGCCCGAAAACCTGGCTTCGGAAGCTGCTCAACGGTTTTCAAACCTCACTGGCTTCCTCAATAGTTTCCCGGTTGAAGTGCGGGGTATTTTACAGCAGGTGGCTAAAGGAAAACTCCATACAGAAGTGGAATTGCAAGGTTACGGTTATGCCCTTAAAAAGTGGGATAGTATCAGCACCCGTATGTCGCTTACTTATATTATCTGCGCACTGATTATTGGCTCCTCTATTGCCTTGTTGCCCACTTATACCGAAGATATGAAATTTTATTATGGTATTAATAAGTGGAGTTTTACCGGCTACTCCATCGCCGCCTTTTTCTTCGCCATCTGGGTTTATGCCATTATCAGGCGCAAGGTTTACAAATAATTTTGCCTTTATTTTACCACAGTAATTTTGTCATGGGCAACTGATTCGCCACGCATGTCTGTAATCCGATAAATGTAATTGCCATCTGCCATGCTTGAAAAATTGATTTTGTTATTATTGCTTTCCAGGGTCTGGCTGACAACCACTCTCCCAAGCATATCATAAACACTGAAGCCAAATCCCGCCAGGTTCTCATCCGAATTTACATTTAACATGCCATTCACCGGATTTGGATAAACTGAAAGACTGATTGCCGAAAGATTCACAATACCAGTAGTGCAATTGGTATCGGTTACTGCAATGCTCTGAGAAGTGGCCGAAGCGGACGCACTGTCAATCGTAACTGTATACATACCGGTGGCTTTCGCTACATAGCTGGAACCGGTGGCCCCGCTAATGGCAGTTCCACCAACTTTCCACTGATAGGTATAACCAGTACTTGAGTCCGTATTTGCCTGAAGAGTAACCGAATCGCCTGAGCAAAATGTAGTCGCCCCGCTAACAGTAACACTAAGCGCAGGATTTACATAACCAAATCTTACACCATCAATATGAAGCGTGGTACCAATTACCTGGTTTTGAACCCCACTTGATATAAACTGTATAAGCAAAGTATCAGGGTATTCATTGCCCGTATAGGATGAACCAAGTGGCAGTGCAACATGCGTCCAGGAAGAATCCATGGTCAACAGGTAACCTATATTCACCAATGGCACGGCTTGCTTAGACAATAAAAGATTGACTACCGAAGTGTCAGTTCCTGGCGAAGTCAGCTTATAATCAAAAATAAAACTGTCGGGACGGTAGGTAAAAGGAATCCCGGCAAACTGAGGGTTGTAGTTTTGATCCAGAGCACCCCACCCCAGCGAAACTATCCCTGTTTGGGTGCCAATGGCTGATGAGTATTGACCGTTAATTGTATCCGTAACCAACTTTAATGATGCTGTTCCCTCGGTAAACGTAGTGGTATCCTCAAATGTAAATATGCTGGTGTCCAACGGTATTAAAATATCCACCAGGTCTTCATCACCGGTCCATCCCTGCGGGGTAAAAACATTGCTCCAGTTTTCAAAACTTCCGTTGGGCACCTGCTGGGCAAATCCCGGTAAAAAAGCCGCCACCAAAATTCCTAAAAGAATAACTTTCCCTTTCATGATTCCGTTTTTTAAATCAGCAATTAGATTAGACCCGCTACTTAATAATGTTAAACTTATTTTGGCCAACAACCGTATTTTCTTTATCCGTAATACGATAAATATAAGTGCCATTACCAAACTGGCTAACATTAATCGCAGTGTTATTACCCTCCATGCTTTGCTCAGTTACCAGCTCACCTACAATATCGAAAATGTGAATATTGTAACCACTCAAATTTATATTGGTTGAAATATTCAAAGTGCCGGATGCCGGATTAGGATAAACTTCAAAGCGGGTAGCAGCGATATTCTTAACGGCAGTGGCAGGACAAGCAGTATCGCTGATAACAATAGGTTGTGATGTAGCTTCTACTCCCGCACTGTCTATTACCACCGTGTATGAGGCGGTATCTTTTGCCACGTAGCTTGAGCTTGTTGCCCCCTCAATAGGTGCGCCATTTCCATACCACTGATAGTGGTATCCTGTACCCGTTCCGGTGTATGCCTGCAGGGTAACTGAGTCGCCGCTGCAAACATTGGTGCTTCCCATGGCTGCAACGCTAAGAGGGGCCGTTACATAAATTAGCTGCACATTATCTACATGCAGGGTAGTTCCCCTCAACGGCCGGATACTGGATGCAAATTGAATCAGAATTGAGTCGGGGTATTCGCTGCTTACATAGTACGGAGTAAGCGCAAAAGAAACATGCGACCATGAGCTATCCAGGTACATAGGGCGTTGAAGTCCTTTTGACCCGTTAACGCTTAATAGCTCGGTGCCATTATTTGTAAGCAAAACATTAAGCCCCGCAGTGTCACTGCCGGGTGAGGTAAGCATATAATCAAAGCTGATAGAATCAGGCCGGTAAATAAAAGGCATGCCTGCGAACGAAGGCGCCGTGCCATTGAAAGTGCCTGTGCCCAACGAAACTATTCCGGGAACTACACCAAAAAATGCTGCCCCGGGAATGGTATCAGCTACCAGTTCTACCGAAGCTGTTCCAACCGTATAAGTTGTGGTATCCTTAAATGTAAAAACACTGCTTTGAAAAGGGATAAGGCTGCCTACCACATCTTCAACACCTACCCAGCCGGTTGGTGTGTATGCGTTGGTCCAGGTTTCAAAGCTCTCATTCGGAACTTGTTGGGCAAAACCCGAAATGGCTGTTAATATCAAAGCTGCTAAAAAGGTAATTTTCTTGTTCATAGCTTGTGTTTAAAAACTTAATTTATTTTAATACCGTAAACTTCTTTTGGGTAACCGGGGCATTTGTTCTATCAGTAATTCTGCAAATATAAGTGCCGTCTACAAGCTGGCTTAGGTTAATTGTGTTGTTACCGTTTTCAAGGGTTTGTTCTGCTACTAACCTTCCCACAATATCAAAAATGCTAACACCATAGCCACTGATGTTTAGGTTAGTGCTAATGTTCAAAACACTATTAGCTGGATTTGGATAAACCGAAATATCTGAAGCCATAATATTGCGAATGCCGGTGGTGCAGTTAGTGTCGGTTACAACAATGGGCTGCGAGGTGGCTGTTACGCCTGCACTGTCAATCACTACGGTGTATGAACCTGCGCTTTTGGCCAGGTAACTCGAGCTGGTGGCACCCGTTAACGGAGTTCCACCCAGATTCCATTGGTAAGAGTAAGCTGTGCTGGTACCTGTATGTGCCTGCAATGTAACCGAATCGCCTGTACAGAAAGTGGTCGTTCCACTAGTAGTAACACTAACCGGTGGGTTGATATAACCAAATCGTACATGGTCAATATGCAAAGCCGAACCAAACACGGCAGAACTTTGTGTGCTTGAAACAAACTGTATAAGCAGTGAGTCGGGATAACCGCCGCTTACATAATAAGGATTCATGTCAATGGCAAAGTGTACCCAGTTACTATCGGGAGCAAGTTTTGTTTGCAGCGCCGGACGGCCCGGTGCCACTGCCAGTACATTGCCGTTATTACTTAAAGTTAATGACGCGGCTCCGCTGTCAACACCCGGCGAAGTAAATTTATAATCGAAAATGATGGAGTCGGGACGGTATATAAAAGGAATACCGGTAAACGATGGCGTAGTTCCGTTTAAAAAACCTGCCCCCAGCGATGCTACACCCGGAATAACCCCGAAACTAGGCGCACCCGGAATAGTATCGGCCATAACCATAATGGAGGTAGAACCATCGGTAAATGTGGTGGTATCTCTAAAAGTAAAATAGCTTGATTGAAACGGGATAAGGTCCTGAAGCAATACCTCAACACCCGTCCAGCCTACCGGGGTAAATTCGTTCGACCAGTTTTCGAAACTGCCGTTAGGCACCTGTTGCGAATATCCGGTTATAAATACTATTACTAATAAGGCTAAAAGGGTAAATTTTTTTTCCATGTTTCGTTTTGGTTCATTTATTTAAGCTTATAAAGATATAAATCCGGTCCCGGCATTCTGCATGTAGTAAAGGCTTCAGTTGATTCCGGAAGCCTTTACTATATACCATTGTGTTTTATTTTATTACACTGACTTTCTGCTGCAATATCACCTCAGATTGCTCATTTGCAATACGCAACAGGTAAACGCCGCTGCCAAGTTTTGCAATATCAATTACATTATTATTATCTTCCAGAAGCCGGCTAATAACTAATCTTCCGGTTAAATCATAACCCTGCAGATTGTAAGCTCCCAGGCTTATGTTGGCATTAACACTTAAATAGTTGGTTGCCGGATTGGGATAAACCGTAACATTTGCTGAGGCAATATAATGGATGCCGGTTGTGCAATCAGAGTCGGTAACAAAAAAGGGTTGCGATAATGCATGAACCCCTGCACTATCAATGGTAACATTATACCATCCTCCGGCCTTTGCAGCATAACTGGCTGATGTAGCCCCTGCTATAGCTGTGCTGTCAAGCGCCCACTGATAAGTATATCCCGTTCCGGTATTGGCATTTAAAACCAGCGAATCTCCGTTGCAAAAAGCAGTTAAACCACCCGTTGTATTAATGGTGGCTACCAAAGACGGTGGAGGAGCGGGCACATATCCAAAACGCATAGCATCTACATGCAAAGTAGTTCCCTTAACCGGTGCTTTGTGGCTACTCTGGAACTGAATAATTAATGTATCAGGCAACACCCCCGCGGTGTCATAAAACTGGGCCAAAGGAATATTTACGGGCGACCATACGTTGGTTTCGGTTAACAAAAATTCAGCGCCCAGCACCTGGGTAACACCTCCTTTGGTCAATATTATTTCAATTACAGCGGTGTCGGTACCCGGCGAGGTTAACTGGTACTCAAACTCCAGCGTATCAGGACGGGATGTAAAAGGAACCCCGTGAAAAGAGATGGAATTACCAACTAAAGCGCCGGTGCCCAATGAAATAATTCCACCAATAACTCCCGCCTGGGGCTCCAGCGATAAAGAATCAGAGACCAGTTTGAGCGATGCAGCTCCCTGGACGAAATCAACCGAGTCCTTATAGGTAAAAATATTCGTGCTTAACCCAAGCAGGTCTTCAATACTGGTCCAGCTTGCAGGGCTCACCGCACTACTCCACGATTCAAAGCCGCCATTAGGTATTTGTTGTGCGGATGCAGTAAATAATGCTGCAACCATCAATGTTAAAAGTGTAAATTTTGCTCTCATAATTTATAGGTTATTGGCCCGGTTAAATTTTTCCCGGACAAAAGTAAAAATTCAATATAGATAATAGCGGAATTATAAATATGAAGTAGGGGGTTTTACAAAAATTATGAAAGCATAATCGTAGTTATAATTGCCTACAGTTCCTTAAACGAATTGATGATTTTATCAATATCATCTTTAAATTTCAGCTTTCGCTCCGCAGTGCGGGTCCATATGCTCAGGTGATAAAACCTGCTTTTACCCTCCAGCACCACTTCACTAAAGTATATTTCTTCACCGGTCATAAGTCCGCGATATTCCACCCTCACCCCCGGTAAACCATTAATCGTTACGCTTGTTGAGTCGTCCACCTTTGCTTTGGTCATCGACTTCGCCAGCACTGCCAGGTTAGCCGTGGTTAGCGATGACAGGCTTTTGGTACTGTCCTTACTCACAATCTCCGCAATGGCGTAAAAATTTCTAAACCGGTTGGCGTATTGAAATTCGGCTCCGGGTTTCAGTTTTTCGTCTTCTTTTACCCATGGAGGAACCATCATAGTAAACTTATCACCTACCTTTACTTCTTTATATTCCGTGGGATATTTGCAGGCCGACAATGCCATTAAAGCCATAACCGCAACACCCAAAACGAGATAACCTGGCTTCCTCATACACACAATTTTTAATTTATAAAAACACCCATAGCTCTGTTGTTTTATTCTTCGCCGCTTTTACCTGCTCTATCGCTTGCGATGGAGAGGGTGGTCGCACGAAGTGCCGGCCGGGAGAGGCTATATCCCTCCTTTCAATATCTTCAGCTTCGCAAACTTCAGCATAATCTTTTTCACGCCAAACTGGCCAAAGTAAATAGAAGCAATTTTCATTGCCCCACTGCCTTCAATACTAACCACTTTGCCCTCACCAAATTTTTCATGCATTACCTCCATACCCGTCTGCAACCCGTTCGCATCGTCGGCAATAAACGGCTCGGCAGTACCGGTGGCGCTGCTGCTGGCTCTCACCACTTGTTTTGGCGCCGGCTGAGGCGATATTTTCGAATACAACGATTTTGCGGCATCAGGCGCCTTAGGCTTTTTCAAATCGCCCATATACGAAACCACATTATCGGGTATCTCCATTAAAAAACGGCTGGGCTCGCAATAATTCAGCGAACCAAACTTGTATCTTGTACTGGCATAGGTTAAATACAGTCTCGCTTCGGCCCGGGTAATGGCTACGTAAAACAGGCGCCGCTCTTCTTCCAAATCCTCTAAACTATAAAGCGATTGTGAACCGGGAAAAAGATTTTCCTCCACACCTACCACATATACCACGGGGAACTCCAACCCCTTGGCTGCGTGTATTGTCATCAGCTTCACCGTATCCAGGTTCTCGGCTTCCTTTTCGTTTCCGGTTAGCAGTGACACATTTTGCAGAAACGTGCCCAGGTGTTTATCGGTAACCATTACCTCATCATCCTGCAACACATCCTCTTCCACAAACTCCTTAATGGAGTTCAGTAGCTCCTGCACGTTTTCAAAACGGCTAACTCCCTCCACCGTTTTGTCGTTGTAAAGCTCTGCAATTAAATGGGTGGCCTTACCAATATGCGTGGCCAAATCGTAGGCGGTTTTGGTGGTCGACAAAGCCGCAAAACTCTTTATCATCAGCACAAATTCCTCAATCGAAGTTTTTGCGCGCGGCGTAAAATCATAGCTATGTATGTTGTCTAAAATATCCCAGGCAGCCTTATTTTCATTCGCCGCCAATATGGTTACTTTATCAATGGTAGACTGGCCAATACCCCGGGCAGGGTAATTAATCACCCTTTTCATGGCCTCCTCGTCATAATGGTTCACCGTCAGCTTTAGGTAAGCCAGCAAATCTTTAATTTCCTTGCGCTGGTAAAAACTCATGCCCCCGTAAATTTTATACGGTATATTATGCCTGCGCAGCGACTCTTCAAAAGCCCGGCTCTGGGCATTAGTGCGGTACAAAATAGCAAAGCCCGAGTTTTTATAATGCTCACGCATTTTCAACTCCATAATGGAGTCAGCAACCCAGCGGCCTTCTTCATTATCGCTGGGGGTGCGCACTATTTTTATCTCCTCGCCCTTATCGTTTTGCGTCCATATCTCCTTTTTAAGCTGGTTCTTGTTTTTATGAATCAGCTCATTGGCCGCCTTTACTATGTTTTGGGTAGACCGGTAGTTCTGCTCCAGCTTATAAACTCTTAACTCGGGAAAATCCTTCTCAAAATTCAGGATGTTATCGATAGTTGCACCACGAAAGGCATAAATACTTTGTGCATCATCACCCACCACCGTTATATTCTGAAAAACATCGGCAATCTTCCTTACAATGCTGTATTGCAGGTAGTTGGTATCCTGAAACTCATCAATTAAAACGTACCTGAATTTGTGCTGGTATTTATACAGCGCATCAGGAAATTTTTCAAGGATGATGTGGATGTTCAGCAGCAAATCGTCAAAATCCATGGCACCGCTTTTAAAGCAGCGGTCGGTATATAGCTTGTAAAGCTGGGCAA
>Ga0351895_1020_pt1 | contig 51915 bp, 36 predicted proteins | sample SorcelAu500001C4_FD_205830 | JGI IMG/M metagenome (GOLD analysis project Ga0351895, IMG submission 205830) | Enriched cells from Trout Bog Lake water, Wisconsin, United States - BchlTB.Aug20.5000.01 .C4 | ecosystem: Environmental > Aquatic > Freshwater > Lake > Hypolimnion/Profundal zone | place...
GACAAAACACGCTGGCGTGCGTCGCGAAGCGAACATAACAAGGCCCAGCGGCCTGGAGCGATCCTGAATCTTGAATCCTCACATCCCCTCGTTATAGAACACGTGCAGTCCATCCTTGCCTGGGGCGATGACATCGAGCCGACCGGTGCCCCGCAAATCTGCCAGCCAGAAGTGGATGCCGCAGCCTGCGCCTTCCCCCTGGGGGCCATATGAAATCACCTGCTTCGTGAACGACTCGCCGTTCCACTTGAAGTAGTAGATGCCCAGTTCGTCGCTCTCGCCTGCCTCGCGCCCGTTGTGCGCCCGGTGGCGTTTGCCGGTCACCAATTCGCACTGTCCGTCGCCATCGATGTCGGCCCACTGGAGGTCGTGGTACTGGGCGTTGAACGGGTCGATGGGACGCGGCAGCCATGACCGTTTGCCGCCTGCGCCAATGCGTTGCTCGAACCAGCGCAGGCCGTAGCTGTGCGCGGAGCCGACGATGATGTCATTCACGCCGTCTCCGTTGACATCGGCCACGATGATCGGGACGCTGGCATCCCACCCGAAGTCGAACTCCGGGTGAAAGATCCATTCGCCGTTATACGGGTCGCTGGGCGCCTGCAGCCAGCCGTCGCGCAGCACGAAGTCGCCGCGCCCGTCACCGTCGATATCGCCAAAGCCGAGGCCGTGCCCTTGCGGGCTGTTTCGGATGACGTGGCCTGTGAACGCGCCGTTTGCGAGCTTGTAGACGACGAGCGGATTGTTCGGCGTGTTGGGGACAACTTCGAGGTGTCCGTCCCTGTCGATATCCCATGCGCGTGTTGTCTCGATGCTGCCCGTCTGGGCGATGACGTGCTCGCGCCAGTCCCCGCCAGCACGTCCCGGATTCTCGCGCCAGCGAAGCGTGTTTCCCCACCAGCCTCCCGTGACGACGTCAAGGTACCCATCGCCGTTGACGTCGAGCGGAATCGTCGAAAAATCGTCATAGTATTCGTCATAGCGGGCCACATCTCCTATGCGGTGTCGTGTGAAAAAATCCGGCCCCTGGTACCAGAATCCGCCGGAGACGATATCGAGGACACCGTCGTTGTCCACGTCGAAAGCGGCTGCTGATTCGAAACTTTCGGCAGCGACAAGTACTTTTCGGAACTTAAGCGGCATTAGATTTTCTCCATTAGGTCGCGGTATTCGCGTGCGTTCTTGAGGTCGAGAAGGGCCTCCTGCGCGGTACACATGGGGAGAATTTCACCTTTGACGGCTCGCACGAAGTTCGTCGCCTGCTGCGCCATCGCGTGGTTCCACGGCAGGGTGGGCGAGCGCTCTTCGGGGACCGCGCCGTGGCCTGGATCGCGGTACAGCGTCACGCTGCCGGGGCGATTCAGGGCGACGGGTGCGGGCAGGTCGATCTCGATCCAGCCATGCTCGAATGCGACGAGGGCGCACTCCTTCCAGGCGATCGAGGTTGTGTAGGGCGACATTTCGATCGCGGCGGGGATGCCGCCCTGGCTCTTAGCAATGAGCACGACACCGCTCGGGTCGGCATGGGTGACCGTATACGGCTCGCCAAGCAGGTGGCGCAGCAGGTTCACCTGGTGGATGTAGTAGTTGACGAAGCTGATGTAGGGATCATCGAATCCCACCGGCTCGTCGGGTTCAATCTTCGGGCCGGGCTCGTCGGTGCGTATAAGCTCGCGAAATCCGCCCGCGATCCAATCGCCTGCGGGCATGGTGATTCGAATGTACTTGAGCGCTCCGAGTTCGCCTGTCTGCTTGAGCCGATCGATTTCGGCTTTGGCGTACATTGTCGCCGGATCGCTGCGCTTGTGGTAGCCGACCATGTGCCATGTCCCGCTCTGCGCGAGCGAAGCCAGTATTCGCTCGCCGACCGCGATCGATGCGGCGATCGGCTTTTCGGTCATGATCGGTATGCCCGCTTTGTAGAGTGGCGGGACGATCGAGCCATGGTGGGTGAACGGTTGCGGGGCAACGATGCCGTCGAGTTTCTCGGCGGCGAGCATGTCGTCGGCGGACGCATAGGTGCGCGGAACTGCGTATTTGCGTGCGACGGCCTCACGCAGTAAGGGACGCAGTTCGGCGAGCGCGACGACCTCGCAGTCGGGGAGCGTCACATAGTTTCGCAGGTGGGCGCATTGGCCCATCGAACCGACCCCAACGAATCCAATTCTGATTTTGTCTGACATAAAACGACCTCGGTCGTATCTTGAAAGGCTATGCATTATTGTAATAGAGCGCGGCATAATAGGCTATGCACGAACCAAGCGAAAAGATGCACGAATCGCCAGCATATTCGGTTGAGCTGCTCTCGGGCGGTGCCCATTTTGCGGCAAAGGGGCAGGATTTCCCGGCGCACAAGCACCCGAACTGGGAACTCGTCTATTATCGAACGGGCCATATTCGCTGCCCCCAGGGAGACATAGAGTACACGAGCGTCCCCGGCCTCCTGCTGCTGAACCCACCGAATACCGTTCACTCGGAAATTGCACGAACCGCCTACAGCAACTACTTCGTGCAACTGCGAGTGAATGGGCGGGCGGATTGGCCGTTGTCGGTCTACGACGACGGCTCGCTGGGGTTGCAAGGGATCTTCGGCGCGATCGTGCGCGAACTAAACGGCAGTCGCGCGTTCCGCAGCGAAATGCTCGACATTCTCGCGAAGCAATTGCAGATCACAGTGCGACGCGCGCATTTGACCACGGGGGCATCGCCTGCGGAGGTGCTGGTATTTCAGGCGGAATCGACGATCGAGGAGCGGTTTCGGGAGCGCGTGCAGGTGAACGCAGTTGCGCGCGAGCTTGGCTGCTCGCCATCTGCGCTGCGGGCCTATTTCGCCGTCCATCGACAAATCTCGCCTCATGCGTACTTGCAAAGCGTGCGGCTCAGGAACGCGCTCGCATTCCTGCGCAACTCGTCGCTCACGGTGCAATCGGTCGCCGAGCAGTGCGGGTTCGATTCCGCGAGCCACCTTTCGCGCGTGGTCAAGAAGGCGACAGGCATGAGCCCCGGCCAGGTGCGCAAACGCGAGGTTGGCTAGGAGGCTACGCAACGATGCGCCTCGCTTCCAGTTACCGCCGGAAGCGGGGCGCTCGCTCATTCAGCGGCAGGCGGGAGGCATCTGTCGGAGACCCGTTGGACACCTCCGCGGGGACCATCAACCTGCTTGAAGGTGGACGTAGCCGCATCCCAGCCAGTCTTTGCCGGGTAGGGGTAAAGCGGCATGGTAAGGACGACTTTGCCGTCCACGTAGCGGTTTCCGTGGATCTCGGTGGGAGCGATTCCTTTCTCACGCCACTGTCTCACCGCGCCGAGCATATCCGGCTCACCATTGATTCCGGGTCCTCCACCATGCGCCATCCCTGGGATGATGTAAAACCTGAAAAACGACTGCACCTTATCCAAACTTCCGAATCGCTCGATCACGCGCTCGTAGTAGTCGATCGAAACGTGGGCTGGGACACAGGCGTCTGCCGAACCGGCCGCCACGATCAACTTTCCGCCCCGCTTTTCGAAGGCGGATAAGTCTGGATTTTCGGCGTTGAGGTAAGGTCCGAGCGCTGCGGTATAAGTGTCGAAATCTTTGCCAAAATCGATGTCGGCCAGCGGCTTATTTGCGCCAAAAACCCAATTGAAGAGATAGAGGTTTCCAGTCGCGCCATCGAACGAAGCACCGATCGGGAGACCGTCGAAGATGCGCTCGTGCGTGATCGCGTGCGTGGGACCTTCGAAGATCTTGCGGAGAGCAATCGCGTGCGCCTCTGTGAGCGTCGGGTCCTTTCGCAGTGCAAGGGCGATCACCGCATCGATATCCTTGCCGTTGCAACGGGGATCGGAAACAAACTTGCCGGCGACCGGCGGCGTTTCCCGGCTCGCCATGTATTCGTTGCCCGCGTCGACGACCGTCTTCTCCTGCTCCTTCGTAAATGGACATTTGGCGAGGATCTGCCAGTTCCATAGAAAGTAAGCGTGGAGCGGGGTGCGACAGTGGGCAGGGATGTTGGCAAAAATGCCGTCGTAGTCGTCCGGGTAGCGTTGCGCTTCTTGAAGCGCCTGTTGTCCGCCCGTGGACCCGCCGACGAAATACGAAAAGGCGATGTCCTTTCCATAATAAGCTCGAACGACCTCCTTGGCGGCAGTGGTCATCAGATGCGTCGCACGGAACCCAAAATCTTTCCAGACTTCCTTGTTCCCGACACCCGATTCGGGGCTCGGTGCCGTTCCCATGTCTGTTGTGGCCGCAGCGTACCCGCCCGACACGGGGCCGCATAAGCCGATGGAATTAATGTGCCCTGCGGCACCGCCGTTGCCAAGGCCGAGAAGTCGGCCGTTCCACTTTTCCGCGTCCGGCATACATATCTCGACATTGATGTTGGAGCCCTTTGCGGGATTGAGCACCATCTTTACGACGGTTCTCGGCGGTAGACTGTTGTGGGTCTGTCCGTCAGGAGTTACAACCGTCTGCGTCACGTCGTGCTCGACCAAAGTGATGGTTGCAGAGTCGATTTTCAGGGCTTTGAGCGTGGTAAGGCGGTTGTCGAGGTCCGGCGAAACTGCGGTTTGCATTACGGGAGAGTCCTTCGCGATCACTGGCGAGGGTGTAAGCGAGTTGCCTTGTGAGTGCGGGCCGACGATTGCCATGCAGGCAAGCGCGCCGATCAGAGAGCGGGTTGCGGATCTACCATTCATAAGACTGTTGCGTGTTCCTCACCTCTTGTTGGGCATTCGATGTAGTATGTCTCATACAGTCGCAAATTCATACGGGCAATGCGCTCTGCACAGAACAGCCCCGGTTCCATGCGGACTGTGCCCGACGCATTTATAGGTCGGGTTACACCCTGCGATGTATATAAAATAGCCCGGTTATACCAGTTCCCGCCCTTGACATTTAGCTTTAGTGTGATATACTGATATCATAACTTCGTCCAAAGGAGGATTTTGAACGTGCACGAACAAACTCCTGTTCACAACAGCGATCGAGGCGGGTTCACGCTGATTGAGCTCCTGGTCGTTATAGCTATTATTGCGATACTGGCGGCTGTATTATTCCCGGTCTTCGCCAAAGCGCGCGAAAAGGCCAGGGCTACCTCATGCGTCAGCAACGAAAAGCAACTTGGGCTGGCTTTCGTGCAATATGTGCAAGATTATGACGAGAGCTATCCGGTCGATACAAACGGAGGCAACTACAACGGATGGGCTGGCGAACTCTTCCCTTACGTTAAGAGTTACAACAGCTTCGCATGTCCGGACGATTCTACTATCGTCTCTGGAAGCCGCTCCGTCGACTCATACGCGATGAATGCCAACCTGATGGCACCGGGTCCAAACGGCACGGCCAACGCTCAACTGGCATACCCCAAAATCTCGCAGCTTGTTTCGCCAGCTTCGACCGTGCTGGTTTTTGAAGTGCAGGGCGTACAGAACGTTCAACTTCTGGTAACGACCGAGGCTCAGAGCGCAACGGGTTACGGAACGGTGATGGGCTGGGGAGCGGGCTCTCATCCCCTTTGTAACGGCTACTCCTGCGTTTACGCGACGGGGCCTATCGGGGGCAACGCGCTCACCTGCGAAACGCCATCGATCGACAACGGCGCAGTCCATTCGATGATGTCGAACTATCTCGCGGCGGACGGTCACGTGAAGACGTTGCGGCCCGAAAAGGTATCAGGCGGCTATCCGCCATCGTCAAGCAGCAGCGTTCAGGGCGGAAGCACTGCTGCGGGCACTGGTTCTATGCTTCTGACGGCAGGCGGTAGCCCCGTTACTCTTACATTCAGCCCCCTGTAGATCGCCACAATTCTCGGCGGATGCGGGCGGAACTCCTCCGTCGCGATCCCTTGAGCACGTCTGGGTGAAACCTTGGGTACAACAGGAAGACACGTATGAAACGTCAATATCTCGCGGCAATTATAGTCGTCCTTGGGATTGCGCTTTCGCCAGGCGCAAGCGCTCTTGCCGATCCGGCCAATCTGGCGCTCTCGCCAGGCTTCGAGGATGGCATCCAGGGCTGGACCGGCTATCCGTCGCTGCCCATTCACCGCTCGACGGATTTCGTCCACAGCGGACATTACAGCCTCAAGCTTCCCCAGAACGGCGACGGGCCGGGGCATCCGGTAACGGGGATGCAGTCGATGCCGTACCCCGTCCTCCCCGGCGCACGCTATCGCTGCTCGATCTTCGTACGCGCCGACGAGAAAACAGAGCAGAGCGCATCGGTAAGCATCGACACCTACGAAGGCCCGTACGGTTACAACAAGCCCGCCATCACGACGACGATTCCGGCCGACGGACAATGGCACGAGGCATCGCTCGATGTCGCGATCCCAGATTTTGTCGATCGCCTGACGATCGGCATCCACGCCAAGGGAACTGTCTGGCTCGATGACTATTCTATCGTGCAATCCGCCGCTCCCGCGATTAAGCCGTTCGATGCCGTCGTCGATGCGCCGCAGTACGTCACGCGCAAAGCACCCGTGGCGATCACCGTGACGGTTCGCAACAATACAGATAGCGAGACAACGATCAATCTTAATTTGACCGCGCAACTCCCCAATGCGAACAGTCCAGAAGCCAAGCCCGTGCGCGGATACGGTAAGCTCCTCAAAGCATGGCCGGTAAACAGAGTCGTCCTGCCCGCGCACGCAGCAGTGAAACGCAGCTTCACACTCGATCTCGCATCGCTTTCCGATACCGGCATAAAGCTCGACGCAGCGGTCGCAACTCCATCCGGCGAATCGCTTGCAACAGGAACGCGCGAGATCTTTCTCGCCGAACGCCCCGATTACCACACCTGGTATTCGATCGGCGCGCAGTGCTACACGAGCAACCGGTACGATGGCTCCTGGGTGCGCAACCTCGTTGATTTGGGCGGCGACAGCGTTCGCGAATGTCTCCCGCTGCCGATGTCGTACCGCAATGCGGCACCAGAGCAGTGGACCGACACCTCGTTCGAGGACCGCCTTTCCTATTACGCGCGTTGGGGCATCAAATGGCTATCGGCCTATCATGCGCTCATCAACAATACCCCGGCGTGGGTCAGCGAAAATCCGGCAAACCGTCGCTGGCGATTTGATGGCACAATACTCGATAAGCCGTGCCTGTGCTACCATGCGCCCGAAGCCCGCGCCGCGTTGATGAAGGATGCGGAACTCGGGGGGGCGGAACTATCCAGGTGTCCCGATGTATTCGGCGTCCAGGTCGACAATGAAATCAATGCGTTCGACTGCTACTGCCCCGATGCCCAGGCCTCGTTCCGCGCTTACGTGAAGGCCGATTTCGGTACCATCGAAGCCGTCAACAAAGCCTGGGGAACAACGTTTGCTTCGTTCGATGACGTCAAGCAGCCTGCGCCGATCTATTCGTCTTATTGGGACGATCCGGCGGGAATGCTCGACATGCGGCAGCCCGAAAAGCGCATTCCGGCGAAGGACTTCGTCTGGCTGAAATGGCGCGAAAAATCATTCATCGACTACTATCGCGACTGGACCGCCCACTACAAGAAAACGGCGGGGAACCTGCCGGTTACGGACAACTTTAGCCTTTATGTCAGCACGTTGCCACGGTTTTACTATGCCGCCCCCGTCGATCTGTTTCAATTCGCCACGTTCTTCGATGTCGGCGCGGTCGATTGCGGTCCCAGCCTCGGACATGATGCGCAGTATGTGAATTATCAGTTTGACTGGGTCAATTCCGCCTGGGGCGACAGGCCCGTTTGGGTTCCTGAAATCTACTACGATTGGGAGAAGTCGGAACCGCACGCCTTGGGATTCGATCTGGTTTACGGCATGGGCCGGAAAGTGCAGCACACGAATATCTTCACGTGGCCGGTGATCTCCAATAAGTTCGGCGGTCCGTACGCAGACGATCTGCGCAAAGACCGCTCGTACATGCTCGACAACATCAAATCCGATATCGCCCAGGCCCGCAAGTTCGACAGCGAGGTGCATGTCGCGTCGCTGCATTATGTCGCGCCGCCTGCCGCGATCTACTGGAGTTCGTCGATCCATCACTTCGGCATCGCCGAAGCCGGTCAGGATTGCCTTGCAGGAACGGACCCGCTGTACGATCTCGATAAGGTCTTCACCGACCTTCAATACCCCGTACGCTTCGTCGATGCGCGCACCTTCCCGGCCTCTGCGCAAGGCGTTCGCGCTCTTTTCGTCGGTGGAATGCAGTCGTTGTCCTCTGCCCAGTGGCAGTCGATGCTTGCCTACGCCAAAAGCGGCGGCCTGCTCGTGCTTAACGGCGCGATAGGGCGCGTCGACGAACATTTGACGCCGTTCGCATCCAGCCCGTGCGGCCAGGGAGCGCAGATCGGCATCGAATTGAACGACTGGCACAGCGCGCTTGTCGATATGTACTCGGACGGCGTCTCACCGCTCGTTAAGCTCGGCAAGAACCGCAAAGTTCGTGGATTCGGCGAATACGCGACCGCGAATATTTCGCCTGCTTGGCGCACGCTGCTCCGCACATCTGCCGGAATGCCGGGAGTGGTGACGCGCCCCTACGGCAACGGCCGCATCGTCTGGGCGCTGACGGACATCGCCAACCCGTATGGCACTTACCAGACATCGAACACCCTCTATTTCATCGAAGGGCTACTCGAATCCGCCGAGATTGGCCGACCGGTGCGCATCATGGATGCGTCGCGCCAAGCGGGAGCGCCGCACGTTTCGGTCGCGGTCAAGCGCCGCACGGACACGGAAACGTATGTCTTCGTCAACAATTTCGGTCCCGAAGGCGACTTCGTTGTCGATGTCAATCTGCCGCTCAAGGGTCTGACGATCGACGAAGTGCCATCCGGCAAACGGATCGCATGGAATGGTGACAAAGGGGGCGCATCGTTTACGCAGCATTTCGCCACATGCGGCTATGCGATCTACCGCGTGCGCTCGACGCCGATCGATCTCGCTCACCTGGCCGTTCGTTCACCGTTGCCCGCTCCTCCGGCGCTCGCACAGCAGGACGGAGCCAAAGCGCATCGTTTCGCGCCGCAGATTTGTTCGCTTACAGAGAACAAAGTGAAGTCCGGTACAATGCTCTTCTGGCTGAACGGCCCCTTCACTCGCGCCGCGATCAGCCCAACTCCCGGCGGCCGCATTGCGTATCTGTCGTCGGCGACCGACGATGTCAGCGATGTGATTGCGCCATCTAATACTGTTGGGGCGGAAGGGCTGATTTCTGCGAGTGATGGCGGTATCAAGCCCGTAATCGCTCTCGATGGACGAGGCTATCCCGGTCCGACTGTGGATGCGCCGTTTACGATCGCGAGCCGCCAGAATACGCCGGAAGTCGCTTCGGTTACCATGACTAGCACGCTGCCGAAGGAAAACGTGACCCTCACGCAGATGCTCGGCGTTTCACGGGCCAATCCCGGCATCAACTGCCGCGTTGCGCAGGGGCCGCTATTGGGAAAGCGCACCATGGGGTTGATCCTCCACTCCGTTATGCTTCTCGGCGGTGAGGTGAAGCGCCAGATCGATTTTGTCGCGGGCAACGGTGGCGGAGAAGCTCTTTCGATCCCCTACAAGCTCGGTTCGCAGTCAGGCATTGAGCCCACGCTGCCGGTCACGTGGTGCGGCGTGGTCGATCCATCGAGCGCTCATGCCGTCCTGTGCGTTTACCGCAAGGGGTACAACCGCGTCCGCTTTTGGAACGGCATGTCGTCTTACAACGTCGAGCCTGCGTCGGTTCCGGTCGAAGTCGACGCATCCGCCAAGCAGGAAGGCGAGGCGGATTTCTACAACTGCTCCGGTCTTCGAGAGATCAACTTCGTCGCAAGCGGTCTGGCAGGTTCGTTCCGGTGCTGGCCGGAAGCTGGTGGGCAAAGCGTGAGCGTCTCGCTCTGCGGGCTGACCGGCAATGCGCGGAAGGTCGATCTCGTCGTCGTGGGGATCAAGAACGGCGAGCAGAAAGATCTCGGGTCGATCGGCGTCGATGTGCGTCCGGTCGATGCGACCGCGAAGGCTCTTTCGCTCGGCGGTTCCGGCAGCGGCTACGACGTTTACCGTCTCTGCGAGCGAACGTCCGGCGGGCTTGTGACCCTCAAGGAAACCGGCTCCAGCGATGTGGGCGATTCGAGTTCGCAGGTCTCCGAAATCGCATCGTGGGCGGGGAGCGGCGACGCGATTCTATCGAGCCCCGAGGCCGCAAAACCGCAGATAGCGTGGGATCTGGCGAGCGGCACGGTGCGCGTCCGTTTCAAAACGCCCGCCGCGCGCGATATCGTCAAGAACGGCGTCGATCTCGTCAATGGCTATCACGGCGAGATCGATTACAACCAGAACCGCAAGTCGCGACTGTGGCTTAACATCCATGGCCTCGCCGAATGGTCGCCCGTGACACCGATGATCTTCCTGATGATCTACGATAAGGATGGCCATCGAATCCATATCACCGCGAACGCTACCCTGCGCGATGAGACATGGTACGACCTATCGGCGGCATGGGATACGAAGACGAAAATGGCGATGCTGCTCCTGAACGGACAGGGGCTCAAGATGGGGGAATGCGTATTTCCTGACGAATGGAACGGTGCCGAACCGCTCGAAACGATCACGTTTGGCGGGGCGCGGGCGCAGATCGGCGCGCTCTCGATCCTGTCCAGCGCCGTTATCGACCGCATCGACGAATAGTTCGCCCTGATGGCTAGCCCTGCGGCGGACACGTGCTCCCACGCCGCACGAGCATTGGCTTAATCGACAGCAAAGCCTTGTTCTCGGCGCGGGGATCTATTTCGAGGATGGCGTTCACGGCCTCTTCCGCCATCTGTTCGAAAGGCACATTGATCGTCGTCAAATCCAGATCCGTGCTGATGAGCTTATTATCGAATCCGACGACAGAAAGATCCTCGGGAACGCGCCGACCGACCTCGCGCGCGGCTCGAATGATCTCGGCAGCAATCGTGTCATTGCCCGCGACTACCCCCGTGATCGACGGATCGCGCAGCACTTTCGGTGCGACGTCTCTTCCGATGCGCGTCCATGTAGGACCTTCTTCCGGCCCCAGTTCGCCTGCGACAAAGTTTGGCGTATCCATGATTTCTTCGACCGAGTGCATCCGTACGCTGCGTTCCAGCCCCGCGAACTGCAAAGCGCGCCGGAATCCGCGAACACGGCTCACGATCCAGGCACCCTGCCCGAGTGGCAGATCGATGCGCGCGCCAGCGAATAAAATCCGGCGATGGCCAAGGTCGAGCAAGTGGCGTGTTGCGATGAGGCTGCCGAGTTCGCTGTCGAAGGTAATCGAGGGGACAGGCAAAGCGCCATACGAGTTCGTCGTAACCTGAACGACGGGGATGGGGTTCCGGCCGATGCCATGGTGCAGCGCAACCACGCCGTTTTCGTAGAGCGCCACCCTTTCCGCCTCCGCTATATTGCCCTGGACAAAAAGGATGCGGTTAGCGCCCGATCCGATAATGTATTCGAAAAACGGATCGATATCCTCCGTTTCGACGCCGAACCGATTTCTTACCATCGTTCGCGCCCCAAGCTTCTGCAGCGAATGCTCGGCCGCAAGGACAACACGCTGCGCCCAGTTCTCCTCGATCGGGCGGTCCTTTTCCCACGGCAGGTTCAGCACGGCGGAGATTACGACATAGGGTGTTTCGGAGCGTTCGGCGTGAACCGGAGCAATAACCGTGCGAACGGTCGGGGGCGCTGAGGGTTTTGTAGCGGCGAGAACCGAGGGAAGTGGCACCGGGACAGCGTTATTTGGCTCGGCGTTCGGTCTATTTCGTGGAAACGTGCCTTTGCCCGGTATCCTTTCCACGAGGCCTTCTTCTTGAAGGTCATGCAGGATGCGCCCTATGGTAATCTTTGACGTGCCGATAGCCTTGGCAAGTTCCCGATCTCCTGGTATTCGTACTCCAGTAGGAGCAGCCAAAACGCGGCTACGCACCTGCGAATGCAAGCTCTCGTAATACAAAGACCGCGTTTTTTTAGTCGGTTTTGCTGATGGCGCTGAAGTCGTCAATGGTGCTCTTTCGCTCTAAAAACTAAAGTTACTATACCAGATCGACCAAGAAATCACGCAGACGTGAGTCGTTTTGGTAACAGTCCAGCCTTGGCGCGGGGGCCGCACTATCAAATGTAGGACTTTCGCTTATTTTCACAAGGTAGCAAAAACGTCATCTCGACCGAAGCGAGGTACGAGCAAAGTGGAGAGATCTCTCTGCATTTCCTGCACAAAATTGAGATTTCTCCGCTCCCTTCGTTCCTCAGTCCGGTCGAAATGACAAATAACAGAGTTCGAAGTTTGCCAAGCGAAAGTCTTAAAATGAAAGAAACAAGACTGCTCGCCGCACAGGCGTCCTCATGCCGGACGGGCACCAGGGTCCCGCTGGACCATATTCGGCTTCGCCGGTTGAGGCGGGGTGCCCAGATCGTATTACGCGAGGCATGTTTCCTAAAATGGACAGTGAGCGAGAACGCTGATGTGGAGAACGCGACCGGAACGTTCGACCGTAACTCTCCTGGGATCGTCCCGAAGCCGAATGGCCGCACTGCGAGTGTCAGCGCTTTGTCACTTCACACCGTGCTGCAAAGATATCGAAGAGCATCTCGATCCATCAGGTGATCCAAGGTTCGGGTTGCTTTTGCCGGCTAATGATACAACCGCCTAAGATGCCTCGCGATCCTCCTGCTGTCCGCGATCCTGCAACCCGAGCCTCTTGAGCAGCGATGCGAGCGTTGTCTGCTCGTCCGCGGTCAGCACCGACATGCGCTCCGCGACTGTGCCCGCGAAGACGGGCAGCGCCTTTTCGAGAAGTTTAGTCCCCTCGTCCGTCAGGTGGATATAGATGGCCCGCCGGTCTACCAGGTCGCGATCGCGTCGCACCAGTCCTCGCCCTTCGAGGTTGTCGACGATCACCGTGAGATTGTTTCTACTCGTCAGGTGCTTGGCGGCAATCTGGCTGGGCTTGAGCGGGCCAAGGTGGTAGAGCGTTTCGAGGACGCCGAACTGACTGTCGGTTAACTCGAACGGTGCGACGGACGCCGCGACCCAATCGTCAAGCGCCCGCGTCGCCCGCATCATCTTGACGTAGACATCGAGCGAGAGGCGTTGCGCGAGCGGTCCGTTGTAGTGTGTTGCCATGACAGCAGAATACCCGATCCGTCGCAATAATTATAATTCATTATGGAACTATGTTGGTCGTGACTTTGTTGGACTGAACAGATATGAGCCACTGCTTTAGTAGAACGGTTCTGTAACCGTCAACAATGGGCGTATCAAGCGAAAGTCCCGCAGGTAATCCCTGTTCATGAGGTCCAAAATGCAACTCGCAGAGAATCTTACAGCTATCGATGCCGGAGTTCGTGTCGGGCATGTCCACTTGAAAGTGTCCGATCTGGACCGCGCGTTAAGCTTCTATCACGGCGTTCTCGGGTTCGATCTGGTGCAGAGGATGGGTTCGCAGGCGGCATTCTTGTCGGCTGGCGGCTACCACCATCATCTTGGGTTGAATACATGGGAGAGCAAAGGCGGTCGTCCCCCGGCATACGGGACAACGGGACTGTACCACGTTGCGTTTCTCTATCCGACCCGCGCAGCGCTGGCCGACGCGCTTCGGCGCGTGATCGCGGCAGGGATCAGCCTCGAAGGCGCGAGCGACCATGGGGTATCCGAGGCGCTGTATCTGAGCGATCCCGACGGCAACGGCGTCGAGCTCTCCTGGGATCGTCCCGAAGCAGAGTGGCCGCGCCGTGGGGACGGCTCGATCGACATGTACACCCGTTCGCTCGACCTTCGCGGGCTGCTCGCTGCGGGCGAGATCTCGGGATGAGCCCGGCGAGTCTGACAGTCCGCGAAGTGCATAACATAAAAAGCGGCGCTGGCAATCGTTGCCAGCGCCGCTCCTCGCATGTCCGATCAGTGCTTCGTAGAAGGCTTGCCTACCGGAGCATATATTTTCTGGGCAATCGCGGCTGCGACCGCCTTTTTGAACGCGGGACTGACGAGACCTTGTGTCCAGATCGAGACGCCTCCCGCAGTCGCGGCGTAGACTGTGCCGTCACTGATCGAGACCGCGCCGCCGTATACGGTGTTGCTGCCGAGACCGCTGGTGGTCGTATAGTTCGTAAACGCCGATCCGTTCGTCGAGATCGACAGGCCGCCGGCCGTCGCCGCGCAGATCACTTCGCGGTAGGCCGAGACGCCGTACACGACATTGCTGCCGAGTCCGTTTGCGGTCGTGTAGACATTCCATAGGGAGTTGCCAACGGATGGCAAACCGCCGTATGGCATCTCGAAAATGAGTCCGCTATTCGTCGCGCCGTAGATTGTGGAGCCAAAGACGGAGACACCATTAATCCAACTCGTTGGCATGCCTGGAGCATACGGTGAGTCGTAATTCGTCCACGTAGCAGTTCCGTTGTAAAGGCTTGCTGCGCCGGAGGCCGAGGCCGACAACCCACCTTGTGTCGCGACGTAGACTGGCGAGCCAGAGATGTCTTCGGCGACGCCGTTGACCCAGGTGTTGCCGAGGCTGTTAGCGTTGGTGTAAACGGCACCCCATGTCGGGACACCATTTGTCAGCGTTCCGACCACCAGGCCGCCTTCACCAGCCGCATAGATGTAGGTCCCGTAAACGGAAGTTGCGTACATGTCGCTCGAAAGCGTCAGGGGCGTATAATTCGTCCACGATGCGCCACCGTTAGTCGATATCGAGAGCCCCCCTTTTGTAGCAGCGTAGACGTAGCCGGAGGCATCGACATACACACCGTTCACCCAGTTGCTGCCCAGGCCGCTCGTGGTGGTGTAATTTGTCCAACTTTGTCCACCATTTGCCGAGACCGATAGGCCCCCTTGGGTTGCGGCATAAATTGTCGTGCCAGAGAGAGCGATTCCCATGACATGGTTGCTCCCCAGGCCGTTGGTCGTCGTATAGTTCGTAAACGGCAGCGATGACGAACCGCCCGATCCTGAACCGCCCGATCCTGATGTGGTCGATCCCGAGCTGCTGACAACTTCGGTCAAGCTGTTGGACGTGCTCGGTGAATAGCTGCCGTCTCCCGCATATTTTGCGGTGATGATATTGTTGCCTGTCGCCAGGGTTCCGACCGTCACCGTGAGCGTCGCAACGCCGCTGCTTACCGTGCCCGTTCCGATCGAATTGCCGCCGTTGTAGAAGGTCACTTTGTCGGCTGCTTCGATCGGAGGATTGATTGTTGCAGTGAAGGTAACGAGCGAAGTGGCATTTGTAGGGCTTACCGGATTAGCCGAAGACGTCAGTGTTGTGGTTGTCGAACCCTGGGTCGAAGAGGCACCGATGCCGCCGATCCCTGAACTCCCGCATCCCGCTACGCAGAGCAGCAGCCCAAGTGCAATAGCGATCGAAAATTTATGCTTATGCATCTGGCAAAGGTCCGAAATGAGCCTCATCATTGTGTACATCTCCTAATCAGGCAAATCAGGCTGAACAAGCCATAGTCTTCCCAAGCAGCGTTATTGCGTACGTGTTATACTTCTTATCGGCAACATACTCGTGCGTTTGGAGTGCTATGTTTTCGAACGCATTCTTTCTCGTAAGGATGAAATCTTGCGTTCGGTCGTTCGCCTAAGGCAAGGGGCAGATTTTCTAGGATTCTCGCTTACGCTCGATCGAGCCCCACCTTCCCATACAGGACTTTCGCTTGGCATACTTCAAACCTTACCAATTGTCATTTCGACCGGATTGAGGCATGAAGGGTGCGGATAAATCTCGCTTTTGTGCCAGGATTGCAGAGAGATCTCTCCACTTTGCTCGTACCTAGCGCCCTAAAGTCGAGATGACATTTTTGCTACATTGTGAAATTAAGCGAAACTCCTACCGTAGTAAGTGTCGGGCACTGAGGCCCAACCTACGTTCCGCAACGTGTGGCAGGCGAACGTTCATATTTCAAACCTTTACGAATTCTTTACACCCTCCCGCTCGATCTTTGCGCTTGCTTTACGTGGATCTGTGCATCATAAACATGCAGGAGCGATGATTCGCTGTCGTCTCCAAAGAGGTGAACTATGCCAGATTTTCTGTTTCTACTGCTAACGATCGTCTTTTTTGTGGTGGCCGCCCTGTACACGGGTGCCTGCCACATACTTGAGAAAGGCTGACATCAATGTTCGTAAACGTCGTCGCGCTTGTCGCGACCGTAGGATTAACGATCTATTTGCTCTACGCCCTCGTTCGCGCAGAGCGCTTTTAGTTGGATTTCAGTGCCGGGTTCATCTTGGGCCGCGTACGCTGCTCGATAGGAAACTCTTCTACTGCCGTTATCGAGGCGCAACGCACGTTCAGACTCGGTTTAGCTAGGAAGGATACCATGCCATGACATTGGTTGGATCGCTCAATATCGTTCTGTATTTCGTCTTACTGGTGTTGCTCACCAAGCCGATGGGGATTTTCCTCCATCGCGTCTTCGAGGGCGAAGCCACTTTTCTGACGCCGGTCGTGCGTCCCATCGAAAAGTTTATCTACAAGCTGACGGGTGTTCGTGAAGACGAAGACATGCCCTGGTCGGTATACACGATTGCGATGCTGATCTTCAGCCTCGTAACGATTCTGATGACCTACGCCATTCTTCGCTGGCAGGGCATGCCGTTCATGCCACTGAACCCGATGCATTTCGGAAGCCCTTCAGCTCCCAGTTGGGGGACGCCGATGACGCCTGATCTAGCGTTCAACACCGCGATTTCGTTCAGTACGAACACCAACTGGCAGGCGTACTCCGGCGAGAGCACGATGTCCTACTTCTCGCAAATGGTAGGGCTAGCATCGCACAACTTTTTCTCCGCCGCGACTGGCATCGCTGTCGCGGTTGCATTCGTGCGGGGGCTTTCGCGCAAGAGTGCATCGGGTGTTGGCAACTTCTGGGTTGACCTCACAAGGGCTACTGCATACGTGCTGCTGCCGATCTCGCTGATCATGGCGCTCGTATTTGTGCAGCAGGGTATGCCGCAAAACTTCCACGCTTACAAGACGGTGCAGACGATTGAAGGTACGTCGCAGATCATTCCTGGCGGCCCGGTCGCTTCTCAGGAGGCGATCAAGATGCTCGGGACGAACGGCGGCGGCATCTTTAATGCCAACTCCGCGCATCCCTTTGAAAACCCGACGCCGTTAACGAACTTTATTGAGATGCTGAGCATCTTCTCGATCGGTGCCGGTCTCGTCTACATGTTTGGAATCGCTGTCGGCAACGTCAAGCAGGGCTGGGCGATCTTCGCGGCCATGAGCGGGCTCTTTCTCCTTGGCGCGATCGTTTGCTACGCGCAAGAGGCGCACGGCATTCCCAACATAAACGGCGTCGCAATCGGCGGCAATATGGAGGGCAAGGAGGCGCGCTTCGGGATTGCTGCTTCGACGCTCTTTGCGACGATCACGACGGACGCATCGTGCGGCGCTGTGAACTCCATGCACGACTCGTTCACCCCGCTGGGCGGACTTGTTCCGATGGCGAACATCCTGACCGGAGAAGTGATCTTCGGCGGCGTCGGCGCTGGGCTCTACGGCATGCTGATGTACGCGATCCTCGCGGTCTTCATCGCGGGACTGATGGTGGGACGAACGCCTGAGTATCTCGGCAAGAAGGTGGAATCGTTTGAGGTCAAGATGGCCATGCTCGCCACGCTGATCCTCGTCGCGGACGTGCTTGGCTTTACGGCCGTCGCGTGCGTGGCGCACGTTCCTCATCCAGCGACCTATTGGAACACGGTGTCGGGAACTCCGCCGTCGGTGAACGCGCTCGCTTCGGCGAACACGAACAACAGCGGCCCGCACGGCTTTTCTGAGATCCTCTATACGTTCGACTCGGCGACGGGCAACAACGGAAGCGCGTTCGCGGGCATTTCGGTGAACACGCCGTTCTGGAACTTGCTGATCGGCCTTGCGATGCTGATCGGGCGATTCTTGATGATCGTCCCGCTTCTTGCGATTGCTGGCAGCATGGCGCATAAGAAGCGCGTGCCAGTGAGCGCAGGGACATTCCCGACGGACACCCCGCTCTTTGCAGGGTTGCTCGTTGGCGTCGTCATCATCGTTGGCGCGCTCTCGTATTTTCCCGCAGTCGCGCTCGGACCCGTTGTCGAACACTTTCTGATGATGGGCGGCAAGACGTTCTAAGAACGACATCCGCTAGGAGTACGCATTATGGCAGCTACATTAACAAATACACCGGCCCCAAAGCCCGCCTCGCCTACGCCGGGTAAGTCGACGCATGGCCCACGCCCGCTGTTCGATCCTCCGATCGTGAGGCGTGCGGTTCGCGATGCTTTCTTTAAGCTCAATCCGATGGTCATGGCGAAGAACCCCGTCATGTTCGTCGTCTGGGTCGGCAGCGCGGTCACGACGCTTATCTTTATCCAGGACATCTTCACTGGCGTCAAGGGATGGGATGTCGCGTTTGCTGGGCAGATTGCCCTCTGGCTCTGGTTCACGGTTCTTTTTGCCGGCTTCGCGGAAGCGATTGCCGAAGGCCGCGGCAAGGCCCAAGCCGACGAACTGCGCAAGACGCGTTCGACGACCATGGCGCGGCGGCTCAAGAAGGGCGGCGGCGAGGAGGAAGTGGCCGGTTCGATGCTCCGCAAAGGCGACGTCGTCGTCTGCGAAGCGAACGATGTCATTCCCGGCGACGGCACGGTTATCGAAGGCATCGCGAGCGTCGATGAATCCGCGATCACCGGCGAAAGCGCTCCCGTGATCCGGGAGGCAGGCGGCGACCGATCTGCAGTAACGGGCGGCACCAAGGTGCTTTCCGACCACATCAAGATCGAGATTACGAGCAATCCGGGCGAGACGTTTATCGACCGCATGATCGGCTTGGTGGAAGGTGCCGCGCGCCAGAAGACGCCAAATGAAGTCGCGCTCAACATCTTGATCGCGGGGTTGACCATCGTCTTCCTGCTCGCGACCGTTACGCTGCTGCCGTTCGCAATCTACAGCGTCCAGCAGGCAGGCTCGGGGACGGCTCCCTCGATTCCGGTTCTGGTCTCGCTGCTCGTCTGCCTGATCCCGACCACGATCGGCGGCCTTCTCTCAGCGATCGGCATCGCCGGTATGGATCGCGTCATGCAGTACAACGTCCTCGCGATGAGCGGCAAGGCGGTTGAGGCGGCAGGCGACGTGGATGTGCTCCTGCTCGACAAGACAGGTACGATCACGCTCGGCAACCGCCAGGCATCGGAATTTATTCCGCTTCCTGGTGTGAGCATTGCGGATTTGGCCGACGCGGCGCAGCTTTCGAGCCTTGCCGACGAGACCCCCGAGGGCCGCAGTATTGTCGTGCTCGCCAAAGAGAAATACGGTCTACGCGGCCGCCATTTCGAGGAGCACGAGGTGACGTTTATCGAGTTCACGGCTCAGACCCGAATGTCCGGCGCGGACATCGGACACTCCCACATTCGCAAGGGTGCCGTCCAAGCGGTCGCCGACTATCTGACCGCGCAGGGCGCGACCGTACCGAAGGATCTGTTCACGATCTCTGACGGGATCTCCAACCAGGGTGGTACGCCGCTTGCAGTGTCGGTAGACGACAAGGCGCTTGGTGTGATCTTCCTGAAGGATATCGTCAAGGGCGGCATGCGCGAGCGTTTTGCGCATTTGCGGGCGATGGGGATCAAGACGGTCATGATCACGGGCGACAATCCGCTGACAGCCGCTGCGATCGCGCAAGAAGCGGGTGTCGATGACTTCCTGGCGCAGGCCAAGCCCGAAGACAAGATGGCGCTGATCAAGAAGGAGCAGGCGCAGGGCCGACTGGTCGCGATGACCGGCGACGGCACCAACGACGCCCCTGCTTTGGCGCAGGCGGATGTTGGCGTTGCGATGAACTCGGGGACACAGGCCGCCAAAGAGGCGGGCAACATGGTGGACCTCGACAGCAACCCGACCAAGCTCATCGAGATCGTCGAGATCGGCAAGCAGCTCCTCATGACGCGTGGGGCTCTGACGACCTTCTCGATCGCCAACGATGTCGCCAAGTACTTCGCGATTATCCCGGCGATGTTCTCGATGCTCTACGTGATGTCTCACCATGTGCATGGTCCGCTGTGGGCGCTGAACGTTATGAAGCTGCACTCGCCGTACAGCGCGGTGCTCGCGGCAGTGATCTTCAACGCGCTTGTTATCATCGCGCTCATCCCGGTGGCGCTCAAGGGAGTCGCCTACCGCCCTATGGGTGCCTCGCAGGTGCTGCGCAGGAACTTGATGATCTGGGGCGTGGGCGGGATTATTGTCCCGTTTCCGTTCATCTGGCTTTTGGATCAGATCGTGGTTCTGCTCCATTGCGCACCGGGCCACTAGGAGAATATAATGTTAAAGCAAACAATAACTTCGATCAAAGTAACGGTTGTATTGCTCGTGATCGTGAGCGGGATCTATCCGCTGGCAGTATGGGCGATCTCTAAAGTTCTGATGCCGTCTCAGGCGTCTGGAAGCCTGGTGAAGTCTGAAAGCGGCCAGGTTGTGGGGTCGTCGCTGCTGGGTCAGCCGTTCGCCAAGCCCGAGTATTTCCATCCGCGCCCATCGGCGGCGGGCAATGGCTACGATCCAACGCAAAGTGGTGGAACAAATTTAGGTCCAACGAGCGATAAACTAATTAATGGCATACACAAGAAGCTGCCGAACGGCAAGGACGATCCAACAAATTTTGATGGCGTCGTCGATCTTGCCGCAGCCTATCGCACCGAGAATGGGCTGGCTCCGGGTACGATTGTCCCTGTAGATGCGGTCACGCGCTCTGCGTCGGGGCTGGACCCCGACATTAGCGTGGAGAATGCAACCGTGCAGGCTGCAAGAGTGGCCAAAGCGCGCGGCGTCTCGCTCGAAACTGCGACGAGTTTGGTTGCCAGCGCTACAAAGGGGCGTGACCTCGGGCTCCTTGGCGAGCCGCGAGTGAATGTAGTCACGCTCAATTTGGCATTGGATAAATCTTGCCCCGTGAGCAAAACGCCTGGGGCGAAAACCTGATGTGTCGGCGTAAATGAGCCGACACTCGTATAAACGAAGGGCTCAGACGCAGACCAGATGACTCCTGATGATAATCGTCCGACACCCGCCGAGCTTTTGGCTCGCATCCATCACGACAAGTCAGAGCGCTCGACGGGGCGATTAAAGCTGTTCCTTGGCTTCGCGGCTGGAGTAGGCAAAACCTACTCCATGCTTAGCGAGGCCAATCGGCGTATCGAAGAGAGCCGACAGGATGTCGTCATCGGCTATGTCGAGACGCACGGTCGTAAAAATACCGACAACCAGATCGGCAAGCTCGAACTTATCCCCCGCAAGAAAATCGAATATCGCGGCACCGAGTTGGAGGAGATGGACACCGATGCCGTCATCGCCCGCCATCCCAAATGGGTGGTCGTCGATGAGCTGGCACACACGAACGTCCCCGGCAGCAAGCACGACAAGCGCTACAAGGACGTCCTCGACATCCTAGACGCCGGCATCAACGTGCTGACCACGATGAATGTCCAGCACCTCGAAAGTCTGAACGATGCGGTCATGCAAATTACCGGCATCAAGGTACGCGAGACCGTGCCGGACTGGATCCTCGGGCGGGCCGATGAAATCGTGAACGTCGATATCACGCCGCGCGCGTTGATCAACCGCCTCGAACGCGGCGATGTCTACCAGAAGGACAAGGTCCCTCAGGCACTTACCAATTTCTTCCGCGAAGGCAACCTCGCGGCCTTGCGCGAAATCGCGTTTCGCGAAATCGCCTCGACTGTCGATCGATCGGTCCAGAACTACCGCGCCGAGCAGGGCATTCAGGAACCGTGGCAAACATCAGAGCATGTTATGATTTGCATCTCTGCGGATCGGCCCTCGGACCGGCTTCTGCGGCGTGGATGGCGCATCTCGCAGCGCCTGAAGGCGGACGTTGTCGCGGTATATGTGGCTCCGGATCATATCGAACTGCACCAGCGGCGCATACTCGACGCCAACATTGCGCTTGCGACCCAGCTTAACATCCCTGTCGAGCAGATCGCCGGTGCCGATGTCGCAAAGGCGCTCGCGGAATACGCCACGTCGAACCAGATCACCGAGATGGTCATCGGCCACTCGCGTCAGACTGGATGGCAGAAGTTCATGCGCGGCTCGCTCGTCTCGAACCTGATCGACATGGTCCCTGGCACCGATGTCCTGGTCGTCGCCGATCCGGCGATGAAGGCTGAGAAGTAGGCTTAATAGGACGCTCGCTTACGCTCAGAAACAGACCCTCTCCTCGCGCGACGGGAGAAGTTTCAGGAGGCTTTATTCGTTTGGCATGCCATCCTGCGCCACAGACCGTGAGCATAGGGCCGTCCAACGCGGAAGCGTGCAAAAAATCCGCGCTGGCGCGGTACCTCCCCGGCATGAGGGGCCGCCGGAGGCATCCTAATCTCTCAGGCTAACGTCCTATATAGGTGGAACATCGAGGCTGATTTCTTCGTATAGTTAATGGTAACAGGGAGAGGTTGCACGATGTCGGTAATTGCCGTTCTGATTGCCATAATTACCATGCTTCTTGTCCGCGACATTACCCATAAGGAGACGGCGATCTACGCCTACAGCGAGTCGGCCGAGGAGCCTCATGCCCTGCGGGGAATCCTGGTGGCGGCGTGCTTTGCGGGCGTAGCGTTGTACGGTCTGGCTGCAATGGCCTTGGCCTACCTTTCGAGCTAGGCAAAGAACGCTAATCAATTGCACTCCTCGCCTTCCCTCTTATTATTAAGCAGATCCATACGGCCTACGCGCGCTTATCCAAAATAATTCGGCTTCGTGCTATAATGATAAGCGGTTTGCACCCGTAGCTCAGTGGATAGAGCATCTGTCTTCGGAACAGAGGGCCAGCGGTTCGAATCCGTTCGGGTGCACCAGAGACGTTGACAAGGCCCCGCAGGAACTGTTCCTTCGGGGCCTTGCTGTGCGATGCTGAGGTTGCGGCGATCTTCTACTGATCCGAGTTCAAGCCACTGAACTGAAACTCGTCGATATCGACCCAGCCACCAGGTCCAATCGCGTTGGGCGCGATCGCGAACACGCCGATGCGGGCACCGATCCACACGCCCTGCATCGCCTGAAATTTGTGGCCGATCGCAATGTCTCCGAAGCGCGCCATCGGAGAATACGAGTACTCGCACATTCCACCGTCGCGCACCTCGACTGAGAGGCGAACCTTGCCCAATCCGAGATCCGTTGACCAGACAATCTGGTCGTTGACCTTAAGCGCAATCAGAAATCCGTGACCGGTTTCCTGGATGTATAGAGCCGCAAACTCTTTCCCAAGGACAACCACACCCGCCTGTTCGCCCGGGTGCTTGGCGTGCAGGTCGAGCGTGACATCGACGCGAAATGAGCGGGCTGGGAATTTCTGGCAGAGGATGTTGGGAACCAGAGCAAGGCGCTCGCATTTGGTCGGTAGCGAGATAAGGCGTAGTACTCCGTCGCTTTCGCCGACGCGGCACCAATCGTCACTATGATTGGCGTTCCATTGCCACTGAAGCCCCAGAGTCTTGGAACGGAACTCGTCCGATGTCGCCGGGGACGCGACTTCATTCGGGCTTTTGCATGCAGGCTTGCGCCATTGCGCGACGGGTTCGCCAATGCCGTTTTCGTCGAAATCTTCGCCGATGACCGGCCAGCCGTTTTTCCACGCGACGGGCTGCAAATGGACGATCCGCCCGTACAGGCCCGCATCCTGAAAGTGGACGAACCACCAGTTGCCCTCGGGATCGTCTACGATCGCACCCTGGTGCGGCCCGTTTATCTGCGTAGTACCTTGCTCGATGACGATTCTGTCATCGTAGGGGCCGTAAATATGCTTCGATCGCAGCACAACCTGCCAACCCGTTCGAACCGAGCCAGCGGGCGCGAACACGTAGTACCAGCCATCCTTCTTAAGGAATTTTGGCCCCTCGATAAGCGGATGGCGTTCCGGCTCGTGGATGATAATCTCGCCCTCGCCAAGCAGGCGGGTGCAGTCTGATGCCATAGGACAAATGCGCAGGCGATCCTTGATCCCGGCGCGTGAGTTGGCGTAAGCATGCACGAGATAGGCACTGCCGTCGTCATCCCACAATGGGCATGGGTCGATCAGGCCTTTCCCGGCGACGACAAGGTACGGCTTGCTCCATTCTCCGGTAGGGTGCTTTGCAGTCGTCACGTAGATGCCTTCATCGGGCATCGGGAAGAAAATCCAGTACCAACCGTTATGGTGGCGGATTGCTGGTGCCCAGACGCCGTGTCCCGGCTGCACCCGATCGAAACGCTCGTGCGGCAGATTCTTGATGGCGTGCCCGACGATGGTCCAATTGACCAGGTCACGGGAGTGCAGGATCGGCAGGCCGGGCGTGCAATTAAAGCTCGACGACACAAGCCAGTAGTCGTCGCCAACGCGGATAACGTCGGGATCGGAATAGTCGGCATGGATGACTGGATTGCGGTATGTGCCGTCCCCCTGGTCGGGTACCCATGGATAGGACTGTGGAACGGGCGAGAGTGGCCTTTCAGAGAACGAGCCTGCCATGTCGGCGTTTTCTTTGTTGTTCGTGAGATTGTTCATAGAAATTTAAGCCTTCAGGCACAATCTAGGCGACACATGTGAACGCAGCCATAAGAGCGCAACGTAACCGTTTGATGTTCGCCCGGCGGGTTAATTAACGCTTTAGTCAGCGCCCATCGTCTGTTTACCGTTTTATTGTACCGCTTTGCGCGACTTGGGGGGTGCAGACCTTCGATCAGATATCTGTTCAGCCTTGGCGCGGGGTCCGCGCTATCAAATAGGAGAGACAAGAGCGCTCGCCGCGCGGCGTCCTCATGCCGGACGGGTACCAGCGTCCCGCTGGACCATATTCGGCTTCGCCAGTCGAGGCGAGGTGCTTAGAGCGACTTACATGAGGCCTGTTTCTTACGACGGACCGGGACCGCGAATTTTGTTCCGCCTTTTCGCGATTGAAATCACCAGCGACGATATCAATCATTGGCAATTATCCCGAATGTGAACAGTTGCTCAGTTAGGTTCTTGGTGACACCACACCTTGCTCCCGCAATTCATGCAGGAAATCCGCCGCGCCTTCGCGTAACAGGTTCGCATGCTATCAGATTTTTCTCTTTCGCCGCTTCCACGTCGCCCGCGCCGCCCGTCGTCAATGGGCTACTGGCTCAATGAGCCGAGCATTCGCGAGCCTGAGCGGCTTGTCGCTGGCATCAACGAGCTTGCCGATGCCGGGTATGGCATCGTGCGCATCATGTTGCGCAACACGAATTACACGCACCGGTCGCCGGAGGTCGTCGCCGCGATCGCGGCCGGGGTGCAGGCGGCATCCCTTCGCGGAATGCGCGTCGCGCTCGACTGCGAACCGCATGTTACACTCGTCGCCGATCTTGGGCGTACGTACCCGGATGCGACGACCGATCGTCTCGTCCGCACGGACACTCAACTTATCGGGGGACAGTTCCGCGTCGTTGTCCAAGTTCCGCAAATTGGTGGGCAAATGGCAGGCTGGGTGGGCATTGAGGCGGCGTTCGTGCAGCGCGACGGGCAGTGGACGCGGGTTGACGTCCACGATCTGCACGTTGATTGGGAGACAGGAGCCTATAAGGATGGCGACACACGGTTGCACCAAGACTACGCGGAAGGCCGTCCCGTAAACTTCGGCTATATCTGCCGCTTTACCGGGCGAGTCGATGCAAGCGACGGCGGGATACTTCTCTTTCCGCGCTTTGCGGACCACACCTGCGCCGATTTCTGGGCACCGAACTTGCGGCGCTACTACCGGGAACTGCTCGATTGCTACAAGGACATCGCGCTCTCGGGCGTGGGTTGGGATGAGCCTGCGATCGCAGGCGATTGGCGCACTTATAAGTATAGCGCGTGGTATGCGAAGGCATTCCGACAGCGCAACGGCTACGATTTGGCAGATCGGCTCTACTTGCTTGAACAGTCGCAGACTTCGCCCGAAGCCGTTCGGATTCGTCTCGACTATTACGAAACGCTCAACGAGGGTCTGGCTCAGGCGCAGGCGGATTTGGTCGCCTACACGCGCGAACTTTTCGGTGCCGATGCACTTCTCGGGACACACCACACCTGGCAGGGCGAAGGCGGGACGAACGACTACCGGGCGGGCGCGGTGGACTACTTCCGGCTGACCGACACGCAGGATGCGGGCTACACAGATTGCTGGTGGTGGGACCAGAATTCTGTATGCTATGCCTACGTTCTCGGGACATCCCTCGGCAGGCTCTCGCCTTCCGGCGAGGCAGAAGTGAATACGTGGCATGCCAAGCCCACGATTGGGCAGGTCGAGTACAACGCCCGCTTGATCTCGCTGTTCAATCTTGTCTGGTTCAACATCTGGGTGGGCGATACGGCGGATACGTGCCTGCTGAACACGCACTACACGTGGCCCGCGATGAAGCAGGCCACCAAGCTGCACGACTCGGTGCGGGCGCGCCTTGCGGGGTACAAACCAGTCGTCGATGTCGCGGTGCTGCACGGCTGGGAGGCTGTTGCGGGGCTCAACGACGAGCGGATCGCCAGCGCGCACAAGACGTTCTGCCTCAACACGTCCCGCCTCTTCACAGAGCGCAGCATTGCGTTCGACTTTATCGATACGCGCCTGCTCGCAGCCTCGACGATCGATGGAAGGGATCTCGTGAACTCACTTGGCCGCTATAGCGTCCTCGTGCTGCCGTACGCCGTCGTGCTGCCGGACGCGGCCTGGCAGGCAGTGCGCAGCTTCGCGGACGCAGGGGGGCGGATCGCTTTCAATGGCGCGCCGCCGACGCTCACTACCGAGGGGCGTGACATCAGCGCAGAGTTTGCCCAACTCGCAGGGCTCACGAAGCCTATTTCCGTGGACGATTACCTGCACTCTTTGTATTCTCGGTACGCGGTGCCATCCGGCCGCTCGGTGTTCCTCGACTGCTATGTCTCGCTGATTGGTTACGCTGAGAAGCCGCTGATATCTGTCGAGAACGAGCCGCACGGCGTTCGGTCTGCGGCAGGCAATATCGTCTACCTCTCCGACCTCGATCCTCGCGACCGACTGCTCGATCTGATCGCTTCGTGGCTCCCCTCGCGTCTCGAATGCTACTCGGACACGATTCTCTGGCGGATGTACACGAACGGTGAGAGAACGCTCGCCATCGCAATTTCGCGGGAGGGCCGCAAACTGCACGGTATCGTCAACATCGGGGCGCACACCGTGATGCTGACCGAAGGCACCCTGGCGCTGATCGATAGCAATACCGGCGCGGTCGAAGTGGTGAGTGATTGAGTAGAGAAGAATTTAAGAGCCCTCTAAGGACGGGCTGGCCTTATTTGTTTCGTGTCGCGTTTTGTGGCTCGACGAGAGTTGTGATATCGAACTGAGATTGGAAATTGTACAGAATGAAAGATGAACTTCTCGATCAGGTTGCTTGGATCGGCGCACCTGGAGCAGCGCCGGCTCGCGGCATCGTGCTCGCGTTTACCGGGCTCGGTTTTACGGGGATGAAAGATGCTCCGTCTGAGCAGGAACAGTTATTGATGGATCGCGGCGCAGTTTGCGTCCTTCCGTATCTTGGGCCATGGTCATGGATGGATGACGGAACAGTTGCGTTTGTCGACGATCTGGTCGAGGGAGTTCGTCGCAGGTTTGGCCTGACAGACGACAGTCCGCTGATCGCGACCGGTGGCAGTCGGGGAGGCCATGCGGTGCTGGCCTATGCGTTCCTCTCTCGCCTGAAGGTCAGCGCATGCTTTGCGAACTGTCCTGTGTGCGATCTGGCGTTCCATTATACCGAACGCCCGGACCTTCCACGCACGATGCATCATGCATTCGACAGCTACGACGATGTCACGGCTGCGCTCGAATCACATTCGCCTCTGCATCAGTCTGAGCGCATGCCGAAGATCCCATACTTGATCGTCCACGGCGAGGAAGATACGGCTGTGGGCAAGGTCGCGCACTCGGACCGTCTCGTCTTAGCGATGCGCCAGCATGGCCATGATCTCGACTACGTCGAGGTTGCGGGCATGGGACACTGCGGCCCTCTCCCCGATGACGTCGCGTCGCGGATCGATGCGTTCGTGCTGGGGCAACTTTCAGGGAATGAAATAGGATGCCTCCAGGGCTCTTCATGCCAGGGAGGCATCGCGCCAGCGCAACGCTAGCGTGCTTGCACACGCGCCACGAGAACGTCCGCAGTTTGCGGAACTGGTCGACACGCGTCTGACGTTCAGACGAAATAACACGGTCCTGCGCGAAGCAGATGATAAAAGGCCCGCCCGGCCTGAGAGGCCTCCTGATTCTTTTCTTTCTTCTTCACCAAACCATTGCCGAAAAATCCTTCATCGCGTGAGTATCTAGTCAATGAACACGCAAATATCGCCCGTGACCGAATCCGTTGTCGCCGACTGGGTGCGCGTGGCGCGCGCTGAGATCGCCCCGCGCAAGCTGCGCGCGTTACTGGAAGCCTTTGACTACTCCGCCGCCGCGCTACTGGCGATGCCTGTCCCCTCGTGGCCGCCGCGTGCTCCGCGCCTGCTTGAAAAGGAGGTGCTGCGCCTCAAACAGAGCGCGCGCGAGCCAATCGACGACGCCATGCGCGCGATCGACAAGCAATCGATCACGGCCGTGCCCATCAACCATCCCGACTATCCGAGCAACTTGCGCGAAATCGACGACGCATCGCCTGTCCTGTTTGTCCGAGGGCAACTGCTCGCCGATGACCGCTTCTCGGTCGCGCTCGTCGGTTCGCGTCGAGCGACTGCCTACGGTCTGTCGATCGCCGAGCGGTTCGCGCGGGAGCTTGCGATGCGGGGTCTGTGCATCGTCTCCGGCGGCGCGCGCGGCGTAGACACATTCGCGCATCGCGGAGCGGTCAAGGCGGGTGGGCGCACGGTCGTGTTCCTGGGATGCGGCATCGGAACCGACTACCCTCCCGAGAACAAATCCCTCTACGACGAGATCGTGTACTCGAACAACGGCGCAATCGTCTCCGAGTATATCCCCGGCGTCGAACCTCACCCATGGCGATTCCCCGCGCGCAATCGGTTGATTTCAGGCATGACGATGGGCACATTGGTGATCGAAAGCCCGGTGGATTCGGGGGCGATGATCACGGCAAGCGACGCCGCCGCACAGGGGCGGGACGTCTTCGCGGTGCCGGGGCCGATCGAGACGGGACGGAGTGCGGGGTGTCACCGGTTGATTCAGGAGGGCGCGAAACTGGTCGAGACGCCGGACGACATCCTGAGAGAACTCGGTTTTTTCCCGCTGGGCGGCACGCTAGCCTTGCAGGCATCGCTGCCGGGTTTCACTCCTCCGCCGACGGATCTTGACACCGAGCAGCGCCTGATTCTCGACCGCCTCACGCTCCAGCCGCAGCCTGTGGATGCGCTGCTGTCGGGCACGGACCTGAGCGCCGCGCAGATCAGCGCCGTGCTGACGATTCTTGAGATGCGCGGCCTGACGCGCAGGCTGCCCGGCAACGCGTTTGTGCGGGTGCTGTGAAGGGTGAGGGCAGGCGATTGCAGTCGCTATTCGATAGCGGAACTGTGGCCCCGCGATCATCGGTGGAAGCGATTATTTCCCTTAGACGCTCAACCAGCCAAATATTAGTCTAGCCCGTCTTGACAAACTCCTTTGTTTAGTTTACAATTGTAAATGCAATGAGAACCCGCCATGCCAGTAGCGCCGATGTAGCAAAACTTGCCGGAGTTTCGACGGCGACTGTGTCGTACGTGCTGAATAATCGAAGAGATCTGAGCATTACAGAGACCACGCGCCAACGAGTGCTTGCTGCCGCTAAGGAGATTGAATATCGCCCCAATCGACTGGTTAGCGGTGTCCTCCGTGGCAAGAGCAATCTTGTAGCTATCGTGTCGGCATCACTTGGAAGCGACTTTCACAGCCGTATTGTTGGGGCCATTTGCCAGGAACTGAGTGGTGCCGGATACCAATCTTTCGTTGCACAGGCCGAGAATGATACCGAAGCAGAGCGTCAGGTCAATCTGATGGTCGAGCATCGCGTTGATGGCATCATAGCTATGACGAGCGCTTGGGCTTGGCTTCGGCGAAGCGTTCTGCCTGAGCGGCTTAAGGTCGTTGTGGTGGACAGTCGCGACTACTCGGACATTGCGGATTGCGTGGCGAGCGACGACGTAAAAGGGGCCAGACTTGCTGTAGATCACTTGGTCGGGCTCGGTCACCGGCGCATTGCGTTCTGGTCGAAGGTCTGGAACGGAAGTTCGTATCGTGATCGCCTTCAAGGTTATTGCGACGCGATGGCGGCTGTTGGGATTGCGCCCGACGCCAGCCTAATGCTTGAGCAACCGGAAAGCCCACGGCGATTTGCAATCGAAGTGTCTGCAATTTTGAAAACTCCAGATCCGCCGAGCGCGTTCTTTTGCACGAACGACATCACCGCGATGTTCGTTCGAAAGGCCGCAGAGGAAATCGGATTGCGGGTACCAGATGACGTAGCCGTCGTTGGATACTCTGGGCAGAGCTATTCGACTGCATACGACCTGACGACAATCGACCAGCAGCCAGAACAGATGGGACGTACGGCAGCGAGGGTGATGTTGAATCGGATTGGAAACGCGGAGCGACCGACCGCCGTAGAGTTGACGCCTGTCGAACTCGTGGTTAGAAGTTCGACTGTGGCGATGGCTAGGCAGCAGTGGTTCGACCCGATCGATTAATCGTTGAAAAATGTTAGATGAAGGGGTAGCTACATGAAAAAGGGATTCACTCTTGTAGAATTATTGATTGTTATAGCTATTATAGCAATTATTACCGCTATACTTTTTCCCGTCTTCGCGACGGCGCGCGAAAAGGCACGCCAGTCGACATGTACCTCGAATCAAAAGCAACTCGCGCTTGCGGTCCTACAGTATGTCGGCGACTACGACGAAACGTATCCGTCCGGGATCGAGACCCAGGGGATACCGGGACATTATTCCGGCGTCGGCTGGGGCGGAATCGTTTTTGCTTACGTGCATTCGCCAGGGATATTTGAGTGTCCAGACGACCCCGCAAGTGTGACCGTATCCGGATCAGCCGTATCTGAGCCTGTGTCGTATGCAATCAACTGCAACCTGACAGGTAGTACGTCCTACGCGAGCCAATATTTTGTAAATAACGCATCCAAACTGACGATGCCAACTAAAACAATCCTTTTTTGCGAAGTTGAGAACAGCAGCATTTACCGAACTGTGCTATCCATCTCGACGGAAGCCGGTTCGCTAGCCAATTCCCCTGCAGGCAACGGAAATTGGTTATCGAATAATGCCAACGACCAGCAGGTCGGGGGAATCCACTACGTTACCGGGTATCTGGGCGGTGAGGGGACAACGAGCTACCAATCATGGCAGGGTGGCGGTAGCTCAGTCGGCGCGAGTTTGGGTGTTCACACCAATGGCGCGAATTATATTCTGGCCGACGGCCATGTCAAATGGATGTTGGGATCCATGGTTTCGCCTGGTTACAACAACCCCGCTGGCGGCCCCAGCGTCGCGCAGGGCTCCTGGCAGGCAGAAGGTACGCAGAACGGGACGCATGCGGCAACGTTTAGCGCGATCTAACAGCTTGAACCGGCGCAGAAGGCCGTTCTTTGCCGCCGCTCCCGAGCAGGGAACGCTACGCTCCACGAAAGACCAGTTTCATCTATGTTCCACCGTACTTTTTTTGCCTTCGCGTTGAGCGCCTTATACCTTTGCCTGAACACGCCGAGCTTGTTTGCGGCATCGGTTATAGGGCAAACCGGAAAGCCTGACTTCAATGTTTTCATACCTGGTGACACAGTGCCGCTCGAGTTCACGGTGGCTGGACTAGCACCAGGTTCGGACACACGAACGCTGCGCGTAAAGGTTGTCGACGAACACGAGAAGCTGATCGTTCAAAAGGACATTTTTGTCGCCTCGTCCGATGGTTCCTGGACGACCACCTACATGGCACCGGCCGACAAGCTTGGATTTTACCGAGTCTATGCATCGCTTTCGAGCGGCGAGGCTCTCCCGGCAACGGGGAGCCGAAAAGCGGGGTATTTGACGTACGCAATTGTCCCTGATCCAGCGTCCAGGCAAGCATATTCACCTGAGGACGCACGGTTTGGGATGCAGGGCGGGTTCAATGGAGCACTGAACCCAATTCCATATCTTGGCATAAATTGGGTGAATGGGCCTGGCGGCTGGGCAGGCAACGAGCCGAACCATGCGGGCCAGTTTGCACAGGCGCGGGTAGATAAAAAATCTGTGGGAGATTGGGGCCCCTCGAAGACCCCTGGGGCGACAGCGGGGTACGAGTGGGCGTTCATAATTCGCGACGGCAAAAGGGGAGCATGGCCTGTTTACCCAGTGTTTGCACTCTACAATCCGCCAACCTGGGCGTACATTCCCGGCCACAAGGTTGGCTCGACTGCGCCACTGAAGCCGGAAGCGTACGATGCTTGGGAGAAATATTGCAAGGCGTTCGCGCTTAGCGTCGTTGAAGACTACCCTAATGTGAGTGAGCACTTCTATCAGGTAACTTGGGAGCCGAACTGGTTTAATGGCACCGACCTTCAATTTTATGACATTTACCGCATCGCCTACGACAGCATCCACGCTGTCGATCCCAGAGCCATCGTCGCGGGACCGACAAAATCTGGCGTTGGGGATTATAACATGAACATGGAGGCGGCGGCATTCCAGCTTGGGCTTGGATCGAAAATCGACGCCTACACCATTCACCCGTATACTGCGATGCCTGCCGAGGCCAACAACTACCTGGACAAGATACGTTTGCTGATCGCATTTCCGACCAAGCGCTCCGGGCATTCGATCCCCGTGTACTCGACAGAGCAGGGCGACCAGACCAAAGAAGAAACATGGAGCGAGATCGACCAGGCCCGAAATCTCATCCGTGCGAGCCTTATTACCCTCGGCGAAGGCGTGCATTTTTATATGGGTTTCTACCTCCACGATTTCCCAGGAAAAGAAGGCTACGGCTACTTTTATAACCTTCGCGACGACAGACGATTTGGCACGGACGCGTTGTCGCCAAAACCGATCGTTCCAGCGTTTGCCGCTGAAACGTCACTTATCGACGGCCACGAAACAGTCGGCCCTATCGACACTCTTGGCAACACGGTTCTTGGGTACTCATTTCAGCGCCAGGGAGACGTAGTACTAGCTCTCTGGGACTACAGTGGAACGCCTCGCTCGGTGACTCTTGATACGGGAGTTAAGACCGTCGATGTTTACGACTGGATGGGCAACAAGCGTGTGGTGCCGACGACGAATGGCAGTTTGATTGTCGTCCTCACTTCTGAGCCGCTTTACATTCGCGGCGTATCCCCCGCCGGATGGGGCAAGGAATCGGCCAGGCTTCTCGATCTCGCCGCGTCCTCGATTAGCACAATGCCTGGGGGGCACGCGACGATCGCAGGCATGTTGCGCGGCACGGCCGGAAAGGCGCTGGTCGTCAAACTCATGGCGTCGAGCAACGCATCGCTCGGCACAGCAAGCCAGATGCAACGGATCGCGTTGCCAGCAGGTACCGCAAAGACCTTTCACGTCAACCTGACAGTGCCCGCGAGGAGCAGCTTTGGCACTTATGTCGTTGATGTTATCGCGCGATCCGGCGGCACCATTGTGGCCTCTCGCAAGGTTAGGATCGATGTCGAGCCGCCTATCAGGATCGTTGGCATCACGCCGTCGCTCATCCAGCCCGGACCGAACGGAACCCTTACACTTAAGTCCGTAAAGGTGTCCCTTTCGAGCACTCAGGAGCAGTTGATTTCGGGAATGCTGTCGCTCACTGTCGCTGGCGTCACGAGCCTCTCCGCAAGAGCCCAGTTTGCAGTCGATACCAACAGCGATCCTGTGGTCGAGTTGCCGTGCATCGGCCTGCGAGTCGATCCGGGCCGCACTTATTCGGCGACGCTGACTGCTACGACGGCTGGCGGATACCGGTTCACAGAACCGTTGGTGTTCGCTCTGGCGTCCGCAACGCGTCTCGCGACCGCGCCCAATATTGACGGCGATCTTTCCAAATGGTCTTCGGTGCCCATGGTGCCCCTGGCTGATGCAGCAGGCAAGGCAGTTGGGACGATTCGCTTTGCCTGGGGCGCGTGGGGGCTCGGGATTGCAGCAGAGGTGTCCGCCACTGCGGCAATTGCCTCGCAGGAGCTTTCCAACCTGCAAATCGCCACCAATCTCGATCCGTCCAAGGTGGAACGCTCCACGGGGGACGTCTACAACGACACTCTCGGGTTGCGCCGGTTTCAGGTACTTTCGTTATGTGAAAAACGAGATGGCCCGCAGGCCACGCATATATTTACATTCAACGGCAATTTGTTGCACTCTGGAATTATTCCAAAGTGGGAAATGCCTCTAAAAATCGTTCACATCGACGGCAAGACTGTGTATGTGACGATTATCCCGTGGAAACACATGGGCGCGCAGGCACCCGTCCAAGCGGGCGGGGTGATCGGAATTGCCGCTGCGGTCAACGCTCCCGAATCTACGCAGACCGAGTTCGCCAAGAACGCTCCTGTTTGCGCGGCCGCGACGCTATTCGGCGGGATAATCCCTCAGCCGGATTCAAACAAGCTGGGCTGCTTGCTACTCTCGAATTGAGTCGATGGAATAGCCTAGCAAGAAAGTACTTGAACATGAAAAGCAAACAGATCGTATTTGCGGCTATTATTGCCGCATTGATAACACCATGTGTTGCGCGCGCTGGTGAATGGAAGTTGCTTCCGATCACGGCGCATGCCCCCGATGTCTGGAAGGAAGCGCCGAATTGGACGTACGACCTTGGCAACCCAATGATTGACAACGGGGCTAAATGGACGTTGTCCGCACAGACATCGAAAGACCCGACGCTGACGTCGCCCTATACACCGTTCGAAAAGGTGACCGCGTGGAATTATTTCTACATATGGGCTGCGGGCGGGGCGGGTCTGCCACACATGTACCGCGATTTTTCTCTCAGTTCCAAGGCAGTGGATGACACGCCTCAATCGAGCCCCGCGTCGGTTATTCGGTTCTGTCCCCCAAGTGCGGGTACCTATCAGATTGATATCGTCGCGACCGCCAAGGTGCAGTCGCCTTCCGCTGGATATGGGAGGGCCACCCTCTACATTCTCGCGCCGGAAGCGTCATCTGCCACGCAGTTGGCGTCAATCGACCTCAACAACGGTGTTCAGGGCGCATTCGGCGGCTATCCAGCAAAACTCAACTACCACTCCGTCGTTCCTCTTAAGAAGGACGAGGAGATCGCCGTTCGGATTCAGACAATCAACCCAGGTCCAGCATCCGCTGGGACCACGTTGTTGACATTCGAGCAATTCACGGTCAGCACCGCGAAGCCGTGATCGTAACGGAAGCGTTAGTTACAAGTCTCTTGAGGCGCAAAAACAGGGCTCTGTTGGTTTAATACCTTCAGAGCCTGTGCTTCATTCTATTTGCTGCGCGCACGAAACAGTTCAGGCTTGATGTAAATGGAGTTTGGACTATGTTTGTTGGTTTGCGAGGATGGCCTTGCATTGGAGGAGAGTGTTTTGGATTTTGACGTTCCAAGTGCCGAAGAGAGTCATGAGGTTTGATTTGACTTTGGTTCCTGCGGGGGGGCTTGTTCCTCCGCAAACTTTTCGTAGAATGACCGATGGCCTGACCGACCTTTCGTCGGCATTGTTGACGTCGGGAACATCGGGATATTCGACAAAGGTGAAGAGTTCGTTCAAGAACATACCGATGCAGCGTGCGAGCGTGCCATGCGGCACTTGGGACGAGTCTGCAGCAAGAAGCGGTTCGGCTAGACTGTAGAGCCTGCGTTCGAGTTCGCGCCCTTTGCGCCTGCGATCGAAGACGCTTGCTCCGATACGTGGTCCGCTCCGGCAGCAATGCCGAAATGCCCTGGCTTCGCGCCACAAGACGATAACGTCTTGGCACCACTGTGCGACTTCGGCATTGTCCGGATTATCGTCGATGAGTTTGTCGAGGGCGCGTTTGAAGTGAGCCCAGCACCTCTGGTGGCGGCCTGGGATCTTGTTGTAGGAGGCGATGAAATCGGTAATAAGCGTTCGGTCCTGCTCGCCGCCGATTAGCTTTTGCGCAGTTTCCGCAGTGAGTCGCTCCTCGACCGCCTGACGCTCCAGCCACAACCGGTGGATGCGTTGCTGTCGGGCACGGACCTGAGCGCCGCGCTGACGATCCTGGAGATGCGCGGCCTGACGCGCAGGCTGCCCGGCAACGCGTTTGTGCGGGTGCTGTGAAGGGCTATCAAAGGAACGAACATGTTCATGGTAGAATCAGCGATAAGGGGTTGAATAGTGAAAAATCCAAATCATGAAGCCGCGAACAGCATCGTTCAGACGATAACGACGATGCGAGACGAGTTGACCGAACAATTTACTATTCAGCGCATCGGTGTGTTCGGATCGTTTGCCAGAGGTGACGAACGCGCCGACAGCGATGTTGATATAATTGTGGAGTTGGCTGAGCCGACATTCGACCATTACATGGATCTCAAATTCCGACTAGAAGAGATCCTTCGACGTCAGGTGGATTTGGTTATGGCGGATACGATTAAGCCCCGCGTCAGGTCGGTTATCGAACACGAGATAATATATGCGTAGAACTCCCGGGCTATATCTTGACGATATTTTGGATGCTATACGTCGCATCATGGAGTATACGGCAGACTTGGACTATGAAGCGTTTCATCAAGACAGGAAGACGCTGTAGTGCGCAATCTCGAAATTATCGGCGAAGCTGCAGGGCGACTCCCCAAATCGATGCGGGGCGCAACTTCGGAGATAGAATGGAGAAGAATCGTGGGATTACGCAACATTGTAGCCCATGAGTACTTTGGAGTAAGCCTTCCTGTCGTGTGGGATGTTATCGAGAACAAGCTTGTTCCGCGCGAACGATCGTGTCAGGAACTGTTGAAGCAACTACCAAACGAATGAAATAGCGAGGGATATCGTCTAACTAAATTTACGGTTGGCACTACCTTCAGTCGGCACGCCCCACGTGCATGCATCCTCCGCCTCCCTCGTCCCGCGATTCCACACGCAGGCCAGCGTATTGCATTCCATGCATATGATGTTATAATACAGGGTCATCGCTCCCAGAGTGTGTGCGGGGTTGTCTTGCGGCCATTGTGCCGGTCACCGCAGCCATTCGGGGCTACGATAGGAAAGTTATGGCTAAATCCCTTATTATTGTTGAGTCGCCCGCGAAGACGAAGACGCTAAAGAGTTTTCTGGGCTCAGAGTATGTGATCGAGGCGTCGATGGGGCACATCCGCGACCTGCCCGAGCGCACGTTGGCGGTCGAAGTCGAGAAGGACTTCGCGCCATCGTATGTCATTATCCCCGAGCGCAAAGAAGTGCTCGCGAAGCTCAAATCGGCCCTTGCCGGTGTGACCGATGTTTACCTCGCCTCCGACCCTGACCGTGAAGGAGAAGCGATTTCGTGGCATCTGGCACAGGCGCTTAGTATCAAGACGCCGAAGCGGATTCAGTTTAACGAGATTACGCGAGATGCTGTTCGGCAAGCATTGGAGAGCCCGCGTGAGATCGACATGAATCGGGTAAACGCGCAGCAGGCGCGCCGCGTGCTCGATCGGCTCGTCGGTTACGAGATCAGCCCGCTCCTGTGGCGCAAGGTCAAGAAGGGTCTGAGCGCGGGGCGTGTCCAGTCGGTCGCCGTCCGCCTGATCACCGACCGAGAGCGCGAGATCGAGGCCTTTAACGCGGTCGAATACTGGAGCCTTACAGCATCGCTCACACCGGATGCGCAGAAGAACAAGTTCGACGCCGCGCTGTACGAGTACCTGGGCAAGAAGATCGAGCTTGGCAACGGCGAGCAGACCGACAAGGTTGTCGCTGATCTGGATGGTGCCCAGTACAGGGTGCAGAAGGTCAAGCGCTCCGAGAAGCGCAAGAACCCTGCCGCCCCGTTTATCACGTCCACGCTCCAGCAGGAAGCATCCCGCAAGCACGGGTTTGGTGCGCGCCGGACTATGCGTGTCGCCCAACAACTCTACGAAGGCATCGAGATCCCCGGTGAGGGCAGCGTTGGTCTGATCACCTACATGCGTACCGACTCGACCCGCATCGCCGCCGAGGCGCAGGCCGCAGCTCATGCGTACATTGTAGAGCACTATGGCGCGGCTTTTGCCCCCGCTGCCGCCAAGCAGTACAAGAAGGGCAAGGACGCGCAGGATGCGCACGAAGCCATTCGTCCGACCTATGTCGCGCGGCATCCCGACTTAGTGAGCAAGTTTATGACGCCCGAGCAGGCCAACCTGTATCGGCTTATCTGGCAGCGTTTTGTGGCATCCCAGATGACGCAGGCGGTGTACGATGTTGTCAGCGTGAGCATCGCGGCGGGTGAATACGGATTTCGTGCGACTGGCTCGACGATCAAGTTCGAGGGATTCCTTCGAGTCTACAGCGAAGGCAAAGACGAAGCGAAGGTCGAAGACGAAGACCGGCCGCCGTTGCCCCCGCTCTCGGACGACCAGCTTCTGAAGCTGCTCGCGCTCATTCCAAAACAGCATTTTACCGAGCCGCCGCCCCGCTATACGGAAGCGACGCTCGTCAAAGCGCTGGAGGAGAAGGGAATCGGTCGCCCAAGCACCTACGCCACGATTATTTCTACGATCCAGGATCGTGGTTACGTGGACCTCAAGGAGAAGCGTTTCTTCCCGACCGCGCTCGGACTGGGCGTCACCGACCTGCTTGTCAAGCATTTCCCCGAAGTGCTCGACATCGCATTCACCGCCGATATGGAACTGCGTCTCGACCACGTCGAAGAAGGCGATGAAGACTGGGTCAAGGTGATGCGCGATTTCTACGTGCCGTTCCACGCAACCGTCGAGAAGGCGGGCGAGGAGATGGAGCGGGTTAAGATCGAGCCAAAAGACGCAGGGCAAACGTGCCCGAATTGCGGCAAGCCGATGGTGGTGCGCTCATCCCGCTTTGGTGAGTTTGTGGGCTGCTCGGGGTACCCCGAGTGTAAGACGATCCTTCGCCCCGAAGCCGCTAAAGTCGAGGCTCCCTGTCCGAAATGCGGCGGTGAAGTAGCGCAAAAGCGGTCTAAGAAGGGCACAATCTTCTACGGCTGCGCCAATTACCCCAAGTGCGATTTCGTGGCCTGGGGCAAGCCGATCGGGCGCGACTGTCCGGAATGCGGCCAACCGCTGATCGAGAACACGTTCCGAGGCCGTCCCAGCGGAATTCGGTGCAGCAACAAAGAGTGCACGCACAAGGAATCGAACAAGGCGAAGAAGGAAGAAGGCGAGGACGAGTAATGATAGGAGGCCTCCGGCGGGCATGCAGCATGCATTTTATTCACGCTTCCGCGTGGGACAGCCTTTTGTTACGATATATGAAGCTCAGAGTTACGCAAAGAGATCTAAGCTATACGCATAAATTGCGAAGCAGGCCAAAAATGGCTCAGCGGCCATAGAGCGTTCCTGAATCCTAAAATGCAATCCAGACGCGAGTTTCTAAAATTGCTGTCAGCGAGCATCGTGGTTGCCGGGTTAGGATCGACCCGAGCACACTCCGATGCGAAGCGGCGCATCAGTGCTGATGTGGTGGTCTACGGGGCGACATCCGCAGGCGTGATTGCGGCTGTGGCTGCCGCCAAGTTGGGGCGCTCCGTTGCGCTGGTCGAGTCGTCGCGGACAATTGGGGGGATGACCGTGTCGGGCCTGAGCGCCACGGACATCCAACTGGAAGCCTATTGCGGCGGTCTTGCGCGGGAGTTCTATCACCGCCTTTACTGCTACTACGGCGATGCGTCGTCATGGCATTATTGCACTCGAGGTGAGTTCACTGCTCATAGTCCGGTGCTGCATGCCTCCCCCGCGAAAATCCCTATCTGGCACAAGTTCGAGCCGCACGTCGCTTCCCGCATTTTGATCGATTTGCTGCGCGAGGCTGGCGTGCGCGTGGTCTTGGACGAGCGCCTTGATCTGCGGCAGGGTGTGCTAAAGCACGGCGCGAAGATCGTCGCTCTCACGATGGAATCGGGAACACAGGTTGTCGGGAAGGTGTTCGTCGACGCAACATACGAAGGCGACCTGCTCGCGAAAGCGGGCGTGCGGTACGTGGTTGGGCGCGAGGCCAACTCAGTCTATGGCGAGGAGTTCAACGGTATCCGTCCCGGTCTGGCGCTACGTTCCGATCCATTTGTCCGCGCAGGTGACCCAAGCGCGGGGTTGCTCCCTGGTGTCGCATTCGCCGAACCCGGCCCGGTCGGCACGGCTGACACACGAGTCCAGGGTTATTTCTTTCGCCTTTGTCTGACCGATGTCCCGGAGAACCGGGTGCCGATCGCAAAGCCCGACGGCTACGATCCACGGCTCTACGAGGGCATGGCGCGGAGCCTGTCGCGCCTCTTTAGCCCGTACCCACCCGCCGTGTACGCTGGTGCCAGTGCCGCCAACCAAGTGCTGAGCCTTACCCCACTACCCAATCGGAAGGTTGATCTAAACACAAATGCTGGATCGGTTACTGCGGATTTGATCGGCGCGAGCTACAATTGGCCGGATGGCGACTACGCGACGCGCGTGAAGCTGTGGCAAAAGCATGCGACCTACACGCGCGGCTTGCTTTGGTTTGCCGCCAACGACCCGCGCATGGCTCCAGCATCGCGCAATGAAATCGCGCGCTGGGGATTGGCAGCGGACGAGTTTAGCGATACGAACTTTTGGCCTCCGCACCTTTATGTGCGCGAGGGGCGGCGGATGGTCTCGGATTACGTGATGAGCGAGCAGCATTCGCGGCGTGGAATGAGCGCCGATGACGGCATCGCGGTCGCGTCCTATTCGATCGACTGCCATTGTGTTTCGTACTATGTCGGCCCGTCGCGCGAGTTGATGAGCGAGGGCAACCTTTTCACCCACAGCAACCCATTTGCGATCTCCTATCGTGCGATCCGTCCGCGCGCCCGCGAATGCGAGAACCTCCTGGTGACGTGTGCGATTTCGGCCAGCCACGTTGCCTACAGCGCGATTCGGATGGAACCCGTCTTTATGATGCTCGGCCAGGCGGCCGGGACCGCCGCAAGTATCGCGGCGACCGACCAGAGCACCGTTCAGGATGTGCCGTACGAGCGATTGCGGGCGCAACTCTTGCGCGATGGTCTAATTCTGACCCCGCTGGCCTAGTTGTCGCGTAAGATCCTTTTGCACCCTATTTCCTTGAAGATTAGAATTACTCATTACGACCAGTTTTCTATAATATTCAACGGTGCATGCATAAGGTCCAGGAACTCACATTGACATTTATGAGTTCCAATAACTATAATCTCGGTTATATGACCGAAAAAGGGATTCACGCGTGACTGAGCTCGCTCCTCCGACAAATGGACATCGACCGCATTTCGCGCAAGACACTTGCCGATTGCAGGCGAGTGGGATCAAGGTTCTCGACGAGCCGACCGCACCCGCCGAAAAGGCGGACTACGTGCGTCAGATGTTCGATGAGATCGCTCCCAGGTACGATCTGCTTAACGACGTGCTGTCGTTTCAGATGCATCGTTCGTGGCGGACGTTCGCGGTGCGTTGCGCTGCTCTGACGGCGGGTGATTCGGCGCTGGATGTTTGCACGGGGACAGGTGATCTGGCGGTGGCGCTGCGCGAGCGGGTAGGGGAGCGTGGGCGAGTTGTTGGTATCGATTTTTCGGCTGCGATGCTCGAAGCAGGCACCGACAAGTTCGATTTGCACGGTATCGAACGTCGTCAGGCGGATGCGACCGAACTACCGTATTCGGACGGCGAGTTCGACGCGGCGACAGTAGGCTTTGGCATACGCAATGTGGGCTCGCCGATCGCGGCGGTTCGGGAGATGGCGCGCGTGGTTCGCCCTGGGGGCCGTGTGGTGATCTTGGAGTTCTCGCAGCCGTCGGGTGCGTTCAAATCGCTTTACGACCTGCATTCGCGCTGGATAATGCCGACGATAGGCGGTTTGGTGAGTGGTAAGGCAGAGGCTTACTCATACTTGCCGGAGTCGGTGAAGCGCTGGCTGAGTCGGGAAGAAATGGCAGCGCTGTTGAGCGACGCGGGTTTGGTTAACGTACGCTGGGTAGATTTAACGTTTGGAGTCGTATCGATCCACGTAGGTGAGAAGCCATGACGACCGTGCAACATAGATTGGTACGCCGGGCACCGGCGTCGGTGCCATCGACCGATCCTGACTTCATGTCAGCGATCGAGGACGATCTGGCTTCTGTGGCGCGTCTGCTGGACGAGGAGATTCGGTCGGAAGTTCGCGCCGCGTACGAGATCTCCGGACATACTCTGCGGGCGGGTGGCAAGCGGCTTCGGCCGGCGGCGCTGATGCTTTCGGCGCGCGCAGTCGGGCGCGAATTTCCAGTTCGGACGATCTATGCGTCTTCCTCTGCCGTCGAATTGATTCACATGGCGTCTCTGATCCACGACGACGTCGTGGACGAAGCCGAGACCCGTCGTGGTCGTCCGACCGCGAACGCAGCATTCGGCAATCAGATTAGCGTGTTGGTGGGCGATTACCTGCTCGCAAAGAGCATATACCTGGCCGCGCGCGAAGGTAACATGGACGTGATCCGCGTGTTCAGCATGGTCACCGTTGGGCTGAGTGAGGGCGAGGTGCTGCAGATTACATCGCGCGGCAATCCTGATACAACTGAGGAGACGTACTTCGACATTATCAGCCGCAAGACGGCGGGCTTTATTTCGGGCTGTTGTGAGATAGGGGCCAGATTGGCAGGTGCGGATGACGTCGTGGTCAATGCGCTCGCGGAATATGGCCTGAACCTTGGCCTGGTTTTTCAGATTGCCGACGACATCCTCGATTTTCTCGGCGACCCGAAGGTGACCGGCAAGCCGCGCTGCTCGGACCTGCGCGAAGGGAAAATGACCCTTCCGTTGATCGCCGCGATGCGCCGCCTGCCCGCAAGCGATCCCTTCAAGTTGCGTATCGCGGAATGGATTCAGGACCCGGCTGCGCTGGTAGATGTCGATGCCGAGCAGGTCACCCGCCTGATCGCCGAGATGGGCGGCTTCGCGTACGCTCGGGGCGTGGCCGTGGATCTGGTCGACAAGGCGACGCGGCAGCTCGAGGCCACGCTGCCTGCGTCTCGGTACCGCGACGCGCTTGCGGATCTGGCGGTCTACTCGCTCGGGCGCGATCACTGAGTAGGCGAGTGTAAAATCGAGCAATAGGTTTTGTCCCGGTCGCGGCTGTGCGACAGCTCTATCGGTCATCGACCGCGCCATCGCGGTCTTGTCCGCTACGCGCAGGACTGCAACATTTGGTCTAGATCGCTTACCAAGCGTCTGACGCGCGTCGACCAATGTCCGCCAGGGACGGTCGTGATCGTTGCGCGTGCCGGGGCATTTGAATAATCTCAAGTGAGAGTTCTAGGTCAGTGGACCACTTACACGAATCGCGTCGCGAACCCTGCTTGCTTCGACGCTCACAGACGCCCTATTCGCGGTTCGCAAACATAGTCACTTGCCCTCAACTTACACGGGCGCTTGTAATCTCTTACGTAATGTGATATACTATATCAAGCTTGAGACACAGAAGCGGGTCCCAGAGAGCGGGTACAGTCCCGCTCTTTCTTTGTTTGGAACGACCTGTTGTTCTCGATGAAACTGCCAGATTCTTGGCGGTTTCCTGCGAAGTAGACCGACCTTCGAGTCGGCGGCGCCGCAAGGCGTATTGAGAGTTTCTGCACGGTATGGTTGCTGAAACTCATTTTTGTCTCGGAGATAAGTATGAACGCGGAATTTATTGACGCACTGCGCCAGATCGAAAAGGAAAAGGACATCCCGTTCGAGACTTTGCTTCGAACGCTCGAAATGGCGCTTGGGAAAGCCTACAAGAAGCACTACAACATCCCAGGCGACGTCATTGTCCATGTTGACGCGAGTAGTTCGAGCAAGTCGGCGATCAAGGTTTTTGCAGAGAAGACCGTCGTGACCACGGTCGAGAATGAGCATGCCGAAGTTACCCTTGGCGTGGCACGCGCCAAGTACAACGCATCGGCGCAACTTGGCGACCTGATCAAGGTCGAGGCGTCTCCCGAGGCGTGGGGCCGAATTGCGGCCCAGACCGCGCGGCAGGTGATGATGCAAGACTTCCGCGAGACCGAGCGCGAGCGGGTATTCGAGGAGTATAATACGCGGATCGGCGAGGTGGATACCGGTATCGTTCAGCGCCGTGAAGGCAACAACGTCTACATCAATATCGGCAAGCTGGAAGCCCTCCTGCCCGCTCAAGAGCAGGTCCCAGGCGAGCCCTACAAGTTCAACGATCGTATTAAGGTATACTTATTAGAGGTTCGGCGAACGGGACGAGGGCCGAGTGTCGTTGTTTCGCGCAGCCACCCGAGCTTGATCCGTCGCCTTTTCGAGCTCGAAGTGCCCGAAATTGCGGACGGCACGGTGCAGATCAAGAGCGTGGCGCGCGAAGCAGGTGCACGCTCGAAAATCGCCGTGTATGCAGAAGATGAGAAGATCGATCCTGTGGGTGCATGCGTGGGGCATCGCGGCGGACGAGTGCAGGCGGTTGTGAACGAGCTCTACGACGAGAAGATCGATATCATTCGCTGGAGCCCGAATGTATCGCTGTTTGTGGCGGAGTCGCTGTCTCCGGCCAAGGTCTCGACGGTCAATGTGAACGACGAGAAGAAGTCCTGCTTCGTGCTCGTGCCCGACAACCAGCTCTCGCTGGCGATCGGCAAGAGTGGGCAGAATGTCCGTCTCGCCGCCCGGTTAACTGGCTGGCGCATCGACATTCGCTCGGAATCGCAGGCGGCCCGAGCCGCATTCGCGAAGGCTGAAGAAGAGTTTACGGCAGAGCAGTCGCGCTTCGAGGGTGAAGGCGTTATCGACGAGCCCGTAGGGGGCAAGTCTGCCGCACATGGGGCGGACACGGAAGCCAAGTCTGAGGGCGGTGAAGAGGACAGCGATTTCGTGACTTACGATGAGGACGTCACGATCACTGCCGACATGCTGCGCGACGACGAATAGACGCAGGGAAGTCATGAAGCAGCGTCACACGCCAATTCGTTCGTGCGTGGTTTGCCGACAAACGTCGGACAAGCGAGAACTGCTTCGCGTGGTTCGACTGCCGGAAAAGGAAGGCGGCCATGTGGTCGTCGATCCAACCGGCAAGCGTTCCGGCCGAGGGGCTTACGTCTGCCCGGAAGCGGAATGCATCGATAAGGCGAGGAAGTCGCGGCGCTTCGAGCGCGCCTTTGCAACGGATCTCAGTGCGGGAAATCCGCGCATTTACGAAGAACTCATGTCGCTGGCTCAGGCCAGGAGTACACAACCGATTACTTCGATACGGAGCGACCCGCCTATGAAGTAGGAAACTTAAGGACACGGGAACGTGTTCAAAAACGAGGTGATTTTCCATGCCCGACGGGCGAGATACACAAAGCAACGTGGCGGTTAAGGAAGCAACAAGAGTCGTTGATATTCCAGCCGTCGTCTCACTGAAGGATTTTGCGGAACTGATCAAAGTGCCTCCCGCTGACATCCAGCGTAAGCTGATGTCGCTGGGTGTGCTGGCTTCGCTCAATCAAAAGCTCAGTCCCGAGGTGGTCACCCGCCTCGCGAAAAATTTCGGTCTAACCGTGAACATTACTGCCGGAGGCCCAACCGCCTCCGCAGGTCCTGCGGCAGCCGCCGCAGGCGGTTCCGCCAAGCCTGTCGTGCCCGTGAAAACGCGCGTTAAGGGCGCTGGCGGCCCTGTGGCGCGTCCTCCGGTCGTCACTATCATGGGGCACGTAGATCACGGCAAAACCACACTTCTCGATGCCATCCGCAACGCCAAAGTCGTAGATTCGGAGTTCGGCGGCATTACCCAGCACATCGGCGCCTACCAGGTCGAGATTGACGATCCGCTCAATGAAGGCCAGAAGCGCAAGATGACCTTCCTCGACACCCCCGGGCACGCTGCGTTTACCGCGATGCGTGCTCGCGGCGCTCAGGTCACCGATATCGCAGTAATTGTCGTCGCCGCCGACGATGGCGTTATGCCCCAAACGATCGAAGCGATCAATCACGCCAAGGCAGCCGGAGTCCCGATCGTAATCGCGATCAACAAGATCGACAAGGACGGCGCAAACCCGGACCGCGTCCTTACCCAACTCACCGAATACGATATCATGCCGGAGAAATACGGCGGCAATGTCCTTGCGGTCGAGCTCTCAGCCATCCAAAAGCTCGGTCTCGATGACCTCCTCGAAGCGATTCTCCTGGTCGCCGATGCGGAAGTCGACCCGAAAGCTGACCCCAACGCGTCCGCAATCGGTGTTGTCGTCGAAGCGCAGCTCGACAAGGGACGCGGCGTGGTCGCGACCGTGCTCGTCGAGCAAGGAACCCTCCGCTCGGGTGACGCCATCGTCGTCGGCTCCGCCCATGGCCGCATCCGCGCCATGATCAACGACCGCGGCCAGCGCGTCGAGCGTGCAACGCCGTCCACTCCCGTCGAAATCCTGGGGCTTAACAGCATCCCGAGTTCGGGCGACCGGCTGGAGGTGGCAAAGAATGAGAAGGAAGCGCGACAGAAGGCGACCGCCAAGGCGGTCGAGGATCGCGACACGAAACTCGCGGCCAACACGCGTGTCACGCTCGAAGATCTCGTCAAGCAGTATCGCGATGGCACCGTCAAGGAACTCAACGTCATCATCAAGGGCGATGTCCAGGGCAGCGTCGAGGCCGTGATCGACTCGCTCGCCAGGATCAACCACCCTGAGGTCAAGTGCGCCTTTATCGCAAGCGGTGTCGGCACGATCGGCGAGGCCGATGTCGAGCAAGCTGCCGCCACGGGGGCGATGATCTTTGGCTTCAATGTCCGCCTCGATGGCGCAGCGGCCAAGGCAGCCGAGGCGGGCCACGTCGTTATCAAAGAGTTCAAGATCATCTATGACCTGATCGATGCCGTTAAGCTCGCGATGGCCGCGCTGCTCGATCCGATCTACGAAGAAGTCCCTCTCGGCACCGCCGAAGTGCGCATGCCCTTCAAGCTTCCCCGCGCTGGCGGCGTGGTCGCTGGTTCGTACATTCAGGACGGCAAGATCACGCGCAACTCCAGTGTCCGCGTTCGTCGCGGCAAGACTCTTGTCCACGAAGGCAAGGTCGATCAGCTTAAGCGCGAGAAGGACGACGTTCGCGAAGTGGCCTATGGCTACGAGTGCGGCATCCTTATTCCCGGCTACAACCCTGAAGTCGGCGACTCAATCGAGATCTTCGAGATCAAGAAGACGATTCGCACGATCTAATTGCACGGACCGGGTGGCCCAATGGGCCGCCCGGTCAAATGCGGCCCTAATTATCATGACTGCACCACGAAAAACACGACTGGCCGATTCACTGCGGGCCAAGCTGTTCGGCGATCTCGTACGCGACAGTCTTCGAGCCGTCGCCGTAGAACGGGCGCAGGTTCACGTTCGCCAGTCCCCAGCCGTATTTCCCCGCAACCTCGGAGCAAAGGCGATTGACCTCGTCGTAGTTGCCGCGCACCGATAGAACCGTTGCGCCATAGACAAGAGTTCCCAGAACCTTGCCTTGTTCGAGGTCGTGGGGAATAAAGATGAACGCTTTAAACTTACCCTCCGCCGCGTGCGCCGCGACCGAGTTGGCGAGGTTACCGGTGGATGCGCATCCGACCGTCTCGTAGCCGAACTCGCGCGCCTTCGAGAGCGCAACCGCGACCACGCGGTCTTTGAACGAGAGCGTCGGGTGGTTCACGGAATCGTTCTTGACATACAACTCGCGCACACCCAGCGCACTCGCCAGATTGTCCGCCTTTACCAGCGGCGTGTAGCCAACCTGACGCCCCACGCTCGGCTCGCCGTCGATCGGCAGCAGGTCGATGTAGCGCCACATCGACAGCGGGCCATCGAGTATCTTCGACTTGGTCAGCTTTGGAGCAATTTCCTCGTAGTTGTAAATTATCTCAAGCGGACCGAAACACAGTTCGCAGACATGGACCGGTGCCTTTTGATACTCTTCGCCGCACTCTTTACATCGTAGTCCCAGGACCTTTGCCATCTCGATCACTCCCCCAGGGGCAGAACAAAAAAGCCCCCGCCCTACAAAACGCGCATTCACAACATGATGCACGCAAGGACGAGAGGCTTGTGCCTCACGTGATTCCACCTTGCTTCGCGACGGCCTCACGGCAAGCCCTTCTAACGTCGCCTTGGCGGGTGCGGACACTTTCAGCGGGCGGATGAGCCCTGTCCAGACCCTGGCCCTGTAACGGGAGCCCCCCGGATCGAGCTACGCGGCACTATTTGCCTCTCACCCAACCAGCTCAGAAGCCATTTTCCCACGCGCGCCCCGCACCGGCTTTCAGCCAGGACCGGCTCTCTGTCGCGGACCATCGCCTGATTGCCCTTCCGGTCAATCATAACCAACGTGGTACTCGTCTTCGTCAACGCCATTCGCAAATCAGAACAGGTATCAATTATACCGCTCTTGGCGCGCCCGCGTCAAGGCGCGAGAATGGGCGGTCAACAGTAGACGATTGGGAGCAGCGATTATTTGTGCACTGCAGATGTGGGTAATGAAGTTGCTAACGTAAACCGTCATCTCGACTAAGGTCCAAGGCTCCGCCTTGGGCCCTGCGGAAAGATCTCTGTTGCGGAACCAGGGAAATCGCAAAGCGCGTGGGGACAGATTTCTCCACTTCGCCCGTCCTGAGCCAGTCGAAGGGGTCGAAATGACAACGCGCCGACAAGCCAGTATCGCTAACCAGAATAGATCCAAAAATGCCGGTAACAGGGCAAGCGCTCGTTTGCGCATTCTACACTGCCAGGAGCGTTGACTTGGCAGAGTCCTTTGCGATTGCCCTTATTCCGCAAATGGAAAAGACGCTTGACGTCGTTCGTAGTTCGCGGCATATTAGCATTATGACTGACGGGTCGCCAGAACTGACGAACGGGCTGCTCGGAGAGGCTACGCGACGGGGGAAACTTACAGCCAGCCCTCACCCTAACCCTCTCCCGAAGCGGGCTCAGCTTGTATCACAAATGGTATGCATGAGACACAGACAACAGGCTTGCGCGAGCCGTGCGCTCAAAACGATGTAAATCAAAATAAGCGCTTCGGGAGAGGGAACTAGACTGGGTACCGAAAAGCCAACTAGGCCTCCGAAACCCCTCCCGTCGCGGGAGGAAGTGGCCAGCCGTCTTCGGCGAGAAGGTGAGGCTCCTCTGGTCTAGCAGTCCTCATCTCCTGTTTCACCCCCCCCGCCCTCACTGCCCGTTCCCGTGCTGCGTGTACTTCATCGCCTCGGGGCCGCCCGCTGTCAACGCCGCCGCCTCTTCCTTATACGCCGCCTGCGCGCCTGCGTGGTCCCCCGCCTTGTCCCTCTCCACGCCAATGTCGTGCCAGCAGACACCGATCGCATACCAGTAGTACGGCACATCGTAGCCGGAGTACGGCGCGCGCTGATCGAAAGACTTCGCGGTCTCATACCAGTGGATCGCGCCCATCATGTCCCCGCGATCGAACTGCTTGCCCGCCTTCCACGTGTCCCATGCGGGCGACCACGGCATCCAACAGCTCGCCATCACGGTCGCGCCGATGAGACCAGCCAGCACCACGCTCCAAACAGCGCGGCGGTATGTGAACAAAATGCTGCCCACACCCATTCCAAACAAGAACCCGCCCGCGTGCGCCCCGTTGGCAACATTCATCCAGTGCATGTAGGTGGTTGCGATGCAAAAGAAAAACCAGCCGACCATCAGCCGGACGTTGCTCTCGTTGGCCACCTGCCACCAATGCGCAAAGCGGTTCCGTCCCGCCCACGCAAAGCCAAACAGCCCGTAAACCACACCCGAAAACCCGATCCCGGTTTGCCCGTCGATCAACAACTCGATGCCTGAGCCGACCGCAGCCGACCCGACAACCAGCAGAAAATATGCGCTTGGCGTCAACGTCAATTCCAGCATCGAGCCGAGCTGCACGAGCCAGATCATGTTGAATGCGATATGCATCAGGCTTCCGTGCGCGAACGCACAGGTCACGAGACTGCTGTATTGCCCGTTCCAGATCGCAGAAGAACTCGACCTGCCAAACGTCGCCAGCCACGCCAGCCCGCCCAGATCGACCGTGCTCGGAACGTTTTGCAGCGCGAAGATGGCAACGCAAAGCGCCGTCAGAATATACGTGATAAGCGGAGACCTACCCCCGCGACCCGGTACCGCAACGACCAATTCGTCGATCCACTCGTCTTCCATCAACCCTCCGCCCGCACAACCAGACATAGCAATTCGCCGCTCGACCAGTATCTCCTCCTCGGGTGAGGAGCTGATCAAAGCCGTCCGGCGAAATGCGAAATCATTCTGTGGATATTGAATACTGAGTGCCTGCAACAGCAACCGTTCACGATCTGGAAAATGTCAGCGGATGAATCCGTCGCTTTGGAGAACAGTCGTCCTGCCAGACTCAATGCCTACCTCGATCGGAAGCGATCGAATATGCACCCATGCCGAACAGGCGCACCAAGTCCGGTAGGACGGTTGTACTCTCAAGCCGTGATTTCAATCGCGAGAAGGCGGAACAATAATCATTGGCCCAAAAGAGCCCCACCTCCCTATCGGAATAGGTCCCGTCCGAAACCGGACGAGTTCAGGAGGCTAATTTCGCTTACAGGCCAGGCCGGTCAACGTGCTCGATGGCAGTGACTGCGGCGCGCGCTATCTGGGGATTGCAGCGCTCACGGCAGAGACGACTGCCGTGACGGCGTCTTCGAGGGAGCCGTCGTACGTGCAGCCGGATGCCATGCGGTGCCCGCCGCCGCCAAACAGGCTGGCGACTTTGGCGACATCCACATGCTCCGTGGAGCGCAGGGACACGCGGACGCGGCCTTCTGATACCTCGCGGAACAAGATCGCGACCTCGGTGCCTCTGACGGCGCGAACGGGGTTGACGAATCCCTCGGTGTCTTCATCCGTCGCTCCCGCTGCCGCAAATGCGTCCCGGCTGATAGCAGCCCAGGTCACGCGTCCATCGGGGGTTTGCGACAGGGTGGACAGCGCAAGGCCCATCAGCCGTGTGGCGGCGAACGGACGGTTATCGAAAACCTGCTCTGCGATCAAGGACGGGGATGCGCCCATTTCGATCAGCGAAGCCGCAACGCGAAGCGTTCGAGGCGTGACATTCATGAAGCGGAACGAGCCCGTGTCGGTGATCACACCGGTGAATAGACACGTTGCAATCTCTTGCGTAATCGGCAGATCGAGCTCGACAAGCAAGTCGAATACGATCTCTGCGGTCGCCGCTGCACGGTTGTCGAGCAGCCTGACGGAACCGAATGACCCTTCGCCGACATGGTGGTCGATATCGAGGACGACGCGCGCTCCCGAGACGATCGGCTCGATCGACTTGCCAACTCGCTTGATATCGCCACTGTCCACGACAATTGCCAGATCGAGGTCGAGCGGTTCCATCTGGGTGAGAATCCTGTCGATGCCCGGCAAGAATCGGTAAATAAACGGCACGCCATCCTGCGCGAGAAGTGTGACCTTTTTGTCAGGGTACCCCGCCTCGATTGCGAGGCCAAGCCCGAGCAACGACCCGAGTGCATCGCCATCTGGATTGACGTGGCAAGCGATCGCAATGGTTGACGCCGCGCGGATTGCGGCACCAGCGCACCGCCGCTGCTGTGTTTCGTGGTCAAGGAACTCTTCGGTGGTCATACATTTTCCGATCGAGCTTCAGCTCTCGTCGTGAGCGGCCGTTTCGCTTTCAGCAGCAGCGCGCAACTCCTCGTCGGCCTTGTTGGCCTTTTGGATCAGGTCGTAGAGCTGGGCACCGCGCTCGATGCTCTCGTCGTATCGAAAATGCAGTTCAGGTACCGTTTTGAATGCCTTCGTGCGGCCAAGCTCGCCGCGCAGCAGTCCCGCAGCTCCCTTGAGCGCCTTGTAGGTTTCCTGGCGTGCGGCTTCATCTCCGAGGATGCTG
>Ga0351895_1021_pt1 | contig 51908 bp, 45 predicted proteins | sample SorcelAu500001C4_FD_205830 | JGI IMG/M metagenome (GOLD analysis project Ga0351895, IMG submission 205830) | Enriched cells from Trout Bog Lake water, Wisconsin, United States - BchlTB.Aug20.5000.01 .C4 | ecosystem: Environmental > Aquatic > Freshwater > Lake > Hypolimnion/Profundal zone | place...
CAAAACTTTGTTGCCAAAAATGGCTTTCAGGGAAACCGAATAATTCTAAAAGTGGCTGGTGTTCTTTCAAGGGCCTGCTGCGAAGATTGTCCAGTGCCCTTCTTTGTTGTTCCAGTTGATAAGTATCCGGCTTTAGATAAATTGTATCGCCCTGGATTTCGCTTGAAAGTGTGATATAGTTTTCGTCTTCGTTTTGGTCATCAATCCGTATTGAGGCTTCATTGTAAAAGTTTTTCTTCTGGTCAAAAATGGTTTTGGTGTTTTCGTTGAATAACAGTTCAATTGCCTTTTCCGTCTTTTTGTTAGTTGGTGCTTCCGGACTGTAACGTGTTTCTCCGTCAACTAATACTTTACTGACTTTTATAGCGAATGTTTCCCGTTTCAAGAAGTCAATAGACTTAATGATAAAGTCTGTATACCGGCCAATATCATAGTTGGCATTCAGCAACACTCTTTCGTCAACCCCTGAATTTAGATGAAATAGATTCATTTTATTAATGTGATAAACTAAAAGTAAGAAAAATCAATTGCAAAGAACTTCCCCTCTTATTTCCTTTTGGTTTCTGATACTAACTTGCGCTCATAATCACATCAACATTGAAGCAATCGAATTCGTTACCCACTACCCAGACTACATTCGGCAGCTTGAGGCAGTAGTAAAGCCGGATTATCGCACCGCTATCAAAAAGCTTAAAGAACTTGACCCGCACTCGATAGTAAAGCCGGAGCATTATTTCAACAGTGAGCTCGAGGCATTGGGAGCCGTATACCAGCTATTCCTGCGGCAACTGTCTCCCACCAAAACACAACTTACCGAACAGGGAAAGCAAATAAGGCTCGAACAAGAGATTGAATCTGCCAAAGAACTGCTTGCCGCAAACGGCATACAGTCTCAAGGTTTGTGGTGTATCGAAGATATTATCGGCAAGGCCAAAGAGATGAAAAAGCGTTGCAGTAGGAAGGAAGCTGGCATCATTCTATCCCACATTGAGCAGAATTTTGACGCTGAGTATGGGATTAGCTGGCAGACTTTAGAGTAGCATATTGAGGATTATTTTCGGGATGGGAAATCATAAAGGTGAGCAGCACACCTTAAGTTACAAAAATTGTAACAAGAATAGTTCAATTATTATTGGGCCGGATAGAACTTCCTAAGTTCCTTAACCGTCTTTGCAGTGTCATAATGCGCAAATGCGTAATTGGGTAATGCGAAGCAACCAGCAACAAAAAGACCATATTTCAGCCTAATATTTTGGACTTTCGAATTTACATTGCAAGCCCATTCAAATAAATTGTCTTTTAGGGGATTATTGGGGTATTGACCATGAGGAACAAGATAAGGGGGTAGATAAGTAGATGCTATATCCTTCATCAACTCCTGCTCATCGATTATTTCTTCAACCCCTATCTTTTTTCTAAGCATTTGCAATGCTTGCCTCCTTCTGTCTGCATTAGTTCGCGAAGATTGAATAAGGCCAGCCAAGTCACTGGGATAAAGGTCTTTGGCCATAAGCTTTTCAAACGCCTCATTTTGTATTTCTTCATTTTTGCAATTCGAAATTACTTCGCGGAGTTTATCGGTGGCAGTATTGGAACCCGCTAACTTTCCCCAGGCGGCTTTTAATAAGCCTGTATCTTCTGAGTGCACTAATATAACCATCAAATCATCTTTCTTAGGCTTTTGGGTGAGTATCTTTTCAGCAGCTTGGTGTTGGAAGTTTTCATTAGAAGAATATTTAATAACCTGCCCGAGATCCCAGTTAGGAACCTTTTCAGATTTTAATTTTTCCCATGCGCTGTTTCTTAAAGAAAAATCAGGGCATTCGAGAACATTTTGCAATAGCTGAGATGACGCAGGGTTTTTGTTGGCTAATTTCCCCCATGCCTGATTTCTTAAATCAGCATTAGTGCTATACAGCATTATATAAGACAGTTCCCAATTGATAAGGTTTTCATCTGTCAGGACTTCCTTTGCACGTTCCTCGATTTCGGCATCGCTTAAATCCCACAGAATGTATGTCACTGCCTTATCACATTCTAAAGTGTCCATATCTCAGTTATTAGTTTTCGTAATCTGTATTTGAAATGAAAAGGGCCTCAAAAGTTTTTCTTTATCACGGTAAATTATTCATCCTGATTGCCTTCGGTTGGTGTTAAATCAGACAAGTTGGAAACACCAGCAACTTCGGATTTATTTGAATCGGAGAACTTCTTCTTATAATCCGATAAAAGTTTGTGGAGTATTATGGCTTTTGTGGGCTGTTTATCCATGACTTCATAATAAGCAATTATATTATCCAGAGTTTTTAAAACTTCCCCATGCTTTTTGCCACCCCAGGGGCCATTTTCTGAGAAAATTTCCATTCCTAAATACTTGGCGATGTAAAATAAAGTCAAATACGATTCTTGCGTTTCCCACTCCTTATCTTCCGGGCTTTTCGGTGAACTTTCTTCAGTTTCTGAAAAATTCGGTACTGGTGGCTGGTAATTCGGGTCTTCAATGAATTTTCTGAAAATTATCTTGTAATCAGTTAAAAGTTCCCCAAGATAAGCACTTCGCCTATGGTCATTATCTTTCTCAAAATGTGCAAGCATTTTTTCTAATAGGCTTTTACCATTCCTGCCGGAAATCTTGCCATCATCGGCAAAAAAATAAATACCCTTCCACAACAGAGACCGATATGTTTGAAGATATGCTGCGTGAGTATCCCAATAGCGTGTATCTTTTGGTTTACTTTTCAACTGGTTTGGATTTGACATAAGACCCTAATGATACGCAATATTCATGATAGGATGAACTATAAGAAATAGAAAATCTTTCCCGCAGTTCCCTTTTAATCTTTTTTTCATTCATTTCGTTCATTGCTCTTTTCCTTTGTTTTCTGGTAGTATCTTGCGCTAATAAATCTCAAGATGAACATAGCAGCCGAACTCAACAACAGTATTTTGACCGTTTTTATAGAAGGCTCCACATGGCAATCCGTAACCGCTGTATTCGATAAAGAAAAGGTGAAAGTGGAACGAATTGTATACATGGAAGACGATCCGGTATTTCATGATACAATAACCACCCGCACTGGTAAACCCGAAACTCACCAACGACTGGCTTTCTGTGCAAACCTCATAACTGTGGATGTTTTAAAGCGTAAACTGGAACAGGCCGGCTTCGGTGAACCGTATGAGGTAAGGCTGGCTAATGACAAATTCACTATCGACAAGGAATTTACTGATGCTTATACCCTCACCTTTTCTGAGTTCGCCAATAATGAGACGTTCCTTCAATGGCTAATCAAGGCAATACCATCGTTTGAGGCAGATAATTTCATGCAACAGTTGCGGTCAGTTGGACGATATTACACCAGGGAGTTTGTGGAGTATCGGGAATACGTTGATTTGAAACGTTTTACTGAACACCGGTTTGAGATGTGGCATGATGCTGTTGTGAAGGAGTATGAAGAAGGGCTGGCCAAAGGAAGCCAAAGATGTGAAAGTTGTGAGATTCCCGATACTCCTTAGAGTTTTCTTATCGAAGTTACCCCGCTAACCATAGCCAGTTGAACTTTGCCCAGACTTTTGTCATCCCGGATGAGGTGAGAAAATATGAGTGGGTAATGTAATTCCAGCAGGGTGAATTTTACCTCATCATTTAATTGTAATCTTTTATCGTTGGTTGAGACCACCACAAAGACATTTTCGATTTTCTTTAGCTCGATAGCCTTACCTGGTTGATATTTCAATTCGACCGTCTCCCCCTTTTTAATTTGTTCCGGCTTCAAACGTTCCAATATCTTGACCGTTATCTCCCGGTCTTTTTGAAATGTGGCAATAAGCTGGTCCCATCCTTTATAGCCGAGATATTCCGCAACGATGTCCAAAGTGTAGATACGGGGTTCGCGAATTCCTTTTACAAAGCCATACAACCGGCGCAATGTGCTTGCGCTTATTCTGGTCTTGCACACCTCAGAGATGCTTTGGGCCAAAGATTCACAATCCTTCGGGTAGCGGATTTCCTGACCGAAGCGATGATGTATTTTGTCTTTGACGAGCTTTGATAGCATTGGTCGAATGTAGCGTTCGGAATGAAACGCAAAGCCGAATGAACCAAATGGATTAAATGAACTTAATGAACGATAAGAACGAAGTGGATTAAGAAATAAGCATCAGCTTTCCTTTCGAAATAATCTAATACACTCACTTTAAAATGCAAGCACAATGAAAACTTTTACCGCGTCAAGGCTATCAGATGATAACGGTCTTTTCCCCTGCAAGATTATAGTTAGCGGGAATAAGATAACAGTGCGGATACCCGGCTTCTTTAACAACCAGGATAAGGACATCAGCTTTGACAAAATTTCAGAAGTTTCTGTTGAGACACCTTTAATCGGCTACTCTACAGTCACTTTTTACACGACCGGAATTGGGGTGGTCGCAGCGCATGGCTTTACGAAATCAGAAGTCAAAGAGATAAAAAGGCTTATTGAAGGTGGTGCGGAAGAGTCTGAATCTTATAAAAGCGTCTTTTTTGATAATGACGGAGATAAGGAAACAGAAACGACTGATAAGAGGGACAGCGCGCAAATTAAGTGGATTGCGGAAGATGCAAACGAAGAGGAATTGGAGAAGGAGAAAGAAGAACGGAATTTGAAGAGTAATAAAAAAAATGTTGAGCACAAGGATGACTCTGAAAAAAATGCCAGCGAACCCAAAAGCAGACAGGTCTCACCGGAAATACTAAGGCGATTGGAACAGTTAGAAAAGAAGGAAAAAAACAGAGAAAGAGAAATCGAGGTAAAAAAAAGAATTGAAGAAAGTAAGTTGTGGTTGACGTTTTTGGATAATGAAATATCGGAAGGTCAGCAAAACGCAATTTTACTCTATACCATTAAAGGAGAAGCCGGTTATCCGGATGAAGAAATTGATACCCTAAAAGAATTTCTGACATCTGAAGATTATGCAGAAGTGATTGGGGAAGAATCGGCGAATGGCATAATGGATTTAATTGAGCAATACACTACTCTGAATAGTAGCATAACTGCTAAAAAGCCGAAAGAACTTAGCGATGCAGAATTTAAGTCAGCAATGAAACAAGCTTACGAGATATTTAAAAACAGCATTAAGGAGAGAGAAGATGTAAAAAGTAGAGGGACGCAAAATGAGATGACACAAAATTTTATTAAAATGAAGGAAAGGCTTACCTCTTGTATGGGGTCTGTATTCTATAGTCTAACTGCTTTAAAGAGCCGATGGCCGCAAGAAATGCAAAGCGATGAATTTCGGAGTCTTTTCTATGATGTTAATAATGCTAATCCAGCCGGAGTCAAATGGCCTGCCTATAAAAGTCTACCCTAAGGTAATACAGTAGAAAAAATCCCGACAATCGCCGGTTCTCACTGATTCTACCACGATAACATTTTCCACAGGCAATCGCTAATATTCGCAAGCGTCTGGAAACTATTCCATCGTTTCCATTTCCTTTTCCAACGATACTTCTACACTCGCTTATAACATTTTTAAACCAAAATTTATAAGCAATGAAAAAGAAACAAACAGCACCGAAAAAAACGGATGCGAAAGCCAGCAAAAAGCCGGCTTCAAAAAAAGTAGCAGTTAATGAAAGTGCTTCGGAAGAAACCGCCTCTACATCCGAAGAATCACCGGTGGACGAATCGCAAGTCGAAGCTTCAACCGAGTTGGAAATACCAGTTGAGGATGAACAATTGGCGACCAAAAGCAAGGGCCGCGATAATTCGACCTTTAAATACAATGGTGCCGATTTTAAGAAAGGCCCGTTGGTGAGACAGATAATCTCTGACCACGTTGCGGCGAACAAAGGAATAACCTACAAAAAACTGAAGGAATCCTTTCCGGATGAGCTCCTCCGCAGGTTTGGGGTATTTCAGGATGAGGATACTGCCCGTGAACTATCAGGTGCCCGTGACCGGTATTTCTTCAAGCCTGAGCATCTAATTAAGCTCAAGGATAAGACCATTGCAGTTTGCAACCAGTGGACGGCAGCCAATATCCGCCCATTTTTGCAGGCGGCGAAACAGCTTGGCTACAAAATCAAGTAGCACGGTCAGCTTAAAACACTCTCCTGAATCAAAACGGACGCTCCTGGGGCGTCCGTTTTTGTTTTGTAGGCATTGTTACAAAAATTGTAACAACGCGCGCCAGGAGCGACCTAATGAGGCCAATGGAATACCGCCAATTGAAGATTCGGTTTCAAGAAAGATTTGGAATTTTATAAAAATCATAAATTCGTAAAAAATAGTTTATGGAATTAGCACTTAGTCCGGAAGGGAACACTATAAAACTGTTCATGCGCGAAATTAAATGGAAGGAAGTGGCAAATGCCTTCAATAACGAAACTGTAAAAATTGATTTCTTCGAACATTACATAGACAATCCATTTCCTTTGGAATGCCGAAGCCTTGATGACGATTATCTCTCACTGACATTGCCAAAAATAACAGTGCCTATATCTAAGATAAATGAGTGGATGATTTTGAAGCATCCCCTGAAAAAGGTGAAGAATATTGATGAAGATAAACTAAAAGAGTGGTTTCCTAAATCCGAAATTCAGGGACTGTCTGCTCAAGAAATTTGGAAAAAATATCTTCTGCATCAAATTCCTTATAGGGAACCCATAGATGTGCGATTAGGAAATGAAGATATTTATATTGAATCTTCAAATATTCATACTGATTATGATTTATATTGTATCACCTTTCAGAAAAAGGAAAAACTTCAAGACTTCCTGCAAAAAGCTAACCTGACTATTTCACGAAGGGCAGCGGAAGAGTTGGATATTGCCGTGCAAGAAGGAAAAGCATACGCAACCGAAGGACTGAGAGCAGCATTTGAAGAGGCCGGAATTATTGACCGGATATTGAATCTTGAGATTCTCAAGGGTAGAGCGTGGAATGATTCACCGGAGCAAAAACTAACTAAAGAGTTTGCCTTAAGCATTGAAAATGCCTCATTAAAGTTGTTTGCTCAAGGAATAAGCTGGAAGGATTTTCTGCAAGTTTTTGAGGACGAGGTTGTGGATGTTTTTGAATTAAATGTTATTGGACCGGATAAGTTTCCATCGAACGATGACTATTTCGAGATTGTAGATGACAACTTAGAAGAGCCAATGGGTTCCTGGATAAAGTTTCGCAGAAAACAGCTTTCTTTCCGCGAACTTTTCATTAGAGTTTCCTCACTAAATGTCAAAGAAGATTTAAAAGAACCCTTTCTTTCGAATATAGGAAACAGAAACTTTGAGATGAAATTTACATTTGCGGACTCATGTTGTTGTTTAAAATTTTGGCGAAAGGATAAACTCTTATTTTTTCTTGAACGAATGGTAGGGATAATTCCTCAGCCGGTAATGACAGAATTGAAAAGCGCATTAAATGACGGAAAGGCCTACTGCACCGAAGGGTTAAAGCAGGATTTTGAACGTGCTTCGAATCTGGACCGGATAGAGCGGTTGATTACCTTAATAAAGCACTATTGGATTCCGAGCGAGGGGGAAGAATTAAAAATAGCACTTGCTTCTACCAGTAAAAGCATACTTTCTCAACTTGGGCATGAGCCTACAACTAAAGATAGCTTGCAGAAGGGACGCTATCATCCAAGTGGAATGGGGTTAGTTTATACCAGACTTGAAAGAGATGGTATGGAGTGCTTCGATGGAGATGGGAACATATATGGTTTCAACGGAGAAGTCGTTATTCGTAATATAATTTCGGTATATGAAAAGTGGAAGAAGAAGCTGCCTGATGAAGTTGAATTCATGAATGGCCTTCTGAATAAATATATTGACAGATTTGGGAAGTCCCTTGTTGGGCCGGCTCAGTATTAAATTATTATCCCCTTCCCAATGATGGCTTGCGATTAGACCGGGTCTGTATCAGGCCACTTTTTTCTTGCATCATTTTGATTCCATTACTTTTCTGTGCTCACGGCCCAATTTAATCAATGCTTTTGCTAACGGAATGAAAGTTTTGCCGTGTTCAGTGATGGCGTATTCAACGGTCACAAGTTTAGCGTCATTCACGGTGCGTTTAACCATCTTATGCGCTTCGAGGTGCCTCAGTTCTTTTGTGAGCATGTTGGCCGAGATACCTGGCATACCTCGCTTTATCTGCAAGAAGTAATTTCTGTCCTTTCTATTCAGGAACAGATACATCAGGATGGGCATCTTCCATTTGCCTCCCCAGACTGAATATGCAATGTCGGGCATTTTGAAACTCATGGCTTGGTTTTTCTCTATTTTATCAGATTTCAAATCTACGAATTCCACTTGAAACTGAAACTCAAGAGATACGGGTTACTATACAACCTGCGATGAGGTCAAAGTTTGTTTTTCCCTCTGCTTACCTTCTTCTATACTCGTTTTGAACCGGTCCGTCTTGGCCGGTCCATACTAAACATCGAAGAATATGGTAAACAAAAATTTAACCGGTAATGGAATCGCACCCATTGCGCTACTCTATAAAACAGACCTTACCGTGGAAGAGATAAGGCCGGCCAACCGCCGATATTTTAAACTTGAAGAAATGCAGGCGTATGTGGGCGGCCTGATCCAGATAATACCGTTGGATGGCGAAGCCCTTGAAGACATGTTACTTGTCGTCAACGAGGAAGGGAAAAACATCAACTTGCCATTCAATCTATTTGCCACTATTGAGTGGATAAAATATTACGGGGAAACCGACTTCGTTTCCGGCGATGCCATCATCTGCCACCCGAAGTTTATTCGGTAAGAAAAACCGGACTTAGTTTTCGTATAGAGGCAATAGCTTTAACGTATTAGACATTAACCCTTCCCGGTTTTCATCCTGATATACCCGGTTTTTTGCTACAGATAAATATTCGGTAACTTCTTTCAGCAACTTGGCCGCCAGTTTATATTCATCAGTTGCAGATGAATATGGCTCGGGAGATAAATTCATTGACGATGTGACACCATTAGACACAGTTTTATTAACCACGACAGACTCAGGCAATACCTGGATTTCAATGATGCCATAAAACCTACCGCCCTCATTACCCCCGCAGCAAAGTGTGTCGTCACCTTTTAAAGCAAGAAAATAACTTCTCTTGTTTTTATAGAGTTCAGATATAATGTTCATAGCAATATGTTTAGTGGTCAAAAATCCTTCCCGCGGATGTGGCCGGATGCGGAACTAAAATACGTAAAACGCCCTACATGGTTTCGTAATGAAATACTTTTCGGATGGAGCAGAAACAGCAGGCAGAATTATCCATTACGGATAAACAGTAATTTATCAAACCTCATCAACAGTTTCCCCTTTTAATCCGCTTTGCACCAAATCCGCGATAAATTTCGCAAAAGGCCAGATGTCCTGTTCGGTAGTAACAAGCTCCAATGCACTCATATATTTTTTGCGCTGTTTAAGCGGCACAACTGTCCATGGATAGCCGCCTGATGCTAACATTGCGTTCATCAGGAAACGCCCTACTCTTCCGTTGCCATCCATATAGGGGTGAATGTATACAAACATATAGTGGCCCAGGACAACGCGAACGGCAGCTTCTTTCTCTTCGCTGAGAAGTTCAAAAAAGGCGGGCATTAAATCGCGCACGGCATCAGGATTAGGCGGAACATGCATGGAGTGTCTTATATAAACCGGAAAATTGCGGTAGCCCGCAAGGTCAGATGCCTTTAACAGGCCAACACTTACACTTGGTTCAAACATTTGACGATACCACGTTCCGTGGTCGCGGTCAGTTACCTCACCTGCATTTGCACCCTTTAATATGTCCCGGAGACTTTTCTGCACTTCCTGGTAAGCCAGCCAATAACCTCTCGCCGCCATTGCATCTATTTGTTCGCGGTCAGTTTTATCTTTATCCGGTGCCCACTTGCCACTCCTCACTCTTTCGATTAGTTCCGCACTTACGCGATAACCTTCAATGGATAACGAGTTATAAGCATCCCGCACATAAGCATCGGCCACCTGTTTCATATAAGCCTTCGTATTTTTAGGCAAACCAGGGCTTTGGGGAAAAACTTCAATAATCTGTTCGCGCATGGATTGCCACATCAGCCGAATGCGATTTACGTAAGGAGAACGCTCCCGCGAAGAAATGAGAACCGGACTTTGGGCGCTAAACGGGTCGTTTTCCCTGACATCATATCCGGCAGAACGCATTGTCTTTATAATTTCATCCGCTATGCGCGCCCGGCCTATATTACGAAATGCACCGGCAATTCGCCCGGCAACAACGCTGTGCCCACCTTCCAGCAAGGGTGCTAAAATTTCAGAGGCGTCGCGAAACATGGATAAGGCTACCCTTGCATCAGTCGGATACCGGGTATAAAAATCTTCCGGGCATTGTACCAGCGCTGATGGTAAAGAGAATAGTTGTAACCCATCCTTATCTATTATCATGGCCGATTTATCGGGTAAAGCCGCTCTTACTTCAAAGATGGAAGTATCGTGAAGCAATTTTGTTATCTGGTTTCTTGCTTTAGGCGCCCGGACAAGCAGTTGTTTCGGCACAGTTTTATTCCCCGCAAGGAGCCTTACAGATTGTTCGGGGGTTAAGCTCCAATCTGATTTAAACCGGGTTTTGAGATATTCCGCGCAAAAATGCCAGAACGATGTGAACCAGGCGGTACTTTCTCCGGCTGTTTCATCCGGGCGGGCGGGTATGTACCACCCCTTCATTACTTCTTTTAAAAACCCACCATTAACAAGACGTTCCCGGTGAACGCGGGTTATTTCAGCCGAGCGTATGGCTATTTTGCCGTGTTCCTGAAGGTTTTTAAGGACTTCAAGTGATTCTGCCAGTTTTTTTGATGGTGTTGCCATATTCTATAACACTGCAAATATAATCATTAGCTCTTACTTTTGTACCTTTATTAGCTTATTGTGTTGTGCCATTATTAGCTTATTGTGCTGCCCTATCATTAGCTTATTAAGTTGGATTGTAGTTATCCCATCTGGTGAACCTGGTTTACAACCTTTATCAAACCTCAATAAAAGTAACTAACCTTCTCTGACCATCCTGCAAAAACAGGATGGTCGGGCAAGCGTCATTTCCCTGCCCGACCACTTCTGCCTTCATCGTTATGGTCTCTTGGGGATTAAAGGTCAATTCACTGGTTCAATCATACCCCAACAAAAAGCTGTAAAACCATCTGCACTCATGCGCAAGAAATCCTTTTCGAGTGATACCTCAATTATTTCGGGCGAAAATCCCATGCTTTGCAAACGGCACCAGAAACGCATGGTTTCGCCGTTCATCTGTTCGGCAACCATCTGCCAGCTTTCATAAAGCTCCTTCGCATCATCAGAGTAACCTTTCAACTTTTCCATATCCCTGATTAATTCTTTCGGTATAGCGATACCGGTTTCGATAAACCTCGCTTCAATTAATTCAGGCGAATAGTTGTTGATCGCAGTTTTGAAATCCTGCACCGTCAGGAACTCAGGACCGATGAATTTTTCTGGTTCGGGCAATCTTGGCGGCAGCACCTTATGCGCCATGTCTTTCTTGTTGTTTTTGTCGTCCATGTCTTTCATTTTTGATTATTACCGGTTATCCGGTGTCGTTGAGTATAGCCGATCCATGGAGACGTAGGTAGAAGTGATGAAAAGTATTTCCATTAAAGAAGGGGAAACCTGATGCCGGAAAATATATTTTTCGGAAAGCGAAACAAAGTCCCGGAACAGGCATATAAAATTTATCGAGTTCTGACGGGTTTGTAATCATTAAAGGGATTAAGACTGGTAAAGACACTAATACACCTTTATACGATTTACACACTAACGGACAGTAACGGTCCTTACGGAACAGCATACACACTTCGCACACCGTTGCCGTTAAACTTCTATACCTTCCTTAGCGGTTGCATAAGGAGAATTAAGAAGATATTTGATACGGTAGAAACGGCAAACATCTTCACTGGAGAAACCCTTTTATCACATTTCGCTGTTCCGGTCAGCCGTTTAAGCAGGCGTGGCCTCTTCTGGGATGCGATTAAGCGCCGGCTGAGCCTTTGACTGTTATGAAGGCCGGCTGCGGTTTAAGAGCCCCCTGGACCATGTTACAAAAATTGTAACAACGGTTTACGCCGGTAGCTGTCTGAATCCACAGCAGGCTATCTTTTTCTGACATAAAACAGCCCTGCGACCGACCGGTGAAGTCTGACTACCGGGCTTAACAGCTGCCGGCTGTTTGGCAGAAGCGGGATTGAGGGGACAAGCCCCGCGAAGCGGAATGTATTCCTTTTGTATTTTTTTGTCTCTCTGTATTATTTGTATTTATAGGCGCAGAAATTGGTATAAGCCCCCCCGGCCCCTTATACCAGAAATCGGTATAAGCTTATACCGGAAACAGGCATAAGCCCGCTTATACCAATAACCGGTACAAGCCGCATATTTTGTCATGCGGATAATACGTTTTACGGATGATCCCGCTCTGTCAAGCATGTCATAAACTATGCAGGAATAATTCCATTTTATTGAAACAGTCCTGTTCCCTGCAGATATATAATGACAAATAAACAGACGGAACCATGGTCATAGAGAAGGAATTACCGCTCAAATACAAAATACTGGCAGAGCTGGATAAGCTCGAAGTTGGACAGGAACTCGCCGTATCAGCGGAAGTATGGAGATACGCGCAGTGCATCATCAACCGGTTCAACAAAAGCGCACAAGACGGGCCGCAATTCAAGACACGCAGCATGTTGCTGCCATCTGGAATGGCCTGCAAAATAATCAGGGTAAGATGAGGCCAAAATTTCATAGGGTAATCAGGAAAATACACAGCATGATGGAAAGAGGGGACCTGAACCATGATGAGTTTCATCTGCTGTTTGAGGTTGCCATGTATATCAGTTATAACAAGTGGAAGCCGTCGCGGTTACCGAATGTTACCGTTACCGGGTGGATACCTGAAAGCCGTTTTTACAAGGCGGAAAAAAGCCTGGTCCTGATGGGTGCTCTCATGATTACCGGTTGCAGCAATGGCTGGAATGTTTATCAGTTGGGGCCTGCCTTTAATCCGACGCTGCCGGAAAATCAATATGATGATTTGTGAAAAATAGCATCCGCTGATAATGAACCTTTATGAAGCTGATGATAAACTTCACTCTCTTGATGTATCCAATGCCGAGCACCGGGTCCTGTCCATCATCAAATGGTATGTGAACAAAAAGCACTGGAGACCGGTCGCGATACCGGAGAGTGCATTTAGGCGGGTGATGTCAAAAAATACGTTTCTGGCGGCCCGGCAGAAGCTGATTCGCGCCGGCCACATAACAATGACCGCGGGTCGTTGGAAGACAGACGCGCCGGTATACAACCTTTTTACAACCGAACCATATAAAACAGAAACCATCGTGAGGACAGAGGACGAGATAAGGGAAATAGTCAAAGATATTGACCGACATTACCCCGATTTTTCACGGTATTGCGCGAAAAGCTCATGGGATACGGCCATCAGAAAGTTCAGAAGGGCCCACCCGGAACTGGGCGTTTGGGGCGTTGATTCCATCGGGGACCCCGACAACCGGCTCTTTGCACACGAGCGATTCAGATGGCTGCACAACAGGAAATTGGAGCTGCCAGCAGGTGCCGAATCCATACAGCCAGGGCCGCTCAAACCCGCTTCGGCTTGGGAGGGCTTCAACCTGTTTGTTGACCTGTGGCGGCTCACCTATTCTAAAAAAGCAGGCAGAGCTGCGATCATGAAAGCGGTTAAGGATTTTATCAAAGGTAAAGAACAGTGGACGCCAGAACAGGTGAAGGCCCTGCAGGATACCATCACCGGACACACTACGGCTTATGTGGCATCATTCAGTGGCGACTATACCTATATGGTGTCACCGGTCAACTATTTCGCGGCGGAGAAGTGGACGGAGAAGGTATCGGTTAAACGGGATAAAACAGACGTGCATTGCAAGACCGCCGGTGCGCACGCGATACCCAACATGCCGAAGATAAGGACCATAAGGGTGAATTGAAAAATAAAAAATACAGAATATGAAAAAAGGAAATTTCTATCACGGCGCTGTCGGCGTCGGCAAGACGACCTCACTGAAAGCGGAGTTCGAGGCCTTAGAGCACAAAAGCAAGCGATGGATAAAGGCTCGGGAGGTTGCGCTCACTGCCGAACGGCACGGCCTCTCGGGCGTTGCAAGCATCGCAGAAAGTGTGCTGCATCTGTTCATTGACGACCTGGGACACGAGGCCCAGACCGTCAACCACTTCGGAACCGTATTCTCCCCGATGACGGAACTGATACAGGCCTGGTATGACCAGTTGCAGGAGTGGCCGCAGTGGAACATGACCATTCACTTCACCAGCAATCTTTCGCCTGAGCAACTGCGAGAGCACTATGGCGAATACATCTTCGACCGGTTGATAGAAATGTGCGAATGGGTGCACATCGAAGGGGACTCGTTCAGAGAATGATTTTCGCTGCCTTGGGCAGGCAAAGGCAGGTGAGGTCATTCCCGTTTGAACTTCGCATCATATTCATCAAGCACCGGTTTCAGTTCAGCGCATATCCGTAAGCAGTAGGCTTCACCCTCGGCCTCGAAGAAGGCAAGATTATCAAGTATGAATTTCCTGCCGTCCTGTAGTTCTTCTATACCATTCTTTTTATCGACGACGATTACCTTTCCCTTCTCGTCAAAACACTCCATCCGGTATCGCCTCAACTTCCTATAATCGGCCATGTAATGGCCGAACAACCGTAAGCTTGCTTCCTCTTCCGCTGTCAGTATCCACTCGGCTGGTTTTTTCTTTACAGGTTTATAAGGCCACCGTTTCCTGTATTCCTTAAGCCGTTCCTTGATTCTCTCACACCTGTCGTAGGATTCTATTTTCTCGAAATACTGGAGCAGGAACACCATGTATCTTACTCCGCCATTTGCATTTCCATCAGGTTCGAACAGACTGATGCCGGATTTTAACAGGTTTTCATATAGTGAAATGTGCTCGGCCTTTTCTTTGAGTTGGGCTTCTGTCTCCGCTGGTTTTTCCATTTTGTAAGGTTGATTTTACCGTTGTATCATATTTAGCTTATCCGGTTTAGTGAATTCGGAACGCGGTAATTTTTAGGTAAAGCTGTTGGCCATCTTCGGTATCATATCGAGAACAGGGGACAAGTCTTTCAGACTGTGTCCTTCATTGGGAAGATATACAAACTGGGAATGGTCCTTGAGCATCTTTTCGGTGTATTTGTAGTCAACCACTTCGTCTTTCTCACCGATGAAAACGACCCGCGGGTAGATGCGGTCCTTGACGTCGATGTAGTTATCCTTGTGTCTGTGGGTTTTCTTCTTGCCATCATATCCGGTCACTTCTTCCCCATCATATTTCCGAAGGCTGCTATTGGGGTCGAGTCCAGGGTTGATGAGTATTGTCTGGACACCGAACTGTGAGCAGAACCGGTTGGCCCAATACCCGCCAAGGCTTGAGCCTATGAACAGGTCAGTATAGTCAAACCGCTTCCCTTTGAAGAATTCCTTGAACTGAGCAAGAGCCTTCTCGTAGTCCGTCGTGTCGTAAACGATAACTTCCGTTCTCGGGTAAACCCTCTTAATTGACGCAGCCGTTGAGGAATCTCCGCCCGAGCCGAACCCGTGGAAGTAGTATATCTTAATCACGTCCTGGTCCAATATTTCCTTTCTCTTTTCCATAATAAAACACAGGGTCAAATAAGATGCTGTCGCCTTTGCCTCGTTGAAAGTAACTCCAAATTTGCAAAGGGTATTGTTTTTCTAAAAAACGGCGGTCGGATTTCGGCTGACTCTGAATGTAGTTACAAAAATTGTAAGAACCACATTGAATATGTCAAGTTCACTTCAAGAGCTATTATATTAAAGCCGGCCAAATCATCATTCTAAGGTTATAAGGAAATAATGATTTTAGTTAACTGCTAATTGGAAATGGTTTACTGTGAACTTTAGGAATCTTCCATTTTTTGACCCCTATGTCACCGTTTACTGACATACTCATGAAGTGTTTCTTACAGGATGGACTTGCGAGATAAAAAAACACGACGAACTATATGATACTGTATACCAACCCACCAGAAAAGCCAGGAAAGCTGGACTTAGCCAACATTGACATTGCAACGCTGCCGAAAACAGCAATGCTGGGCAATTACATACCGAACTATCTCTATCCATACTAAGCCTTCGTTTCGGATACGACCATAATACACCCCAAATCCACGCGTGGGATGCTTCTCGGCCAGACTTTGTAGCTTGGCGATAACCTCGCTATCGTCCTTTCGGCTTTTGTAATAAACAGCGGCGGTAGATAGTCCTACTATCCGGCAGGCTCTGACGGTGCTGATGGATTGTTCTGTCTTAACTTCTTCCACCAGCTGCCGTTTCCGACAGGGCCTTAAAGCTTTTTTTCGATAATCTCTTTGAGGATACGATGGTCAAGCGCCAGGTCCGCATACATCGCCTTTAGTTTGCGATTTTCTTCCTGCAACTCTTTAAGCTGCTTTACCTGGTTCACTTCCATGCCGGCATACTTGCTCTTCCAATTGTAAAAGGTAGCGCGGCTAATGCCCATCTCACGGCAAATATCTTCCGGCTTCCGACCGGCAGCTTCTTCCTGGATGGCTTTTACAATCTGTGTCTCGGTGTGTTTGCTTTTCTTCATAAAGATGAAATTTAGTGCTTCTGTCTAATTTCATCCTACCTAAATTTTAGGGGTGCTTACACTTGGATATAATATATAATCAATAGAGAGTTGAGAACGACACGACCTGGCGTCGTGTCTATCACTCAGAATTTTTACACCGTAATTTTTAAGATAAAATAGACGGGGAGGTTGTAGTCCAGATTTAGACCTCATCACTGAAACATATAGGTGGTAAATAAATTAGAAGTTATGACGCTTGCGTCTTGGTAAATGTCGCGCTGTTTCAACCCTAACAACGACAACCGTATAGTCAATGACGAACCCAAGACACCGAACACGGGAACGGATACTTGAGCGGAGGTAGCTAGACCAAAGGTACTATGTTGTAAAAACCTTTGGTAGCCGGGTCAGGTTTTGTTCTTTGTATGAAAAGACTGTTTCAAAAAATTTGACTATACGGGAATAGAGGGTTTGTGCCCACCCACCAATTTTTATTTACTTATCCTTACCATGATGGACAAATATGCGGGACAGGGTTGCTGATTACAATGATGGTGTGATAGGTGGCAAAGCGTGTTTATTTAAAAGATACAACATTACAGTATAATGATTTTCCATCGATTGATCTATATAGGAGGGTACTTCCTGCTTGCCAAAAACAGTACCATGCTGATAAGATATCAACGGCATAACAGTCTTTACCTGATCGGGTATAGCCACAAGCCCTGTAGCGATAGTCGGCTTATCTCCTTTTTCAGGTATAAATGTTTGATAGGTGATCTTGTATAAGTTGATGTTACATGCCGGTTCAGAAAAGCGCCCCTTGAATTGTTCAAAAGGCATTGGACTGCCTTTAAGGAACACAGAGAGCTCCTCATTTACGATACTGGTAAGTTTTGCTTTATCAAAAGAGCCGATCTGTTCATATTTGATCAAGTCTCCGTGTGCATATACCTGCACTTGTGCGTCCAGCGTCGTAGAGAATACTATCGAAAAAAAGAATACGGCTAGTAAAAAACCTCTTGATCCGAACCTTAGTTGCATAATTATTATAGTCAATATTTGTTTAAATTGCAATACTAACGAATAAACGATGACAAAAACCACCCCCTTTCAATAAATGAGTATAGTTACTCACACTTAAAAAAAATACCGTTAGCAGGATCAAAAGTGAATACAGACCAACATCATTTTTATCTTCCTATAAGGTTCAATGGCAAATTGATCTTCAGAACAGGATCTAACCTGTCTTCCAGACGAGTGCTTGCCGTCCAGTGCAACATATCTTTAGCTCTGAGTAATATTTCAAAGTTGACCGGTATACCTTTCAATTGATCGATCCTTTGCGACAGCTTTCTACCTATGGAGATAAATATCCCCAAACCTGCACTAAGTTTATTGCCATGGGCTTCATTCTGACTAAAAGCATAAATATAGTCAGTTGCCACATGCAGCCCTGCTGTTCTGGAGTTTTCCATGATATAGAAATCCACATGCGGCATCAGGTCTACCCTCCTGTCCAATATTCCCGGAGTAAAGACCGTCACAGTCTTTTTCGTATATGTGACGCCACCGATCAGACTGTCTATGACCGATACTTTATAGGGACCGTTATTGTCTTCATCCGCAGCATTCGTAAGCATCAGGTTCATTCCGATACGCACATACTTATTGCCCCCCCATGCCAGAAAGCCCCCCCTGCCATGCCGATAGCGGGTGGTGACAAAATGATAGAAGTTATAATTGACCCCTGCCGAAAATATGTCACTGTTACCTCTGGAAAGGTCTGTTGACGAAAAGGACGTTTTGCCATCGTATATCAGATAAGATTCCAGTTTATAACTCAGATCTAAATTCAGCCAGTGAAACATTCTGGTATTAAAAGGTGCTGCCGAGACAAGACCATTATGAATGGCATTTAGTTGCTGCATTCTTTCAGATAGACTTTTCAATTGCAGGCTATCCGATGACACACTGCGAAATCTGAACTTAAAGATGCTGTCATGTCTTGATATCGTACTATCATATCCAACCGGATGCTCGATCCCGTTGTTGAAATAAGTATAATAAGTCACTATTTTATTACTATCCAGCTGAGTGTGCTGAAATGGACCATTTCGGGAAGGCATCAGGCTACTTTTGAGCTTTTGCGAGAGTACCCTATGATACAAGACCCTGTAATTACGGCTGGAACGGATCACGGTGTCCGCCTCCATGATACCAGTATCTCTTACACATGCCATACAAACGCCGCTCTTTTTGATGCTGTCGAGTTTCATGCTTAGTTGCTTTTCCTGGCGCCCATAATAAAGGTAAGGCACCATAAAGTCTTCATATGAATTTGAATACTTCAGACATTCCTCCGTATTGTATCTGGCACTAGTGCTAAAGAAGATGCTCAGCTCCGTATTGACATCAAATTCGAAATTAGGATTGGTAATGTCGATATTATTCAGAAAATCAAGAAAACCTATCCCTCCGCCAACATTAAGGTAAAGCTTAACTTTTTCAGTCTGCTGTATATTCTGGCTGTTCTTATTATTATTCAAGGCAAATCCATAGGTTCCGCTCACAGATGGCTTTATAATTGTTGACCTTACATCCGATATCCCGTTGCCGCTGTTGCCTATGCCTATGATCGAACTGATACATTTGGAAAGGTCTGCATAAAAATCTGCCGGCGTAATGAGATATTTTGTACAAAGTATAGTATCCAGTTCGAGGCGTATACTGGCTGAATCATTGGGAAACCTGTGAAGACCGGATGAATTCCCCGACATTCCTTTACCGGATGCAGATGAATTCATGAATACTAAAATTAGCAGGGTGATCGACAGACTAAACCTTTTCATTAAAAAGCATATTCAAGAACACTAAATAGAAAAACATACACCTCAGGGCTTTTGTTAAAGCTTATCATTTATGTTTGAACTCCTGCTCTTTGGGGGCGATCAAAAATCTGGTGAGTCCAAGTGATATCAGCAACACTGCCATGCTAAGTATAGTAAAAGCATCCGTTTCGTGCAGATCAAGTGTGATGATCTTATTTGCCATGGCAATAATAGCTATATTGATGATCGGAGCCACAGGGATGCTGTTCGAATTGATGATGTATAGCATTGATTTTATCAGTTCATAACCGACTAAAATGATCAGTGACAACTTCAGGATAAGGAAGAACTGGTTAACATCCAATCTGTAGGCATAAGGTGGTCTGATGATAATTTCTCCCAGTGTAATGAGAAGTTGCACCAACGTCAGCAGCAACGCTATCGTCATAGCCAGAATAAGTATTTTGACCACATATTTAGTGACTATATGTATCGTGTCATTAAAATCTAACTTGACCATTATCGTGTTTTTTTCGAATAAAAAGCCCATCACCGGTCTTGACTCCGTAACTATTATATAAACTTTTATTTAGTGATCAGGCTATCAAACCATGCTTTCCATTTAGGTACTGCATTAGCATAGGTCATCCGGTGGTTGTTGTCTGCACCGGTAGAGAATGCTTCAACGATATTATTTCCCATTGCTTTTTGAAACTCCATAGGAAGCTTAGCCAAGCCTGCGGTGAATGACTCATCCATGTCACCGTAATACATACGAACGGGTGTTTTGATCACCCACCTGTAGGGGTGCATATCGCTCAGCAGTTTGCCGTATGCCGATTGTTTAAGATATACCGGATTGAAGTACTCGGGTCTGATCAATTTGTGCAAGTCTGTCGGGTAATCCTTATATGCTACTGTGGTATCATGCAGGTATATCTTTTTTGAGATCTCATAGAGGTCATCATTGAAAAGACCTTTTGCAAGACCGGGCATTTGATAATATGTTTCAAATGAAAAAGCGGTAAGGATAAATACGGTTGTCACCCAAGGAGCATCGATCTTGCGGGGGAAATTGAGAAAAGTACTGGACATTACGTACCCATCACACTGTGCACTTGCCGTACCGGCAGCTTTGACTTTCACACCCAGTCCTTCCAGCTTTTCTAGAAAACTCATAGTTACTACTCCACCCTGCGACCACCCTGTGATAAAAAAGTCGGTAGTGCTTATCTGCTCTTTGGAGAGGATCACTTTGGCAGCTTCATACATATCATAACATGCCTGTTGATGGCTTTTCATCACCATATAACTATCCGATTCTTTTGATGTACCCATACCAAAATAGTCTGCACCAATAACAACGTAACCTTGTCCTGCAAACTGTGCGACCATCAATCTGGTCTCAAATGACTCTTCGGGGAAAGATGGCACCTCATGCTTGCCGAATACAGTGCCATGCTGGTAGGATACCAGAGGGAAAACCTTCGCGCCGGTAGCAGGAATAGCGATCAACCCTGAAGCTACCGTTGGACGATTTTCCTGCTCAGGGATAACAGACGAATACTCTACACGGTAAAGCTTAACTGCATTTTTTGCAGGAGTATAATTCGGATTGATGCCTGTGGCAAGCGGTATCTCCTTTGTTTGTATGGCATTGAGTCGATCCAATTCATAAATACCGATCAGCTTATACCGGATACTGCTACTGACAACAGTAAAGCCGCTTTGATCTTCAGTTTTTTGAGCAACTGCACTGGTGATAGTAAAACTGAATATCAAGACCTGAATGAGTACTTTTATTAGTTTCATTATTGGATATTTTGTGTGTTTTGGAATCAATATCGGATACTCTGAGTGGCATCATAGTCAAGTAGACCATTGACTGGTTTCGTTAATTTTTGCAATACTATGAAACTTCAATGTCATTTTTCCTTCAATGTATGGCACTCCTGCAAAATGAGTAGAATTACCCATTAAGCTGATTTTTATATTCGCCCTAAAAGCATCAAGCCATCTGCACTGAATGGTTTGAATATCGTCAGCACAATTGAGATAAAAAGCAGATTAATGTTTGATTTGATAGGATTATTATCAGATTGGCTCATAAGCAAAATAGAAAGAATATCGGAGACACCCCCGAGGCTGTAAGTAAGCGCTCAGCTGCATCAGCCTTATTTCATCCGGCAAGATCCGGATCAATTTTAAAAGTGACTAACGTTTATCAATTAGTCAGCCCCCAATGCCTTAAAGTAAATGTTGATCTAAATCTATAAAGCAATGACAGGAAAATGAGTAATCCTACCTATGTCTTTACTTATTTTTTACATGTAAACTGCACTGTAAAACATTAAAAACTTATACAAAATGAAAAAAACTCATTTATTTCTTGTAAATATTTTACTGCTACTCGTATCTGTTCCATCAGTTGCCCAAACCGTCAATAAAGCAATACTGATCAAAAATGCTAATATTTTTAATGGTCGCGACAATAAGATCGTAAAAGGGAATGTGCTAATTGAGAATAACCTAATTGTCAAAATAGACAGTGCCCCTATAATTTTCAATGCAAAAGACAGCGTTCTGGTTATTGACGCAAATGGAAAATATTTGATTCCGGGGCTGATCGATGCGCATGTGCATTTGATGCTTGAATCTACACCATTACCGCAATTATTGACCTCAGATATCGGTTTTTTGAATCTATCTGCTTCCAAATCTGCCGAAAGGCAGTTACTTCGAGGCTTTACCTCAGTGCGTGATATGGGAGGTAATACATTTTCTCTGGCACATGCGATAGATGAAGGATTGATAATAGGGCCAAGGGTTTTTCCCAGCGGAGCTGCAATTTCTCAAACAGGCGGACACGGTGATTTTGATATGCCAAATGATGTGCCCAGATATGGCAACACTTCCTACCTGTCAAAAACCGGTATGTCAGCGATCGCTGACGGACCGGATCAGGTGCTTTTGAGAACCAGAGAACAATTACGCATGGGCGCAACACAGATCAAACTATGCGCCGGCGGCGGTATAATATCAATGTATGATCCTATAGATGTATCTCAATATACGGATTCGGAATTAAAAGCTGCCGTTGATGCTGCCAATAATTGGGGTACTTACGTTACTGTTCATGCCTATCTGAGTTCAAGTGTCAGAAAGGCTGTCTCAGCGGGAGTAATGTGCATTGAGCATGGTCAGTTGATTGATGAATCTACGGCTAAAATGATGGCAGACAAAGGGGTATGGTGGAGTCTTCAGCCATTTTTAGATGATCAGGATGCCACCCCCTATCCTAAAGGGAGCTCCAACTGGCAAAAGCAAATGGATGTGATCAAGGGGACCGATAATGCCTATAAACTTGCTAAAAAATATCATATAAAAGTGGCGTTTGGCACTGACTGCCTGTTTGATCCGGTAGCAGCAAAAAGACAAAATGTAGTGTTATGCAAACTAATCAATTGGTATACTCCCTTTGAAGTTTTAAAAATGGTAACATCTCAAAATGCCGATCTTTTATCAATGTGCAATAAGCGCAATCCATATCAGGAAGGCAGGTTAGGTGAAATTTCAGTTGGAGCCTATGCCGATATGATTCTGGTGGATGGTAATCCCCTTGAAAACATAAAACTGATAGAAAACCCTGAACAGAATTTTAAGATCATAATGAAGAACGGAGTTATCTACAAAAACACATTGAATAAATAAGTTCCTCCCCATTCGGATGAACTTAATGATAGTAATGATTGAGTGCTTTTAATAAATTAAGTCAAATACAATTGCAGAGCTTCATCAAACTAGGTTAAGTTAATAAACATGAGTTTCACTCTTACAAAATTAGATATCACAGGAGTGCGCCTCCTTTTACAATGGGCAGAAAATGAAGGTTGGAATCCTGGGATGAACGACGCAGATATATTCTACGAAACTGACCCTGATGCCTTTTACGGATACTATGATAAAGGGCAGCTAATAGGTGGTGGATCAATTGTATCATATCAAGGCAAATATGGTTTTATGGGTCTTTTTATTATGGATAAGGATCATAGATACTCAGGCATTGGAGCAAAGTTGTGGAATGATCGCAAGGAAAAATTATTATCAAGATTAGAGCCCGGAGCATGTATAGGCATGGACGGCGTAGTGGCCATGCAGCCTTTTTACCATAAAGGGGGATTTGATCTGGCGTTCAGAGATATACGTTTTGAGTTACATTCCGTCGATAGAAAATTCAATGAACATGTGCATCCGGCAAGACCTGAGGATGTTTCTGCCATTACCGAATACGACACGATGTGCTTCGGTTACGAAAGAGCTAATTTCGTAAAACTATGGTTAGAGCAAAATCGATCGATCACCTACAAGTATTGCCATGATAAAACGATTTTGGGTTATGCAACTGTCAGAAAAACGGTTATTGGTTATAAGATCGGTCCTCTTTTTGCAGAATCAGCTGTCGTAGCAGAACACTTACTTAATTTTTGTTTAAGCAGTTTTGATAATGAAGTATACTTCATAGATGTACCTGACCTCAACTCAGAAGCAACAGACCTCATATACAAGTATAATGGGCACAAAGTCTTTGAATGCGGAAGAATGTATTGCGGTGATCCGCCACAGCTCCCAATACAAAAAATTTATGGCATCTCTTCTTTAGAATTTGGTTGACCCTACCGTTAGAATCAGAAAGATGCTGATTTTGAATCCCGGCATCCCGAATTAATTGCATGTCGTCAAACCAATCTGGACAAATGCTGATAAAATCCGAGGAGGTGTTTTTTCGATTGCAAAGGACTTGGTTTGATAAACCTATTTTCATTTTTAATTACTCTACTATTTGATTCAATCCCCTTCCTTCAATTTGATGTTTTATCTACCATATATTTACACTAAGTACTTATACAATGTAATCTTCTATTGTAAGCGCCCCCTTTTTAAGGTAGGGTAGGATTAGACTTTGGCTGTTTAATAATGATCGAAGTTAAATTATTTATATCAGAGCTATTATTATTAAAACTGCTGTTGCATGTGGTAAACTCCTGCGGGGCTTTTGCGGGGCGGAGTTTTCCACTTTCAACAGCCTGGCTATAGCCAATGGGACTTAAGCCTTGTAACGACTGGTGTGGATGATAAGCGTTGTAATCGCATCTCCATTCTTCTGCTTGCACCCGTACTTGTTTTAGGTTATGGAACAAGTAAGCATCGAGCACATCTTCTCTAAAAGTTCGGTTAAGTCTTTCCACAAAGCCATTTTGCATTGGTTTGCCCGGCTTGATAAACAGTAATTTTATGCTCTGCTCTTTGCAGAACGTTTCCAAAGTATGGCTGATAAATTCGGGTCCGTTATCTACACGGATGAAGGATGGCTTACCCCGTTCCCATATCACGCGTTCCAATACTCTTACCACACGTCTGGCCGGTAGTGAGGTATCTGCTTCTACTGCTAATACTTCCCGATTAAAATCGTCTATAAGGTTAAAGGTGCGGAACTTTCTTCCGTCTGTTAGTGCATCGCTCATAAAATCCATACTCCAGTTTTGGTTAATACTTATTGGTTGTTCCAATGCCAGTTTTTCTCTGTTTGGTAATCTGCGCTTGTGCTTTCTGCGGATATTTAGTTTTAGCAGGTCATACACGCGTTTAACCCGTTTGTGATTCCATACTAAGCCTTCGTTTGGAAACGGGGTGATTGCGGCATATTGCACACCAGGATATTATTTGAACTTGTTTTCCGCATTTTCATTCTCTTTTTTGGTGAGAGGTTACAATTAAACATATAATGTCTCCACAGCCAACTTTCAACCATTTATTATTTTGGCGGCTCGTCGGCCTTTACCTGCTTCAAAAATTCCTCTGGTGTAATATTCAGACTTTGTAACATCCAGTTTATAAGTCTGATCAGCGTTGCCCGTCTACCATCGGCCAACTCTTCAAAGTCATCATCAAAAAGGGGCATGAATGAATAGTAAACTACTTCATCGTCCGGAACGGGTTCATCTTCAAATGCCTTTATGTTCTTCATTTTGATTTCATTTATTTTATGACCAGTTGGGATTGTTCTTAAAGCTTAATGACATAATAAAATTCACCGAACCTTAAACAGCTTACAACCTTCTGTCCACGGTTATACTTTCCAAGAAAGTAGTGAGGGATGGAGGTGTTGAAGTGCTTTTTAAACTCCTGTGGTGAGATACACAAAGCAGACCCCTTTTCCAGTTGTTTGATTGCACTGGTAAACTCACCCTCTTTCCTCGCTTCTATCAACCGGCTGACTTGTTCTTTGTTTATAATTTCCATATCACTCGTTTTTCTTTATATACTTTCCTGCTATTCAGTTGTGAGCGATTTGTTTATTGCTGGATTTAATTAAGAATGAGTTAGAACGGTCCAAGTCATGGCTGACCGTAAGCATTGACAACCAAGCATCCGTGTTACAATTTTTGTAACAATGGATTACTTGCCTGCCTTTAACCAACAGGTAATAAGTAGAGGTCTGTCTTAAGACACTATAAAACGGCTATTCGGTCGTGCCGGGCCGACCGAAATGAGAGATTGAATATCGGGCAGACAAATTGCAGGCCGGTTGAGCATCGCGCGAAATTATCGACCACCTCCACTTCCTTTTAAAAACTAATGGCCGTCCACATCAGCAACGGATAAGGCCGGATAGGAGTAGTGATTCAATGGCATCAGAAAGATTAAAGTGGTAACCGTCTCTGGATGAGTGACACATCTGTCAATATCCCTGGTGCAAGATTCAATAAGGTTCGTTTAGTCTCGCTGATGAAGTAAAGGCTATGAGAGTGTGCTAAGACCGTTATGGTCAGTCAGGCGCCAGCCGACACAGCAACTGGTCAGACCAGTAAAGTAGTAATAAAAGTGTGCTGGCCTATAAGTGTCTGTAAAGTTCGCTAAAGGTGTTATCAGTCTTTACCTGTCTTAATCCCTTTAATGAATACAAACCCGTTAGAACTCGATAAATTTTATATGCCTGTTCCGACGGATTGTTTCGCTTTCGGTTAGGTTTAATGAAAATAAAAAGGCGGCCAAAATAATAGGCCGCCTTTTGAAACTACAGTGGAACGGCTGTTGCTCCGTTCCAGTTTGATTCGGTTTGTTTTTAATCCAGAAGTCTCATAAATGTGTTGGGCCATAATTTCATGAAAATGCTTCGACCCATATTGCATTGTTTCTCGAGGTCCTGCACTATTTTAAATGATTTCTGGATGTCGCTTTTACTGCCAAACCTTTCACAAGCCATATAATTGTTCAAGGCCAGAGTGCTTTCAACCCAAGTCTTAATGATGAAATCATATAGCACGGCTGCCCTTTTTTCGCAAACCACTTTTGCGGGCATCATGCTTATATTGTTCTCAATCACTTGGCTGTCCTGACGGTCTGTTTGTTCTTTCATCAGTCGCTCAAGCAAAGCTCTTTCAGGCTGGGTTAATTTGTATCTGGTATCTGGTGTTTCTTGTGGTAATATTTTTATTTCTCTCATGATAATTTGTTTTTTACTGGTTTAAGAAAGTGATTTACTGAAATGAAAGGCCGCCGGTTTTAGCGGCCTTTTTTTAAAAAAGTGGTTAATTGAAATATGCGTCGGCCAGCCGGTTGCAGATGGCTTCCATGAATGGCGGCATGATACCGTTGCCGGTGACAAAATCGAGTTCGCGGTCGGTAACCCCTTCAAAGTTCATGTCTTGGGCACCGCAGATAATGAGTCGTTCGTCGCGGCTAATTTTTCTGGCACCTGTTTTTAAATCCAGGAAGCTTTCGCCGGCGGTAGCAGTTAATGTTCCACATACCTGGTTAGTATGTTTCCACTTTGCTCTTTTACCGATTACCTCATCTGTGTTTTTGGACTTTAACTTTTTCCGAACCCCGCCGGCATCAAAGCCAACTACATCAGGAAAGAGCCTGTTTAAATACAGGGCTTCATAGTCCTTTGTATTGGGCTTAGGAAAAACCGGAACCCCAACGTCTTTGCGAACCAGCATACCCACAAAACGTTTTCTTGACTGAGGAACACCGAAGTCGTTTGCGTTCAGGATGCGGTAGTCAAAATTGTAGTCAGTGAGCGCCCTGCATTTTGATAGGAAAAGGGCGAACAGTGGTTTCATTAGATCATCGAGGAGTGCATCGACATCTTCGATAATGGCAACCTTCGGTTTAAATTCGTTTACCAGGCGAATGCAATCAAGAAAGAGCATATTGACAGGCAAAAAGGGATGGCGGTAAAAATTACGCCTGGATATACCGGTGCAGGGTGGTGAAAGGATAAGAATATCAATGTTACGTATATCCTTTTCATTTAACCCAAGCTCGACCATCTTTTGAAAGGTTACATCGAGCGCATTCATGTTAAAGAAGGCCGCTTTCTTGGCGTTTTTTCTGTAAACCTTTTCAGCGGTTTTATTGAAATCAATGGCGAAAATATCTTGCCCGCCTGCTTTGTGTGCCCCGAAGCTTCCTAAACCGCCGCCGCTGTATACAGAGGCAAATTTGAATCTGATTTTTTTCATGTTTTTTAGTTTTAATTTTTTAAGAAATGGACATAGAATTCCCAGGCCGCATCACTGGATTTTTTTAGCGGAGGACTTTTAATAAACTGTTTGTAAAAAAGGTGGGGGTTAAAAACACCCCCGGTAGTTGAACTTAGGCGGCCTTGAGAAGAGCTGATTTCAACTCATCGGTATAGCTGATGTGTATGATTATTGACTTTTCGTTTTTTTCATACACCAGGACAAAGCCCTGGAAGGTGTCGTTGTAGGTAAAGCATTTTGATATTGACAGTCCTTCTGGTAGTATTCCGTTGCCGATTTCTTCGGCTTGCCAGGATGGAAGGTTGGTGGTGAGCGTATCCAGTTCTTCGTTAGACAGACCGGTGATTTCTTTAACGGGAACTGTGTAGTTTTTCATTTCCGGTTTGTCTTCGCCATCCGTATTTTCCGAACCACCCTTCTTTTTCTTTAGGGTAGTTTTTGGAACCATTGCAAAGGCTTCATGCAGTGATACCATACCTGCATCAACGTGCTCAAGAAGCTGGCGTTTATAGTCTCCAATGGCTTCAACCATGTCGAGGTAGGTTTTATTAGTTCCTAATATTTCAGCCACCAGCTCGCGGAGAGTCAGGTCACTCATTCCTTCCCGGTATTTGGCACCAGGGCCATTTTTGAGTGAATAATACTTCATGAAGGTTGGTATGACCTTATACATGGCGGCAAACTTCTTGGTGGGCTTCCAGTGGGTTGCAACGGCGTGTAGTAACTCTGCTTCCGGAAAGTCGGCCATGACTACTTCTATTTGGTCTTTGCCTTCTTCTATGGCCAGTTGCAGGTATTGCCCATTGGCGATGAGCTGCATGGTTCCCTTGTGAACAACGACCGAACCTAAGGGCAAAATGGTTTTAAGAAGAACACCCAGGGTAAAGAGAAACTCCTTACTGTTTTCTGGTTGATAATGGTCGGTTTTGATTTTGCTGACACCGACAACAGCCTTTTTGTATTGTGACATATTTTTTGTTTTTGTTAAAAAAATGTGTGATCGATAGAAGAGTTGATAAGCGAACCTGGCCCGGAACCTAAATTCATTTTTCATTTTCTCTCTCCCGCCTCACGGCAGTAAAGATAATCACATTACAAAAAATAATACTTTACTTACCTTACACTGTTAACAGCGTAAAGGTTAAGGTTAAACCAGAAAAGGAAGGGTAAGTCAGTCGATTAAATGATGGAGCGAACGATTTCAGTTAGGCGTTCTTGGTCTGCTGCCTTGGGCGAATTGATTTTGCTCTGTTTTAAATTTCTTAAGAGCTTGCCTTTGGAATCTTCAAATAATCTTTCAATCGTTTTATTCTGAAGATTCTCGTGCGGAGAGCTAACTAATTTGTTTTCACGGAGTAGATGAACAAGATAGAAAAGTGAAACTTTGGACACATCCCCGTTTTTGGAGGTAAGCAGCCATTTGATTTTTGGTGTATCAGCCTCGATGACATTATTTTCAAAACATGCAGAAAAGGTGCTTTGGGCACAATCAATGATACCGTCTTCTGATAAAAGCTTAAACAGTTTTTGAATTTTTGATTTATCGGATGTCCAGTTAAAAGCCTTTATTACTAAACCATCCTTTTTGTTGCTATTGCTTAATGATTTTATTTTTTCTTCAAGCTCTTTCCGATATTTTATGAGTGCTTTGCATTGAGCAATTTCTAATTGGAGATAAATGTCAAAATCACTTTCTTTCCATACATCAAATTCTTTGGTAATACTGATTAGGCGATGTGTATGAGCTATTCCGTCGCTCCGAAATAATTCGGGTAATCTTCTTTGACCAATCTTCGGGCTTATTTTACTTCGGATTTTTTCATGGATGTTGTTGATAAGAAGTGGTTCAGAGGAACTACCGGAATCCAAAATATTATTCACGATGGATAATTCCTTAGTATACTGTTCAATTGCATTGTCAGACAATTCAGTAGCCGATTTAAGTGGAATTGCTAAATACCTTGCATAAACCTCGCCCATGAGTTCAAGTTCCCTATTGAGCGCGTGGTCGTCCAATTGCATTTCCAGTCCGTTTAATGATTGATTCTTTTCCATTTTACCTGACATTGCTTTAGGGGTTACTTTTAGACAATATTTCCATCAGGTCTTGATAAACATGAAGGGCACTTAATATGCTACTTTGCCTTTTATATGTTAGCGCTTTAAAATCCTCATTCTCTCTTAATCTTTTTTCAATTGATTTTAGACTGCGGGCACTACTTAGGCCGTAGATAGACTTATCTTTCATTTGTAAAAGTCTTTCAACATCGTGGATATAACCTAAGTATGCCTTGACTGACTTAAATTTTTCTCCGGTAATACTTTTTTTAAAGCCCGTAAGCCATTCTTTAAATAGTATCTCATTTTGCATGACCGAGAAGTTTTGTCTAAACCTTATTAAATTTTATGGCAACCAAAAGTAAACAGGAGAAAAATCCCTCTTTTTGATACTTTGGCTTTTTCACTTATTTAGATGCGTTGCGCCCGATGAACTCTTTGTATGAGTGCAGACCACTTAAAAGACTGGACTGATAGTGGTCTGCAAGCTCGATAAAGCTCTTTTTCTTTTTAAGCTTTTCTTCGATTACCTCTATCTCGGGAACGGTTTTGCTGAAATAAATTTCGTCAAGTGCCATTTTCAGGTGAGTTTCTATTGTGGCGATATAGACTAAATATTGACTTATCGATTTAAAATCCTTGTTCTTTACTGTCTTTTTAAACCGGTCGAGCCACTCAATAAACATGGGTTTATTATTCACTTTCATAATATAGTTCCAGAAATTTTAAAACAGACCTTTTACACGGGAAAATGCCCGCCTTCCAAAAATAAGATTCCTTCGGGAAGTAGGATTCAAGTAATCCACATTAGCATTTTAATTATTTGGGCCGATATTGTGGTAGTTCAAGTTGCATCGGAAAGATGCACATGTTACAATTTTTGTAACGTTCAAATTAGGTCTTGGCTAAGACTGTTTTAGAATTGCAACTTCTTCCGCACTTCGTCAAACTTGGTTGAATCTATCACGCCCATGTAGTGCTTGAGAGTAGTTTTTGGGTTCTGACCAGTGATACTTGCCACCACATTTATAGGCATACCGCGGGTAGCTGCTATGGTAACGAAGGTTCGCCTGCCCATGTGCGTGGCAAGGATTTCATGCTTTTCGTAAATCTTCGTTTCCCTTTGGTTGCCGCGGTAAATGGTTATTTCCTGTTTAGAGGTAATACCGGCCAGCTTACCGACTTCTTTGATTGTCCGGTTTACAGATTGAAGCGCGTGCTGTGGCATGGAAAAGTCAGGGTGTTTATTTTTATGCCGCTCAAGAATTTCCAATGCTTCTTTCATTAACGGGATTACCGTAATCTTATCTGTTTTTTGCTGGCAGATGTGGGCGGCATAATGAACTCCTTCAATATCCTTGAATGAATGCTGGCGTATGTCAGAGGGTCTTAGATTGGTTACATCACTATATCGCATCGCAGTTAAACAACAAAAGCAAAATAAATCCCTCGCATCATTCTCCATTTGTGATTCGAGTTGAACATCCAGTAACATCTTCACTTCGTCCCATTCCAGGAACTTGATGCTTCCGACACGCTCCGAAATATTAAACTGCCGGTAGGCATCGTTAGTGTGCATTCCTAACCGCTTGCAGTAGTTCAAAAAGATTTTTAGCCGCTTGATGTTACCGTGGATGGTATTATTCGTATTACCCATCTTTAAAAGAAACTCCGAATAACCGGATAGCATTTCAGGATTGATTTCCTCAAATCTTATTTCTCTGTTTTTCAGATAAAGTTTAAAGTGGTTGTAGGATGTCTTCATTGATTTGAGTGTCCCCTTGCCGTGTTTGTTCTTGTGTATTTCAAAATACCTTTCCCACTCACGCCATACAGAAAACTGCTCAGTTGATTTGTCCCGTTTGATGGCCCTCAACAGTTCATCGTTTGTTACCGCGATACCTTTGACCAACAGGTCAAAATAGGCATCATTCAGCTTCTCTTCAATTTGCCCCAAAATCTGGTTTACTTCTCGGGAACGCTTAACAGCAGGTTTAACTCGCTGCCTGGATTTATCCCAATCGGCTTCAAACACCTTCAACCCGGTTGTTGAGCAAAGAATTTGACCGTCATAATGAAATGACAGTATGACGGGGCGCGGTTTCTTAACGCGCTCATCGAGCCACTTCTTTCTACTTTCAATGTAGAACCTGACATATTTCTTCACTTCACCCGGCATCTTATCTAATGGTATTTGAGTATTGCGTTAAACGATATTAGTAGTTCGGTTTGGCAGGGTGCTAAGCCGGGAATCTTCGTTTTGCCTTGCGCTCATTCATGAACGTTTCTAATTGCTTGGCGGTCCAGTATGGCCGGTCAGATAGGTCAAAGCTGGGTGGTGGCAGGGTTCCAGCATTGCGGTAGTTCTGGATGGTGTTCCTGGTTACACCAAGTTCGGCCATCAGTTGTTTGGTGGTTATATGATCACCGTCCAGCGGGTTCTCTTTCCGGTGTAACATTTCCTTCATATCTTCCATCAGAACACGGTTCTGCTCAGTTACAATTTTTGTAAGTAGGCTCTCCAGTTGCCCCAGTTCAATACCTATCACCCTTGATTGTTCGTTCATGCTCCTGTTGTTTTTGTTTGGCATTATACACAATGCAGGAAGGGGAAGGCTCGTTTGCTGGAAGATATAGGCGGTGGATGCGTGTTATAGCTTGTGTAAATGGCACTCTGAAAACTACAAATGCTTTGACAGACAAGGCATTACGACTACGAGTGTTGCCCCTTTCGGGCGCGAACAATAATTACAATTATTTCGAATTGGTGGCGGTTTCTCCAATGAAGGCGGACACTGACACCTCGGTCGGCCTCGGTCAAAAGTTTGTGTAACTTTTTGTGTGAGTGACCCCCTAAAACGCTGAAAGCCTTGCTGGGCAAGGCTTTCAGACGAATGCTGGTTGGCCCAGCTGGATTCGAACCAACACACACAGAACCAAAATCTGTAGTCCTGCCATTAGACGATGGGCCAATCTGTTATCAGTAAAACCGATAAAGAGGGTGCAAAATTAAACATCCTGAAAACTTTTGCAAGTATGCAGGCAATTATTTTAAAGGAGCCAGGGTGGCTCAATTTGCTAAAATTAACGACCATAAGCATCTCATTATGCATAAAACCTGCGTTATTGAGCGTTCAAATACTGTAACCCATGAGATTTTATCAAAAAATTAAGCTTGTCTTTTTACTTGGTCCGCTGGCGCTGTTGTTGTTTTCTTTCAGGCAAAAAGCGGTTGAAAGCAAGGCCCGGGTCATGCATTTCAGCGGTCCGGTAAAGCAATGCACCGAAACCGATTACGAGGTGTATTTCGATTCGACCAAAACGGCCCAACTGCGTTTTAAAAGCAAGGTGACTACGCAATTCGACCCCCGGGGGCAAAGCGCCGGCGACATACGGTACGATAACAAGGGCAATATCGAGAGCAGTACGGTCAATAAGTCGGACAAAAATGGAAACATGGGGGCCTCGGATAGTTATAACGACAAGGGGGTGCTTACCAGGCACTCGGTTTATGCTTACAATAACAAAGGTTCAAAAACCATGCAGCGCGATGAAATTTATACTAAAGGGGTGCTGAATTCGGTTAAAATAACCAAATACGACAGCAGGCAACGGGTTATTAAAGAGGTTAATACCAGTTATTTGCAGCGCAAACGCACGGTAACCCAAACGCACTATTTTCCTTCTTCCCAAAAGCAAACACAGCCAGCGGTAAAAAGCACCCAGGACAAGCATGATAATGAAGGCCGCCTGATTGAACGAATTCAATACAAGCCTGATGGCAACATCAGGAGTAAGCAGGTTTATTTTTATGGTGCCGATGGGTTTAAAAACGAGTGGTATATGTTTAAAAACGATACTGTTGGCCTGGTGAAAACCAATGAGATTTTTTTTGATAGCCTGGGCACCGTGCTTAAAACCTGCCATTATAATAACGGCGAGCTTATAAGCACCGGCAGCAACAATTTTGTGCGCGATATGCAGGGCAACTGGATAACCGACAGCGTTTTTGATAACAACAAGCTAACGCACCTTAAACAACGCGAAATACAGTATTATTGATAGTTACGGCCCCGGCTGATGCCAGAGGTGGATAGTGAAAATGGGGGCGTGTCAAAAAAAAAATCGATTTTGAGTCGAAAAACATGCTTTATTCGTGCAATATTGCACAAATTTTGTTTACCCAAATTTTTAAGTGTTAATGAAGCAATTTAAATCATTGAATACCATCCTTGGATGGGTTTGCCTGCTCTTCGGGGCCTTTGTGTACATCAGTACCATGGAAAAGAGCGGCAGCTTTTGGGATTGCGGCGAGTTTATACCCAGCGCCTTTAAGTTAGAAGTGGCCCACCCGCCGGGCTTTCCGTTGTTCTTCTTAATGGGTAGAATACTGTGCATTTTTACGGGTGCAAATCCGCTGGTAGCTGGTGGGCCCGGCGCCAACCACGTGGCTTTTGCCTGTAACCTGGTAAGCGCTATGGCTGCTGCCGGTACGGTTATGTTTACCTTCTGGATTTCGACCGCTTTAACCGGCCGTTTTGTATTTAAAAGCGAAGAAGACTATACCACCGGCAACATGATTGCTGTGTTGGGTGCCGGCTTAATTGCCGCCGCCTCATGCTGCTTTTTGGATTCGCAGTGGTTTAGCGCGGTGGAGTATATCGTGTTTACCAGTTCGCAGTTTTTCTTAACCCTCAACATCTGGCTGATATTAAAGTGGTATGCCGATGATAGCGACGATGCCGACCGCTGGCTGGTGTTGCTGGCTTACAGCACGGGTGTTTCGATAGGTGCGCACTTACTGGCGCTGTTGGGTTTGCCTGCTATTTCGGTTATTATCTACTACAAAAAATTCAAGAAAACTACCATTTTAGGTTGGATTGGCGCCGTAGCCGTTGGCTTTTTTATGATTGGCTTATACATGAAATACATTATTTCGTGGACCCTGTCGTATTTCAGCAGTATGGACCTCTTTTTTGTGAATACCCTGCACATGCCGTTTAACAGCGGCGTACTGGCGGGTACCCTGTTGGTGGTGGTTGTTATTGCGGCGGTGTTGAAATACACGCATAGCGGTAGTCGCCAGGATTTTATTGTAGCCATGACCATCAGTTCAATATACGTGGTATTTGGTTTTTTACTTGATGATGGTATTTTGCCAAAACTGATTCGTTTGCTTTTCCCGGTTGGTTTGTTGCTGGCTAATAACTACGGGTACGAAATGCGCAGGCATTTTAACCTGGCAGTGCTGGCTATTGGCTTTTCGTATATCGGCTACCTGTCGTATTTAACGGTGCCTATTCGCGCTGAGGCTAACCCGCCTATCAACATGAACCGTCCTACCGATCCGTTTACGATGAAGAGCTACGTTGACCGCGACCAGTATGGTGCGCGTCCTTTATTGTTCGGGCCCGATTATACTATTAACCCATCCACCGACATTACCGAGTATGCTAAAACCGACGAGCGTTGGGTAAAAGACGCCAAGAACGGGGTGTATGTAATGGATGGTTACAAGCAGGATTACGTTTTTAGAGACGAGGTGAAAATGTTTTTTCCGCGGATGGGTTTCTGGCAGGAAGAAGGCAAAAAAGCCGCTTACCGCGCCTGGCTTAATCCGGACTACGATATTGTAAACCGCAGCACCCGCGAGGTGATGCAAACGTTCCCCGGCTCGCAACAAAAACAGGCAAACGATTACGTGGCCGAATTGAACAAAAAAGGTAACGACTATTACGTAAAAGACCACATTACCTGGGGCGATAACATTAAGTTCTTCTTTAAATACCAGGTGGGCTTTATGTATTTCCGCTACTTTATGTGGAATTTTGCAGGCCGCCAGGATGATATTCAGGGCACTTACGCCAACTCAAACGGCCGCTGGATATCGGGTATTCCGTTTATTGATAACAGCCACCGTTTCTTTACACCCGACTGGCCGCAGGAAAATTTACCGCAAAGTGCGCTGCATAATAAAGCCCGCAATAAGTTTTATATGATACCGCTGCTGGTGGGTTTGATAGGACTTATTTTCACCTTCTTTAAAGACGAAAAAACCTTCTGGTTTATTGCCATCTACTTCTTCACTACCGGTTTGGCGCAAATTATATTCCAGAACGAGCCGCCGATTGAGCCGCGTGAGCGTGATTACGCCACGGCTTGTTCGTATGCCGTGTTTACGCTTTGGATAGGCTTTGGAGCCATAGGTTTGTTTGATACGCTGAAGAAGCGGTTTACCCTGCCCGAAGTGCCAACTGCCCTGGGTATTGTTGGTTTGTGCGCTTTGGCTCCGTTTTTAATGGGTGCTAACGGTTGGGACGACCACAACCGCGATAAACGCTACACCGCCCGCGATTTTGGTATTGATTACCTGCAAAGCTGCGCACCCAATGCGATTTTGTTTACGGAAGGTGATAACGATACTTACCCCTTGTGGTATGCGCAGGAAGTTGAAGGAGTGCGCCAGGATATCCGCATTATTAATCTTTCGCTGGCCGGTGTGGATTGGTATATCGACCAGTTGCGCTACAAAATGAATGATGCGCCGCCATTGAAACTTTCGTTTACGCAGGAGCAGTTATCGGGCAGCAACCGCGATGTGGTGCGTTACCGCCAGGCGCCGGGAGTGTCTGACAATACTTCGATTGACCTGAAGAAGGTAATGCATTTTATTGCCAGCGAAAAAGATGCCGATAAAGTGGTTTACCAAAACGGCGACCGCGAAAATTACCTGCCTACCCGTCACTTCTTTATGAATATCGACAGCGCCGAGGCTATTAAATTAAATATGGTTGACCCGGCTGAAAATGCCAGCGTGGTATCGCGCATGGAGTGGACCTTACCTAACGGAACGCTGATGAAGAACGACCTGATAACGCTGGATATTGTGGCCAATAATATAATGGACCACCCTATCTACTTTGCCGTATCGGTACCAAGCGAAGCTTACCTGGGTATGGAAAAATACTTCCAGCTGGAAGGGCTTACTTACCGCATTGTGCCCAAGGTTAACACCAGCGGCAGCCCTTACAATGCACCGGTTCGTTTAGACCAGATGTATGATAACATGATGCATAAATTCCAGTTTGGTGGCATTAAGGAAAACAAGAATGTTTACCTGGACGAAAACATTTTGCGCATGACGGTAAATATGCGCGGCAACTTTGGCCGCCTGGCTGAAGCCGTGTTGAGGAAAGCCGATGCTGAAGCCGCCGCCGGCGATAGCGCCGCTTACAAAGCCGACCAGGCCAAAGCAGCAGCGGTAATTGATTACTCGCTGGACGAAATGCCTGCCGACCGGGTGCCACACAGCGTGTTCGATTACTCATATCCTGAAATGTACTACCGCGCCGGCCAGTTTGAAAAAGGCCATAAGCTGATGGTTGACATGATGGCCCGTGCTAAAGACGAATTGAATTACTACAAAACGGTGTATGACTATACCGTGCGCGATGCCCGCGACGGCGGCGACATGAGTTACGTTTCGCAGCTTGAGCAGGGAGCTTTCCTGGAGCGCCATGAAGTGCGCGAGCAACTGTTTATTATGCAGGAGTTAAACCTGACGGCTAAAAAATACGAGCCGGGCGCTTATGCTGATAGCATTGAGAAAGACTTCAGAGATTACCAGATGAAGTTTGTGTCTCCGCAGGTAATGCAGCAACAGGAACAACAACAAAGACAAAGGCAGGGAGTGCCGACCGGTCCTTCTAACTAGGCTACCGGTTTAATCCCCCAAAAAAAAGAGGCAATCCATTCAGGATTGCCTCTTTTTCTTTTCAACCGTGAACATGAAATTTGAAACTAATACCCAGGCTGCATAAAGTAAAGCACCGTGCCATCCAAATCATTAAAGTTTAAAAACTTACCCGATTTTCCATCGCGGTAATCAAACGCAATTTGGTGCTGCTCCAGCAGTGTTTTAGCCTCGTTAATATCATCCACCATAAAACCTACCGATACGCTTCCGCTGCCGGTAGTTGGTACGTCGTTAGCCGGGTGAAGCCCCAGCGTAATACCGGTAGTAACTACCCGGGCATAGTGGTTTCCCCATCGGTTTTGCAGGGTTAAACCCAGGCTGAGGTAAAACGCAATAGCTTTATCCATATCGCGCACCAAAATGGTAACGTCGCTTTCTTTAATTAAGGGCATATACTTTGTTTTGATGGCGAAGGTAGAAAAGCAACCGGTAGTTGAAGCGCACTACGACACCAGCAGGCCAGGTGAATTTGTTAAGACAGTCACCGTTGAATCCAACGACAGGTATGCTCCCCGAAGGGTACTGAAGGTTAGCGGCCATGTAGGTGATTGAACATTAAACAGGCGAATTTATCGGGCCGCCCTTTACGCTCCCGATTGCCGGCAATGAATATAAAAAAATAGCACATTACAGCATTAAAAAAGGGTAAGGAGGTATTGTATGGAAGGAAGCTAAAGCGCCATGCCAATATTTTCAACTTAATTACAGCCAACTTTATACCGCCCTGGCTGTTTTTACAATCACTTAAATAACCAAATGATGATATTATACCTCTTATTATTTGCCCTTATAAACTTTGGCGCACTAGGTATTGGCGGGGCGCTTATGGGTAATCCGTTAACCAACAATTGGTATCAAAACGCAAATAAGGCGCCCTGGACGCCACCGGGTTGGGTGTTCGGCGCAGCATGGACCACGGTTATGCTTTGTTTTACCCTGTTTTTATGGATTGCCGTGCGCAGCAAGGTGGCACCTCAATTGCAGCTGGTTTATACTATGCTGGCAGTGCAGTGGTTTTTAAACGTGTTATGGAATCCCGTATTTTTTCGATGGCATCAGGTTGCCCTGGGCCTTGTAATAATAATAGCGCTTGAAGTTGTGGTAGGCTGGTTTATGGTGTGGGGTTTTAAAAACCTGGGCATAACCGGTGCGCTCATAGTTCCATACTTTGCATGGCTCATTATCGCCGCATCGCTGAACGCCTGGGTGCTGGTAAAAAACACCAACAATACCCGCTCAAGCTAGTGCAGTGGGTTATTGAATGCCCGGGTTATGTCTTTGCCCTATTTAAATTGCATTTCAACCTTTAACATTTCTACAACGTTGAAAATGATGGGGCATATTTCGTAATTCTCCATCATACGCCGTAAGCGCGAGTGGGTATCGGGCTTGTGCAGGTGCGGAAATGAGGCGCAGGTGCCGGGCCGGTGGTGATAAACCGTGCATTTATTATCTGCCAGAAAAGGACAGGGCAGCATATTAAAGGTAACCCCTTCGGCATCGGTTTCAGTGTATATCGAAATCAAATTATCGGGCTCCAGGTCGGTGGCTATGCACAGGTTTTTTAAATCATCTTTGGTTAAATACGGCGACAGTTGTTTACAGCAATTACCGCAGGCGGTACAGTCTATATGCGGAGCCACCTCATCGTGCAGGCGGTGTATTTGTAAATCGAGCTTATGTCCGTTGCGGTGTTTCAGCAAGGTTTTAAACCGCAGGTTCTCTTCCTCGTGCAGGCGGGCAAGCTCCTTTACTTTGTCAGGGTCTGTTTCCAAATGAAAAGGTTCCATAACATAATAAAATTACGGTTTTCGGTTTACAATTTCGCATCTGCCGGTATTAAGATTGCCTGGGTTAAATGCAGATTATTGTCTTAAATGGTTAACTTGCCAATAATCAACAGCCTCAAACTGTAAACCCGAAACCTTAAACCGTTACCATGAAAATACACGAAGTAAAAATTTACCAGGAATTTGATGCACCGGCCGAAGTAGTTTGGGAAGCATTTAGCGACCATGCCAACCTGGGCAAAATAATGGGTACAAAAATGGAGCGGATAGTAGAGAGCCCCGAGGCAGGTAACCCAAATGGCGTTGGTTCGGTGCGGTTAATTCACGCAGGGCCCACTTCGTTTGAAGAAACAGTTGTGAAAGCCGAAAAGCCCGGCTGTATTGAATACAAAATTACCCGTGGCACCCCTTTAAAACATCATTACGGTAAAATGGCATTTAAAAACCTGCCCGGCGGAAGGTCGTCTCTCGATTACACCATAACCATTGGTTCTAATATCCCTTTTTTAGGTGGATTGGTAAAAAACATGCTGCAAAAAGGTATTGGTGGTGGTGTGGCAAAGTACGCCCGAAGTCTTAAAAAGTAAAAGCATTTAAAATGCGCTTTACCGTATCAAAGTAACATCGCCAATGGTTTTCTTGCGCGGCTGGAATTTGTAGCTCATACCTTCCCACAACGTACCGTCAATAAACGTAGCTTCAATCTTCCAGACATAAACGCCCTGCTGGCAAACCTTGCCCTGGTAGCGGCCATCCCATCCTTCGGCCGGGCTCTTCATATCATCGTTGGTAATGGCGGTACTCTCCCACAGCAGTTCGCCCCATTTATCAAATATCTGCGCGTGGTAGTCTAACAGTCCCATACCGGCAGGTTTCCATACCTGTACCAGGCTGTTACCCGCATTAAATTCAGGCGCAAATGCGTTAGGAACGTATAACGATTTTTTAATAACAAAAATGCTCTTCGCCACTGTATCCTTACAGCCGTATTGGGTAGAGGCAATCAGCACCACATCAAAGTTATCGATACCGGGGTAAGTGTGCGTTGGGTTAACCAGCGACGAACTATCGCCATCGCCAAACTCCCACACATACGAACTGGCATTTAATGAGGTGTTGACAAACTGCACCGCACCAATAGCCGAATCAATAGTTTCGTTCATAGAGTAATCAAACCCTGCCTGCGGCACTATGTGAACGGTAACCGTATCAGGCAATAAAATAGTATCACCGCAAGTACCATAGTTGTAAACCTCCACGGTGGCAGAGTAAACACCGGTATCGGCATACACATGCGAAATGACCGGTGAGGTGGTTGCGGTACTGCTTCCATCACCAAAATTCCAGATATAATTATTGGCATTGGTAGCTAAAACAGCAAACTGCGCATCCACCGGCTGGCAGCCCTCAGACGGCGTAACAGTTACAGACTGCACAGAAGGATAAGCATATATCTGCACATCGCCTTTGGCCGAATCAATACAACCATGCAGGTTGGCGGCTGCCAGGGTGATGGTATAATTACCCTGTGCCGTATAAGTAGCCACCGGGTTAATATCACCCGAAGTAGTACCATTGCCAAAGTTCCATGAGTAGCCCAGCGCACCGGTAGATGTATTGTTCATCTGCAAGTTAGCTGGCACCCCACAGGTGTAAGGGCCCGGCGCCGTAAACGCAGCCACCGGAACCGGATAAACCACCACCGGGAAGGTAAATGTATCGCTGCAGGTGCTGAGTATGCCGATTAAGGTTACATTGTAAGTACCCGGTGCACCATAGCTATGGCCCGGGTTAGGTTGTACCGATGTATTACCATCCCCAAAATTCCATAAATACTCGTTGGCATTGATGGAGTTATTGGTAAACATAATGGGCTGTGTATTGAGGCAGGTATCAAAGTTGGTGAAGTTAACCAACGGCTTAACAACAAGCGTATCAGGATGACACATCGTATCGGTGCAACCCAGGCTATTGGTTACTGCCAGGCACACGGTATAATTACCAACCGCGTTATAGGTTACACTCGGGTTCACGTTTTGTGAAGATTCCCCATTGCCAAAACTCCATTGGAAACCAAGCGCATCAATGGAATGGCTGGTCATTTGTATAATAGCCGGAGCACCGCAGACTGAAGTGGGGTTAATGGTGAAAGCAGATACAGGGTCAGGATAAATGACTACCGGTTGAGTGGTGGTATCACTACACTGGCTGTTGTTACCTATAAGCGTTACCTGATAGGTACTGTCGGTTAAATAACCGTGGCCTGGGTTTGGTAGCACGGAGGTATTTCCATCTCCGAAATTCCAGATGTATGAAGTGGCTCCTACGGAAGTATTGACAAACACGATAGGCTGCTTGTTAAGACAGGTATCGAAATTATTGAAGCTAACTTTCGGTTTGTAGAACACCGGTATTTGCTTGCAGACAGAGTCGGCGCAACCGGTGTTGGCGGTTACGGTAAGGCAGGCCGTATAAACACCCGAAGTATCGTAGGTATATGTTGGATTTGAAAGCAGGGAACTGTCGCCGTTGCCAAACTGCCAGTTGTATTCAGCCACGGTAGTATTAGGCGGCAAAGTAGACTGGTTGGTAAAGCGCACCGGAGTTCTGGAACACGAATCTTCGGCAAAAATGAAAGCCGCCACCGGCGCCGGACTTACAATTATGGTCTGGAATGCCGAATCGTGCGCACAGCCAAATCCGTTGGTAATATAAAGCGCCACCGTATGCGTGCCCGCCGGGAATGTGTAGTTAACCGTTGAGCCAGCCGAATCAATTTCGCCTACGCCCATACAGCTATCGGTTTGCATGTTAAAATCGAAACACCAGCTCAGTAAACCGGGTCCGGTGCTTTGGTCGTGCAGGCTAACAGTAAGCGGTGCGCAACCACTGGTTGGTGTTGCCGTAAAGAAGGCGCTTATCTGGTTCGGCAATACCGTAACGGTACGGGTAACCGAAGTATCAACGCATTTACCATGTGCCGTTAAAGTTATAACGAAAGTTTGCGGCGAAGCCGAATCGTTATTGAAGGTATGGCTTACCGGGTACCACTGCGGTGATACGCCACTTGGATAAACAACCGTATTGGCCGAGCCATCGCCCCAGTTAAATACCATTGTATCAGGAATACCGAAATTGAGCGTGTTCGGGAAGAAGCTAACGCTTAAAGGCGAACAACCGTTAGTAACATTCTGCACAAAGCTGATAACCGGAACCGGTTCAACCGTGATAGTATAATTGGCAGGGGTCCCCGGACAAACCGTGCCGGTGGTAAAGGCCTGGGCCGTATAAGTTACCGGCAAAGGACGCGGGAAGGTATCAACCAGCGTATTAAATAAAGTTTGTGCCGGTATGGTATTCAAACCTGCTGTATCGGCCCCGGTTATACCGGTTGGCACCACGGCAGTCCAGGTAATGGTAACACCTGGTGTGGCTGAAGTAATGACCACAGGTTGCGACGTCTGGCCTGAGCAAAGTGTCTGAGGCCCCGGAACAAATAACACACCGGGAACCGGGTTTACCATAATAAAATAATTAACCGGTAACCCGGCACAGGTGTTGGCCGAAGGGGTAACCACATAAGTAACAGTATCTAACTGCGTACCCGAATTAGCTAAAGTTTGAACCGGTATGTTACCTGCACCGCTCAACGTGTTACCGGTAATACCCGCACTGGCTGATGATGTCCATGTGTAAGTAGTTCCGGCCACATCAGAGCTTAAATTAACCACACTGGTTGAGCCTCCGCTGCATATTGTTTGTGCAGGCGGAAGAATAACATCCGGTATCGGGTTAACGGTTATCACATAATTAGCCGGCGTACCTGCGCAGGTATTGGCATTAGGCGTAATAACAAAAACAACAGTTCCCGCAGTATCGGCAGGGTTAGCCAGCGTTTGCGAAGGAATTGTAGCGCCTGTTCCCGCCGGTGTAAACCCGGTGATAACACCCGGCGATGAAGCGGTCCAGGTAAAGGTAGTATTGGTAACCAGTGAGGACAACACCACAGGTGCACTACCCACACCTGCACAAACTGTTTGGGCCGGTGGCAAAATAACCTGTGGTGTTGGATTTACTACGACAGGATAGGTGGCCGAAGTGCCCGGGCAGTTAAAATAATCCGATACCGCCGTATAAATAACGGTATCAAATACATTGCCGCTGTTGATTAAAGTTTGCACCGGTATCAGGTTGGTACCCGAAGCTGCAACGCCCGTAACCCCGTTAGCCTGCGATGTCCAGGTAAAGGTAGCGCCCGGCGTATTGCTTGAAATAGTAACAGCCTGCGTACTCTGGCCCGAGCAAATAACCTGCGGCGCTGGCGTAAACTGAATACCGGCAACCGGGTTCACCACCACGTTCATTGTGTCGTTCGGACCCACACAGCCACCGGCAACAGGCGTAATAACATAGGTGGCAGTTTGAGCACTGCTGCTGGTATCGGTCAGCGTTTGTTGAATGTTGTTACCGGTTCCGTTGGCAGCGCCGGTTATGCTGGCAGCAGCGTTCACCGTCCAGCTAAACGTAGTACCCGCTACCGTTGATGTAATAGCTATGTTGGTTTGTGTGCCGTTACAGATTGTATCAGGTGATGGCAATGCAGTGGCAACCGGCAATGGTTTTATGGTTACCACAAAATTTGTCGGCGGACCCGTGCAGCCATTGGCCGTAGCAGTAATAACATAAGTAACCGTTACAGAAGTATTACCTGAGTTGGTGATAATTTGCGCCGGTATGTTACCGGTACCGCTTATGTTAAAACCGGTAATACCCGCCCCGCCGGTGGCGCTCCAGCTAAATGTGGCACCGGTAACATCCGAGCTCAGCACAACTGCCGCAGTGGTGCCACCGCTGCAAATAGTTTGAGGAGCCGGTGCAATAACGTTCGGTGAAGGGTCAACCACAATGTCATAGTTGACCGATGGCCCGTTGCAGCCGCTTGCCGAAGGGGTAATGGTATAAACCACTGAATCGATAGTGGCGCCATTGTTAGTAATCGTTTGCGCCGGAATATTGCCGGCACCATTACCCGTAAATCCACTCAGGTTGCCGCTGTAAAACACATTCCAGCTAAAGGTGGCGCCCGCTGTTGCTGAAGTAATGTTCACCAAAGCGCTGCTGTTACCGCTACAAATGGTTTGAGCCACTAAAGGATCAATCACAGGCAATGGGTTGACTGTGATGGTATCGTTACTTACCACACCCGGACAACCGGTTGAGCTGGGAGTAATAATAAACACCACAAAACCTGGCTGCGCCGAACTGTTGGTCAGTATTTGTGAAGGTATAACTGAGCCGTTTCCGCCGGCAGTAAAGCCGGTAACTCCGTCAGGGCTTGAACCTGTCCAGGTAAAGGTAGTTCCGGTTACGTTTGAACTGATGGAAATAGGTTGAGAGGCCGCTCCGCTGCAAACAGTTTGCAAAGGCGGTAAAATTACAGCCGGTGTTGGATTTACTACAATGCTGTACGTGGCAGTGTAACCCGGACAGTTGGCATAAGAAGCTGTTACCGTATAATCTACCGTAGCAGCAAATACGCTGTTGTTCGTCAGCGTCTGCACTGTGATTGAATCGGTGCCTGATGGCGTTACTCCTGTTACTCCGTTGGCCTGCGAGGTCCATGCGAAGCTTACATTCGGTGAGGTGCTGGTTATTTGGACCGGTTGCGTGCTTTGTCCCGAGCAAATGGTTTGTGGCGCCGGCGTAAACTGAACCGATATGCCCGGGTTTACTACCGCCAGTGCCGTATCCGTCGGGCCGGGACATCCATTCGCTTCCGGTGTTATCACATAGGTAACTGTTTGAGGATTGACGCTGTTGTTCGATAATACCTGTTGTATAAAGCTGCCCGTGCCGTTTGATTCGCCCGTTACCGAAGCAGGGGCCGTGGCCGTCCAGCTAAAGCTTGTATTGGCCACCGTTGACGTGATTGTAATGCTCGTTTGTGCCGACGGACAAATGGTATCCGGTGATGGGGTGGCGCTGGCTATTGGTGTCGGGTTAATCGTCACCACATAATTAGCCACCGGGCCCGGACAGTTATTGGCCGTTGGTGTAATGGTATAGGTTACTGTGCCCGCTACATTGTTTGGATTAATTATTGTTTGTGGGGGTATATTGCCCGTTCCGTTGGCTGTAAAGCCGGTAAGGCCCGCTGTTCCGGTAGCCGTCCAGGTAAACGTTGTTCCCGTTACATCGCTGGTTAGTACCGCTGTTGCGGTCGTAGCATTGCTGCAAATGGTTTGAGAGGTTGGCAGTATTACGTTCGGCAGCGGGTTCACAATAATATCATAGTTCACCGCCGGGCCATTGCAGGTACTGGCCGTTGGGGTGATGGTGTAAACCACCGAGTCTATGGTAAATCCGTTGTTGGTAATCGTTTGTGCCGGTATGTTTCCATTGCCGTTGCCGGTATACCCGGTTAAGTCACCGCTGTGCGTTACGTTCCAGTTAAAGGTTGTACCTGCCGTAGCAGAAGTAATGTTGACTATCGTGCTGGTTCCGCCACTGCAAATGGTTTGGGCGGTAAGCGGGTCAATAACCGGTGAAGGATTTACATAAATAGTGTCATTCACCGCCACACCCGGACAACCGGTGGAGCTTGGGGTAACCGAGTACACCACAATGCCCTGGGTAGATGCAGGATTGGTCAGTACGTCTGACGGGATTATAGCACTGTTGCCGCCGGCGCTAAATCCTGTTATACCATCCGGGCTCGTTCCCGTCCAGGTAAACGCTGTGCCGCTTACCGTTGAACTGATGGAGATGGTCTGGCTCGCTGTGCCGCTGCAAATAGTCTGAGCAGGCGGAAGGATAACCGCCGGGTTGGGGTTCACTACAATATCATAACTGGCAGGTACCGGAGGGCACCCCCCATATCCCGCTGTTACATTATAGGTAACAGCCAGCACGCCGGTGGTAGGGTTAACCAGTGTTTGCACCGGAATTGAATCAGTGCCACTTGACGCTACGCCGGTAATACCATTGGCCTGCGAGGTCCACGTAAAGCTAACACCCGGCGAGGTGCTGGTTACAGCCACCGGCAAAGTATTCTGCCCCGAACATATGGTTTGATTGGCAAGCGAAAAGTTAACCGCCACCTCAGGCCGCACAACCACGGTAACGGTATCCGGTAATCCCACGCAGCCGCTGGCATCAGGAGTAATGATGTAAAGCACTGTTTGCATGGTTTGGCTGCCGTTCGACAGTATCTGCAAAATCGAATTTCCGGCGCCGGCCGAGGCACCGGTTACACTGGCAGGTTGATTCACCGTCCAGGTAAAGGTTGTGCCGGCCACATTCGAAGAGATGGCAATGTTGGTTTGGGTAGACGGACAAATGGTATCGAAGGCCGGAGTAGCTGTAACCACCGGAACCGGTTTCACCACCACCACATAGTTGGAAGGAGGCCCAACACAACTATTCGCAGAAGGCGTAATAATATATGTAACCGAACCCGATGTAACACCGGTGTAAACAAGCGTCTGGTTAGGTATATTACCTGTTCCGCTCGGGGTAAATCCTGAAACACCGGCCGTACCGGTCGCCGACCAGCTATAGGTGCTTCCGGCCACATAAGATGTCAAAGTAGCCACATTGGTAACCGTACCGCTGCAAATATCCTGCGAAGCAGGCAAAATAACATCGGGCACCGGGTTTACAATAATGGCATAGTTAAGCGTAGTACCATTGCAACCGTTGACCATTGGGGTAATGGCATAAACCACCGAATCAATGGCCGTGCCGTTGTTACTAAGCGTTTGTGCAGGTATACTATCGCTGCCGCTGGTGGTAAACCCACTGATATTTCCGTTGTAAATAACACTCCAGGTAAAAGTAGTGCCGGCAGTACTGGATGAAGGATAAACACCGGTACTGGTTCCTCCGGTGCAAAGCGTTTGTTCAACCAACGGATTAATAACAGGTAAGGGTTTTACCGTGGTAGTATCGTTCACTGTAACACCGGGGCAACCTGATGAACTTGGTGTAATTGTATAAACCACAATTTCATTACCGGTTGAAGCATTGGTTAATACCTGCGAAGGGATATCGGATGTAGTTCCGCTAACCGGGTAACCGGTAACACCGTCAGGACTAACCCCGGTCCATGTAAAGGTGGTGCCCGGTACGTTTGAGGTAATTGGAATTACCTGCGAAGGTGTGCCACTGCAAATAGACTGGAACGGAGGAAGAATAGCTGAAGGTGCCGGATTTACAGCAATGCCATAAGTAGTAGTAGTGATAGGACAACCGGGGTACCCTGCTGAAATGTAGTAGTCTACCGTTAACCCGAAATTACCGGTGTTGGTTAGCGTTTGCACCGGTATGGTGTCGGTGCCCGAAGCAGCCACCCCTCCTACCCCATTGGCCTGCGAGGTCCATGAAAAAGTAACACCCGGCGACAGGCTGCTGATAGCCACAGGCAAAGTGTTCTGTCCCGAACAAATAGTTTGCGGGCCTGACGAAAGTTGCAGCGCAACGCCCGGATGCACCAACACATCAACCGTATCAGGCAATCCGCTACAGCCATTTACAGCAGACGAAATGATATACAGAACAGTTTGCGGGTTCGAACTGCTGTTAGATAAAACCTGTTGTATAATATCCCCGCTTCCAGCGGTGGCGCCCGTAATGGCAGCCGGTTCGTTTACTATCCAGGTAATGGCAGTTCCCGGAATGGTAGACGATAAAGTGATGTTGGTTTGTGTGCTCGGGCAAATGGTATCGGGCGCCGGCGTTGCCGAAATAACCGGCAATGGCTTAATGGTAATATTGTATGTAGCATTCGGGCCCGGGCAACCATTGGCCGTTGGTGTAATGGTATAGGTTAGAATTTCAGATACATTACCTGAATTGCTGATTACCTGCGCCGGTATATTGCCGGTACCTGATGCCGTAAATCCGGAAACATCCGGTCCCCCGCTGGCAGTCCATGCAAAAGTAGTACCGGCCACATTGGAGATAAGGACCACAGCAGTATCAGTTTCGTTACTGCATATTATCTGCCCGGCAGGCAAATTTACATTTGGCAGCGGATCAACAACAAGGGTAAAAGTACTTGCAGGGCCATTGCAACCACTGGCCGTTGGCGTAATTGTAAACACCACTGAATCAATGGTGGTGCCTGCATTGGTAATGGTTTGTGCCGGTATGTTACCGTTTCCGCTGCTGATAAAACCGCTAAGCCCGGCACCCGAGGCCGTCCAGGCGAAAGTTGTTCCCACGGTAGCAGAGCCCAAAATAACCTGCGTACTGCTGTTTTCACTACAAATGGTTTGTTCAGGCACCGGGTTAATAACCGGTAGCGGATTAACAGTAACTGTATCATACACCACAATACCCGGACAACCGGCGGCAAGCGGAGTAATGGCAAAAATAACATACGCCGGTGCCGCAGAAGCATTGGTTAGGGTTTGGGCCGGTATAATTGCTGTGTTTCCGCTGGCCGTAAAACCCGTAACACCATCGGGACTTGAACCAGTCCAGGTAAAGGTGGTTCCGGCAACGTTGCTGGCAATGGCAATGCTTTGTGTAGAAGTTCCACTGCAAATAGTTTGTGCGGCGGGTAGAATAACGGCAGGTATTGGGTTCACCAGCACGCTATAGGTGCCCACCTGCAACGGACAACCGGGGTATCCTGCCGTGGCATTATAATTAACAGTTAAAGGCGTGTTGCCATTGTTGAATAAAGTTTGCGCAGGTATAGAATCTGTACCCGAGGCAGTAACACCAACAACGCCATTGGCCTGCGAAGTCCACGCAAAAGTTACACCCGGCGATGGGCTGGTGATAACAACAGCCTGCATGGTCTGCGCGGAACAAATAGTCTGATTGGCCAGGGAAAAGTTAATAGCCACACCGGGATGAACCACTATATCAACTGTATCCAAAGGTCCGTTACAGCCAGCCGCCGTAGGAGTGATTATATACAGAACTGTTTGCGGATTCTGGCTGGTGTTATTTAAAGTTTGCTGAATGGAATTACCGGTTCCGGATGCCGCACCGGTTACACTGGCAGGCTCATTAAAAATCCAGTTAAAGGTAGTTGCTGCAACACTTGAGCTGAGCGAAATATTGGTTGCTGTAGAAGGACAAATGGTATCTACCGAAGGCGTGGCCGTTATAACCGGCAGCGGTTTAACCGTTACCACATAATTCGATGGCGGACCCGGGCAGCCATTGGCGGTTGGTGTAATGGCATAAGTTACACCGCCTGAAACGTTACCCGGATTTACCAGCGTTTGTACCGGAATATTACCTGTTCCGCTGTTGGTAAAACCAGTGATGCCGGGGGTAGCTGTTGCCGACCAGCTATACGTAGTTCCCGCCACCCCGGAGGTAAGCGCAGCCACCACCGTTGAAGTATTGCTGCAAATGCTTTGAGCCGCTGGCAAAATAACATGCGGCGTAGGGTCAACGGTAATATCATAGTTTACATTAGGTCCGTTACAACCGTTGGCCGTTGGGGTAATGATAAACACTACCGAATCAATGATAGTGCCGCTGTTGGTTATGGTTTGTGCCGGTATGTTACCCACCCCACTGGTATTGTAACCGCTTAGTGTTGCACTGTTACCGGTCCAGGCAAAGGTAGTACCTGCAGTGGTTGAACTCAGGTTAACCGGTATTGAAGTTCCTCCGCTGCAAATGGTTTGAGGGGTTAAGGGGTTTACATTGGGCAACGGGTTAACCGTAATGGTATCAAACACAAACAAGCCCGGGCACCCGGCGGCATTCGGAGTAATAGAATAGATAACTATGCCAACGGTAGTTGCTGCATTTGTTAGCACCTGCGCCGGTATGGTGGTCGTGTTTCCGCTGGCAATAAACCCGGTTACCCCATCGGGGCTTGAACCGGTCCAGGTAAAGTTAGTGCCCGCCACGTTTGAACCAATGGCTATAGCCGTGGTAGAAGTTCCGCTGCAAATAGTTTGAGCGGGTGGCAAAATAACATGCGGCGCAGGATTAACCGTAATGTCGTAAGTAGCCGTCTGGCTGGGGCAACCAGTATATCCTGCAACCACATTATAGTTCGCCGTTAATGAAGCATTACCATTGTTAAGCAACACTTGCACCGGTATAGAATCGGTTCCCGAGGCAATTACTCCGCTAATACCATTGGCCACCGAAGTCCATGAAAAAATAACATTTGGCGACGGGCTGGTTATAGCAACAGCCACTGTGCTCTGCCCGGTGCAAATAGTTTGGTTCGTAGTTGAAAACTGAATATTGACACCCGGCAACACTACTACAGTTACCGTTTCAGGTGAACCGGGGCAACCGGTGGCCGTTGGTGTTATAGTGTATGTAACAGACTGCGGATTTACACTGCTGTTAGCCAGTACTTGTTGAATAGTGCTGCCCGTTCCGTTGGCTTCACCGGTAATACTGGCCGGTGCACTGGCCGTCCAGGCAAAAGTGGTGCCGGCCACATTTGAAGCAAGTGAAATATTAGTTTGCGCCGAAGGACAAATAGTATCAATAACCGGAGTTGCTGTAACTACCGGTATCGGTTTTACAGTTACCACATAACTCGCGTTAGGGCCGGGGCAACCATTGGCTGTTGGAGTAATAGTGTAGGTTACGGTGCCTGCCGTGTTACCAGGATTGGTTAAAGCTTGCACCGGTATGTTGCCGCTTCCGCTGGCAGTAAAACCTGTTATACCGCCGGTAGCAGTGGCCGTCCAGCTAAAAGTAGTTCCGGCCACGGCCGAAGTTAAAGTAGCCACCGCAGTAGATGTGCCACTGCAAATGCTCTGCGCCACAGGTAAAATAACATGGGGAACCGGGTCAACCGTAATATCGTAATGCACGGCCGGCCCGTTACAGCCGCTGGCATTCGGGGTAATAATATATACTACCGAGTCAATCGTGGTGCCGCTGTTGGTAATGGTTTGTATGGGTATATCGCCAATACCGCTTGTTGAATACCCGCTCAGGTTACCGCCGTTGTTCCCGGTCCAGCTAAAGGTTGTACCTGCTGTTGTTGAGCTCAGCGATACTGCTACGGTACTTGTTCCGCTGCACACTGTTTGCGGAGTAAGCGGATTTACATTCGGCAAAGGATTTACGGTGATGGTATCACTAACCGCAGGCCCGGGACAACCCGAAGCCGTTGGGGTAACCACATACACCACTATACCCGGAGTAACCGCGGCGTTGGTAAGTGTTTGCGCCGGTATGGTGGCCGTAGTTCCACTGGCAATAAAACCGGTAACCCCGTCCGGGCTCGAACTGCTCCAGGTGTAAGTTGTTCCTGCCACGGCTGAAGAAAGATTGATATTGGT
>Ga0351895_1028_pt1 | contig 42684 bp, 34 predicted proteins | sample SorcelAu500001C4_FD_205830 | JGI IMG/M metagenome (GOLD analysis project Ga0351895, IMG submission 205830) | Enriched cells from Trout Bog Lake water, Wisconsin, United States - BchlTB.Aug20.5000.01 .C4 | ecosystem: Environmental > Aquatic > Freshwater > Lake > Hypolimnion/Profundal zone | place...
TTCGCGAAAACGTTGATGTCGGATTTTCTGGCGACCCCAGCGCTCGCGGGCAGCGAGTATCGCCTGATGGCGCTCACACACAGGCGGCTCGACAAGATGCACGCGTTTGTGCAGCGCATGATCGACGACAACCATGTCGATGCCACCGTGGTCGCGACCACGGACCGGCGCGAGGCGCTCGATGGTGCCGACTACGTGGTCGTCATGATTCAGGCGGGCGGGCTCGAAGAGTTCCGTCAAGATTATGAAATCCCGCTCCGCTACGGGGTAGATCAATGCATCGGGGATACGATGGGGCCGGGAGGGATATTCCGCGCGCTCCGTCACATTCCGGAACTGCAACAAATCGCTCGCGACATGCATGAGCTGTGCCCGAACGCTGTGTTGTTCAATTACGCGAACCCAATGGCAATGTGCTGCTGGGCGCTAGGTAAGATCCCCGGCCTTCAATTCGTGGGACTGTGCCACGGCGTGCAGACCACAATGGACCTGATCGCCAGTTACGTCGGCGTCCCCAAGGCGCAGATCGATTTCCTGGCTGCTGGCATCAATCACATGGCCTGGTTCCTGCGTCTCGAACAAGAAGGGCGCGATCTTTATCCGATACTCCGCGAACGGTTCGAAGACCCTGGGCACTACGTCAACGAGAAGGTCCGCGCCGAAGTCATGCGCCATTTTGGATACTTCATGACAGAGAGCACCGGGCACCTCTCCGAGTATCTGCCATACTTCCGCAAAAATCAAAAGGCTCTGGACCTGTACTGCGACGAGCCGGATTTCGGCGGCGAGAGCGGTGCTTATTACAAGTACTGCGTCATGCTCGCAGACAAGTTCGCAAAAACCGATCCACTGTCGATCGAATCGACCATCCTCGGGCCGCGTAGCGCCGAGTATTGCTCGCACATTATCGAAGCGCTTGAAACCGGTATCCCGTTCCGGCTTAACGGCAACGTGCGCAACGACGGCTACATCACGAACTTGCCGAACGGCTGCTGCGTCGAAGTACCGATTTATGTCGACAAGCTCGGCCTGCACCCAAGCGTCGTCGGCAGCCTGCCGCCGCAGTGCGCCGCGCTCAACCAGACGAATGTCACCGTGCAAGGCCTGACAGTCGAGGCCTGCCTCACCGGCGACCCTGAATTGGTTGTCCATGCCGCCGCGCTCGACCCGCTCACGGCCGCCGTCCTCACGCTCGCCGAGATCCGCACCATGGTTGCCGAGATGATGGCCGCGCAGACAGCGTACCTGCCGCAGTTCGCTGGAAAAACCCCGCATATGGTTCTTGCGATCGCGGTACCGGCCGATGTCCAGCGCGCCGATGTCCCGCTCGACCCGGCGCTGGTAATCGCGAACCGCTTCATCAAGCTCGCGGAGGCGTAGCGGGTGTCAAACCGCATGAAGAATCGACCCACCTTCCCCCGCAGCGGGACGAGTTCAGGAGGCTTTGTCGGTTTGGCGTGCCATTCAGCGCCACATACGGCAAGCAATGGCTCTACCACGCGGAAGCGGGCAAGACTGTAACATTCGGTCTAGATCGCCTACCAAGCGCCTGACACGGGGCGACCAATGTCCGCCAAGCACGAGCGTGATCGTTGCGCGCGCTAAACCACGCGAGCGTGGCCCGACATGAGGGGGTGCCGGAGGCATCTGATCTGTTTCAAGCGAAAGCCCTATTGTTTAATCTCCAACCTTCACGCACAGCGAGATTGCCGTGCCCAACCAGCCGTTTTCGAGGCGGGCGAGGACGCGGTTGACGCCTTTGTTGAAGTGGACTCTGCGGAACCCTTCGTCAATTTTCCAGCCCTTGAGGTAGTCGGCACTTTGCCAGATTTTGGTGCCGTTGAGCCAGATCTTCGACTGATCGTCCGAGCCCATCGCGACCCACAGATCGCAGGGGTGGTCGAAATTGAGTTCCGTATAGAGATACCAGATTGCGTACTCTTCGGCATCGATCGGGATGATGTTCGGCTGCGGCGACTGGAGAAACTGCCACGTCACCTGGCGGTCGTTTTTGCCGGTGTATGTGGCGTCGAGGTTGACCAGCTTTTCAGGTTCGAACACGGTGTTGATATCAGCGCGGTTTGGGTTGGGGAACGGGCCGATGCAGTACCACGAATCGACATACATCCAGTCCGCGTGCTCGCCTCCGATCGCGACCTTGCGACCCGCGACTGGCTGGGTGACCGCGAAATTTGGTCCCGATGCGATCGTGGGCGGTCCAGGCGGCCCGGTCCCGAGCAGATCCTCCGCCTGCCCCGGCGCGATCTCGCGAACTTGCTGGATATTGCCATCGCTCACCGCGCCCGCAGTGATGCCGGTCGGGCTGGACGGCAAAAAATGCGCGGCCTGACTCATATCGCGCATTCTGAGCAGCATGTCGTAGATATCGCCGCTTTGCGCCGCCTGACGCGCCGCCTGTGCGAGCGGGTCGCCGCCTGCCAGTTCCCGCGCAGTCTCCAGCGGCACACCGCCGTCGGACGCCATCTTCGCGGCGCGGATCTCCTCGAAGTCCTGCGCGGCTTCCCGCACGGCCTGTGCGGCGGCAGCCACCGGATCGGAGGGCGGGCGAACCGGTCGCCGGGGTGCGGCGTTGACGATCCGTTTGTGAACCGCAGCGATCTCTCGCCGCCGAACCGCGATTTCGATCGATGCCTTGCGTGCCCGTTCGAGGGCGGCATGCATTACGGGCGGGACTGGCTGCGCGGCTGGGACCAGCGGCGCGAGGGGGGCATGGATGAGGGCGGATGTCGTGACGTGGAACAACCAGAACGCGAGCGAGGCATGGACAAGCACCGACACGCTCCAGCCGATGGCGGAGTATCGGCTGCGCACGCTATTTTCGTTCGCGAACATGAACGCCGACATTTCTAAGCCCCACGAACTGACAGATTTCGAGCAGTTCGACGACACGATCGAATCGGGTAGACTGGTCGCCGTCGATACGCACGCGACGGTTGGGATTTTGCGCCGCCGCCGTCTTCACGCGCTCGATCATCTGATCGACGGTGACCGGCTGGCCGTTAACGTAGCGTTGCCCTACGGCATCGACGCCAAGGATCAGCGTGCTGTACGATGGCGTAACTTCGGCGGAATAGGTGGCAGCGGGGAGCTTGACCGCGATTTCGCGGTTGCCCTGCGATTTCGTGGGCTTGGTGATGAACGCGGTTGTCACCATGAAAATGATCAGCAACACAAGGGTCACATCGACGAGCGGGACGACATTGATCTCCGCCATGGGCGGCATGCCGGACGACGAGGGGCTCGACCACGACTGATCCCATTTGGATGTGGACGTGCGGGCCGTATTCAACTCACCGTCTCCCTTTCGTCGCTCACGATCAGTTGGGCGACAAACTCGCGCGCGTTGCCCTCGGCAAGTAAAGTGACGTCGCTGACGAGGCCGACCATGCCATTGTATACGAGCACGGCTGGGACCGCGACGCCCAGGCCCATCGCGGTTGTGACCAGGGCTTCAGTGACTCCCCCCGCGACGATGCTCGCGCCGGTTTGTCCGGTGATCGCGATGGTGTGGAACGCGGTCAAGATGCCAAGCACGGTCCCGAAGAGCCCCACATAGGGCGCTGTGGATGCGATGGATGCCAGTGCGCTGAGTCCGCGACGAAGCATAGCGGCGCTGCGGGCAAAGGCAAGCTCGGCGGCGAGGTGCTCGTGCCCTGGCAGCCGGTCAAGCGCCTCCGCGGCGACGATCAGAGCGACACAACTCGGCACCTCAAACTGGCTTGCCCGGGCGAGGGCAGAGCGGCTACCGACTGCGAAGGCCGCCCTAAGTGCTTCCCGAGCGGCGCGCTCCTGCGCAGCCGTGTGCCGCAACGTCAACACGCGCTCGATTGCGATAGCGAGCGCGATGACCGAGTAGAGCACGAGGATGATTTTCGTGACCAGGATTCCAGTTGTTGCGAGTGTGAAGAGCATCGTTTGATACGCCTTACGTACTAGAGTTCGGCAACATTAGCATGAATCCTGCTTTGCTTCCCGACCGTTATTGGCTTGCAGTGCCTTTAGAAGGCTGTGAGGTAGCTTACGCAGGTCAATTAGCCTCTAGACTGCGGTGTCAGTTCGTCTACTGACGTTGAATTGTTCATAGTCATTGAGGCTTCCAGGAGAATATTTAGGGAATCAATGATCTTGGATCGATCACTCGGTTCCAGGGTAGCGAGGATCTGGGCGACACGATGAACGCGCTGCTTACAGCGTTCTACCATCATACTGTGGCCCTCTTGAGTGAGTGTGAGTAGCTTGACACGTCGATCGCGTAAGTCGCAGTTGCGCTGAACAAACCCAAGCTTTTCGAGCCGATCTGCGATTTGCGTTGCAGCGCTGAGTGACACACCGATTTCCTCAGCGACATCGGTAACAGAGCTTGTTCCTGCGCTCAGCAGGTGGCTGCACATTCGAAGCTGTGCTACCGGAAGCTCGGCCGCCGGGTGGTTGACCGCAAGTGCAAACAGTCGTCTGGCGATGCGAGGAAAAATGGCCTCGACCCTCTTGGCAGACGCGACAATTTCATCGTCCATGTTTTGAACAATCCGTCCTCCATTACGATTAGATTCAGACTTAATTTCTTGGAGCTGTTGAAGCATCGATACGCTTGACAGTAACCCCATCGATCAAGGCGTCGCTCGGGTTGCTCGCAATGACATCACCGGGCTTAATGCCTGCGGTAATCTCCATAACTTTTCCAAAGTCGCGTCCAACGACAACGGGTACAAAGTGTATCCTGTTCAGACTGTCTATGGTTGCAACCTGGGTACCTTGTGCGTTCGATATAAGCGCCGAATCCGGGATCAGAAGGACATTATCAGGGTTCACTACATGCAGGCGCACCTGGACGAACATGCCGGGCTTCAAACGTCCGTCGGGATTATCGACATCGACCTCGGTCACAAGGGTGCGCGATGCGGCGTCGAGCGAATTGGCGGTTCTTGCGACCAGACCATGAACCAGCTTATTGCCAAGGGCGCTCACTTGCACCTGGGCGCTTTGTCCAACATGGATTGCGTCAACGTTTACCTGCGGCACATTGATGTAAACACGCAGCCTGTCTGTTTTGGCGATGCTGTAGAGGCTGGACTGACCGCCAACGCCGCTGGATGCGCCTCCTTCACCCGCCGCTGCGCCGCCTGCGGTCACGCCAGCCACGCGGCTGCCCGTTGCCGAGCCAGCGCCCGAGCCGGAGCTTGACACTAAGGAGCCAGTATCGATATTTCGTGCCGTAATGACCCCCGCAAACGGCGCAACCACGCGCTGGAATGATTGAAGATCTGCAATTTTTTCGACATTGGCTCTACTAGACGCTATATTTGCTTTGGCGGCTCGAACGCTAGCTTCGCCGGACTCGATATTTGCCCTGGCTGATTGCACGTCGGCTAGGCTTGACTGAATACCGCTCGCGAACGCCTTGACATTCGACTCCGCCGAATGGACCGCCTGCTCGCTCGCCTGGACATCGTCGCGTGCAGCGCTCAGACCGGCTTCCACCGCCTGGACATTTGCGACACTCGTGTCGTAAGCGGCCTGCTGCTCATCTGCAGACTGTCGGTCAACCGCGCCGTCCTTAAGCATGCCATTGTATCGTTGCGACGTCACCTGAGCTAGTTTCATGCCAGTTTGGGCTTGCACAACCTGAGCCTGTAGCCGAACCACCGAATCCTTGGCATGCGCCACATCAGCGTGCGATTTGGCAAGCACTGTTTGCGCTTCATCGAATGCCGCTCGCGAACGAGAGAGATTTGCCAGGGATTCGCTTAGTTTTGCCCTCAAGCCAGTCACGATTGCAAGCGACTGTGAGTATGCCGCTTGCTCGGATTGCAGCTCAGCGCGCGCTTGTAGAAGCTGCTGATCGAGATCTGGCGTCGAGATGACTGCAAGGACTTGACCTTCTTTGACTCGATCCCCGATATCGACGAGCCACTGTTTTACGTAGCCGCTCGCCCGTGCGCTAATAGCCGTCTGGTCGATGGCATCCATTGTTCCTGGCAACGAGAGATCGGAATATGGCTCAGGCTTTTGAACCTCGACGACAGCAACGCTAGGGCGACCATCCTGCACTGGCGAAGCCGTTGCCTCCGAGTGGCGCGCCGTCATTATTCGCGGAACGATACCGAGCAGGAACAGAACGACAATGGTCAGTCCGACAGAGACGATAAGTTTGCCCTGCCTTCCCTTATCTTCTGGTTGAGGAGAAACAAGAGGGTCGTTACGGAGATGCGAGCGCTCTTCGTTGTGTTCGGGGTGTTCTGGTACGTTCGTTGCCATTATGATTGATTCCTAAATTTTAAGTTCACTCGATAAGAGGAAGTTAAGCAACGGGATCGAGATCTTTGTTTTCATTTAGTACTCTTTCCCTGATATGGTGCGGAGCCTGCTTGCGGCGCATCACGCTGTAAGCGATTGGGACAATGATCAGTGTACTTATCGTGCCCGTAAGAAGACCGCCGATAACGGCGCGTCCCAGGGGGGCGTTTTGTTCGCCACCTTCCCCGAGACCAAGCGCCATGGGCAGCATTCCGATGATCATTGCCAGCGCGGTCATAAGGACAGGACGCAGGCGTGTATATCCTGCTAAAAGCGCCGCGCTTAATGCCGTGTGACCTTCGTGTCGCAACTGGTTCGCGAAGCTAACGACAAGCACGCTATTTGCAGCACTGACTCCGATCGTCATGATCGTGCCGGTGAGTGATGGGACGCTAAAAGTCGTACGCGTCACAAAAAGCATCCACAGGATACCGGCAAAAACGCCGGGGGCACCGGTCATGACCACCAGAGGATCGACCCAGCTTTGGAAGTTGACGACAAGCAACAGGTATACGAGTACGAGAGCGTCGGCGATTCCTAAGCCAAGCCCCGTAAACGTATCCTCCATGCTTTGGACTTGACCGCGCGACGTTATGATGCTTCCATGCGGCAATATTTTGCTTTCAGAAGCAATTGCACTATCGATCGCCGAAGAGACAGTCCCGAGATCTTTATCCTGAACGTTGACGATTACATCGAACACCGGCATGATGTTGTAATGGCTGTTCACGAGCGCCGTAGTCGTATGCTCGAGCGTAGCAAAGTTTCCAAGAAGTTGCGGGGCCGCTTGGCCTTGACCACGGACGGGCGTTGTCAGTACGCTTTCCGGCGAGCTTAAGAGATATTGGGGAGTTTGAGTAATGATGTTGTATACGACGCCGTTTCGCGGATCGAGCCAATAGCTTGGGTTCGCACGATACGTTCCGGCGAGCGACACAAGCATATCATTTGCGACATCCTTCTGTGAGATTCCGAGTTGCTGAGCCTTTTCGCGGTCAACATTAACAAGAAGGCTCGGCGCATCGACGATCTGCTGAAGGTGTACATCGACTGCGCCAGGAATGTGGCGGATCTTTTTGACAAGGTCCCGGGCGACAACGAGGTCTTGCACCTTATTCGTCGTCGGTCCACCGATCTGGACGTCAATTGGCGCAGGTAATCCGAAGTTGAGGATCTGGTTGACAATATCCGCAGGTTGGAAGAAGAAAGTGTCCTCGGGGAACGCCGCAGGTAAAATCTTACGAAGCTCACGCATGTACTCAGAACTAGGACGGTGCCCTTCCTTTAGCGTAATAAGTATCTCGCCGTCCGATGGCCCGACGGTTGCGTTATCTCCGTATGCAAGGTTATTCGAAGGCGGCAAACCGATATCGTCAACAACCATCCCAAGATCTGATTTCGGGATGATCGTGCGGATCTTGTCTTCCACCTGCGAAAATATGACCGCGCTTTCTTCAATACGGGTGCTTGGTGGGGCCACGACATGCAAACGAAGTTCGCCCGCGTCTACCTGAGGGAAGAAGTCACGCCCAACAAACGGATAGACCGCGAACGATGCGATACAAAAGGCGATAAAGGCAATGACTACGAGGCCCCGCCGGTGCAGAGCCCAGTTGAGTAGGTCCTGATATCGATCGCGCATCTTCTCGAACAGAGCGTTGAAGCGCGTGTGCACGTACCAGACGGCTCCGCGGCGCTGCGGCTGCGCTTTCGCCGAATGTGGCTGCCTTGCATGCACGTGCTTCGCGGGGAATGCATTCGTGCTGTCGAATTCGTGTCCATAAATTCCCTCTGTTGCGTACTCTTCTTCCGTAAGCGGCACCTCATCGCGAAGTAGGATCTGCGCGAGTACCGGAGTGAGCGTTTGTGAAAGGATGAACGATGCCAGAATTGCAAATATCACCGCTTCTGCCATCGGCAGAAATAAGTATCTGGGCACCCCGTGAAGCAAGACCATCGGCACAAATACAATACAAATTGCCAGCGTCGAGACCAACGCTGGCATTGCGATTTCTGCGCATCCGTCGATAATTGACCGATAGAGCGATTTGCCCATTCCGATATTCCGGTCGATATTCTCTATCGTGATGGTCGTGTTATCGACCAAAATACCGACGGCTAACGCGAGGCCCCCGAGCGTGGTCATATTCAGGGATTGTCCCAGCGCATCCAGCGCGGCGATGGAGGCAAGGATCGAGAGGGGGATCGAGGCGGCAACAATGAGCGTGGGCCTGAGACTTCCCAGGAACAAGAGAATAAGAAGCGCGGTCAGGCAGGCGGCAATCGTTGCTTCTCGAACGACACTCTGGATCGCTGCACGAACAAAAAGCGACTGATCCGAGATCAAGTCGATTTTCAGCGATGGCGGTAATGTGGACTCGACTCTCGGCAGGATCTGCCTTACACCGGCGACGACGTCCAACGTCGAAGCTGCGCCGTGTTTGAGGATCTTAATCAAAGCCGCTCTATGACCGTCAATATTAACGATGTTGGATTGCACTGAGTTGCCATCGCGCACCTGCGCAACTTGACCGATCGTTATGAGCGCCCCGTTTACCTCTTTAATCGGCATTGCGTTCAAGTCCAAAATTGTGTCAGGACTACTATTGAGCGTTACTGTATAGTCCCGCTTGCCGATTTTCGCATCGCCGCTCGGGAGAATAAGGTTCTGCGCGGTCACCGCGTTCGTAACGTCGTACGGCGACAAACCCTTTGACATGAGGGCTTGAGGGTTGATATCGACATTGATAACGCGTGACTTGCCGCCGTAGGGCTGAGGGATCTGGGTGCCACGAATCGTAGAGAGTTGAGTACGGATAAAGTTTTGCCCGTAATCAAACAACTGCGCTTCGGAAAGTGTGGCGCTACTGATCGCAGCCTGAACGACTGGGACATCGCTTGCATCGTAGCGGATCACCAGCGGTGGCTGCGTGCCAGGCGGAAGGAGGCGAAGAACGTTCTGCGATGTTGCCGTGACCTGCGCAATGGCAGCGGATACGTTCGCTCCTTCATGAAGATAGATTCGGACAACGCCAACGCCAGCGACGGATTGCGACTCGGTGTGCGCGATGTCGTCCACGGCTGTCGTATAGGACCTCTCACTCTGGTAAACGAACCGCTTTTCCATGTCGCTCGGCGTAATTCCGGAGTAGGACCAAATTACAGTAATCACTGGCAAGTCAATTACCGGAAATACGTCTGTGGCCATCGTGACAATGCTGGCAACGCCGATGAGCACGATAACAATGGCACCGACAAGGAACGTATAGGGATAGCGAAGAGCGATTCTTGCAAACGACATGACTACTTGCCTCCCATGACGCGGACTAGTTGCGCCAGAGATGTCTGATAAAGGTAATTAGACAATGAAAGGTTAGTCCTGGCTTGCGCCAGAAGAGCCAATGCGTTCAGCACATCCAGGAACGTTCCAAGTCCATCTGTATATCGCTCGTTGGCGATCCTGACCGCCTCATGCGCTTGCGTGAGGGCAGCCAGGGCGGACGAAACTTGCGCTTGGGCGTTGGATATGTTGTAAGCAGTTTGCTGAACCTCGAGTCCGATAGTAAGTTTCAACTGATCGAGCGCGAGATCGTGCGCCTGTACATCGAGCTTTGCAGAGCGCACTCGCGAGCGCGTTAATCCTCCGTCGTCGAACGAGTACTCGATCAAGGCACCTATGCTCGCGCTTTGAGCTGCCAATGTGCTGGTTGCGACGCTGCCTTGCTCGGCGCTGGCTATGATGCCGACAGCAGGCAACAAGGGGGTTCGTGCCAGTTTAACCAACCGCTGCGCCTGTGCAATACTCACTTTCGCCTGTCCAATCTCTGGACGGTCGCGTAGCGCGGATTGTATCGTTTGCTCGACATCGACAGATGCATCCAGGGGCGGGAGTGCGGGCGTCACAAGGTCGAGTTGCGTTCGTAGCGGATAGCCCAGCAAAAAGTCGAGGGCAGCCAACGCCAAATATCGCTGGTTCTGAGCCGCCGACAACTTTTGTTGAGCCGAAGCTAACGACGTTTCAGCCGTCAGCACATCGAGCTGCGAGACCTTCCCATAATTAAATCGTGACTTCGTAATTCGAACATTTTCAAGAGCAAAATTCACTTGCTCCTGCTGTGTCGCGAGTTCTTCCTGCGAAAACAGCGCGTTAAAATAGAGGTTTTTTGCTGCGAGCGCGATCTCATTCTGCAGGCGTGTCAGATCGAGTGCATAAAAGTCTCGTACATTGGATGCGGCATCTCTGGCTGCCGGGATCAAGCCGAACACATCGAGGTACTGGATGACGCTGACTCGAGCTGCATAGTTGTCGCGCTGGTCCGTTGACGACGAACTGGAACTCGAACCTGTGGCTGCTTTCGATACCGCATCTGGTACTGCGGCTTCATCATTTGCAAGCGCAGGAGAACGCGTAATGGCAGGGATGGATGCAGGCTGATCGCTTTGCGCTTCGGCAGAGCTGGTGTGCGCCAGAAGCGGGGCGAGCATGATCGGAAGGATTTCCGCCGCCGCGTTCTTGTGAGTGTCCACCGAGGAAGCATTTGGCGCAGGCGTGCTTGACGCGGAGGCGGACACCCTTTCGCCTGAACCCTGTGGACGTGCGATCGCCGCAGGCGTAAGGGCCAGAGCTCCGCCCGACCCTGAGACATTTGGCGAACCAATAAACGCCGTGGAAAAGCCACCGGCGACATCCGTCGCATCAGGAATCGTTCCGCCGCCGGGCACATACGGATTTTGGACATTAAGCGTCGGAAGCGATGGTGTTGCTGTGTTGTAAGACGTCTGATAACCGGCAACGTCAAGGCGCATCTGCGGTTTGTTCTGCGCATTCACCTGGGCGATCAACTCGGTAATTTTGTGCAAACGGATCTGCGCAGCCGCAAGTACCGTATTGTTTCCCACCGCCATGCCTACAACGGTCGCGAGATCCAGTGACTGCGCTGGAGCTTTCTCAGCGGACCTCGTCGGCAATGCATCGGCCGTTTGCGCATGCGCCGTAATCACAGTAGCCAGTACAAGCATAAAGGCTGAGCACATGTTAACTACGACCAGGAATCGGGTAGGTTGGGATACATTTCGCATTCGTTGTCGCTAAGCCTCAGTTCGATGATCGACGCCGGTTCCGACGCTCAGGCGTCGTTGACTGAGCGTCGATAATCGGCACATTGGTAGTATACAGCTTGCCTGCGGCGCGTCGCCCCTATCGAAAGATACGAATGTGAACGTGCCTTATTGCGTGTTACTCTCGTAGAAGAAGTAGACTATACTAAAGCAGGATGGTGCCGATCGGAAGTTAGGAACACATTTGAAGACGAAATCGCCAGTCGATCTCTGGCTTCGACAAAGAAGATACGCGATACCTGGGCTACCGGTTGTGAACTATGGGGCTGTCCCGCGATTTCGCCAGTACTTCGCATCCTTCATGATTGCACTTGTCGGGTGTCTTGTTCGCACGTTGTTGTTTCCGCTGCTTGGCCCCGACACGCCAATCCTAATTTCGATCATCGCCGTTGCGCTTTCGGCGTGGCTCTATGGATTTGGTCCTGGAATATTGGCAACTTCCGTTAGTCTCGTCGGTGCGCTCGTCCTTCTCGCGCCGACACTCGGTCATTCGTCACTGCTCACGCTGACCCAGATCCTGCGGCTTTTATTGTTTTTGATGACGGGACTGATCGTTTCTGGTCTTACAGAAGCTTGGAACCGCTCGATCGCGGATCGTCAGCGAGCCGAGCAAGAGCAGGAGAATCGGATCTTGCAGGAGCGCAACCGTATCGCGCGCGATATACACGACACACTCGCTCAAGGGCTTACCGGGATTATCATTCAACTCGAAGCTGCCGAGGACACGTTGACAGAACCACGCGACGACGCGTCTAAGCACGTTGCCAGAGCGCGAGAGTTAGCCAGGCAGTGCCTTAGCGAAGCGCGCCGCTCTGTTCTTGCGTTGCGCCCAGAGTTGCTGGAATCGCAGGATCTCGCGGGTGCTCTTCGTCGGAGCGCGGAGCAGATGACGTCGGGTACCGGGATTGTCGCGAGTGTTGAAACTTCGGGCATTCCTCCAAGCTTTTTCGCAGGGGAAGTTGAAGTAAGTCTTCTGAGAATCGCGATGGAAGCCCTTACAAACGCCCTCAAGCATGCGCGTGCAAATAAGGTTCAAATTACACTCACGTATGAGGAGACGCAGGTGACGATGTCGATCAAGGATAACGGACGCGGATTCACACCGCACTCATCGCAAGCGAGATCGGGGTTTGGCTTGACCGGTATGTGGGAGCGCGCGGAGCGAATTGGAGCACAATTCACTTTGGTGAGCTTCCCAGGTCAAGGGACCGAAGTGCGTGTTACGGTCCATTTGTCTGCGCCATCGCTGCCAGTTTAGCGGGTTCCAAACCTCATAAGAGGCTTTATTCCTGCATCGCCTGATTAGGTAAATGATGGACGATCACCTACTAACTGAAACGCCGATCCGCATTATGCTCGTAGATGACCATCCTGTCGTTCGTGAGGGCTTAGCGGCTATCATAGAACGGCGGGGAATGCTCGTCGTCGCAGAGGCGATCGATGGTCTCGAAGCCGTTGAATGTTTTCGTCGAACGCGGCCGGACGTTACATTGATGGATCTGAGGATGCCGGAGATGTCGGGCGTCGAAGCCATTCAGGCAATTCGGCGAGAGTTTCCAGATGCCGCGATCCTCGTGTTAACTACGTACGATACTGATCACGATGTAGTTAGCGCAATAAAGGCCGGGGCACGCGGGTTTATTTTGAAGGACTGCCCACGAGATGAGCTCTTGACCGCAATCAGGACTGTTGGAGCCGGAAAAGTCTATCTGCCAACAGGTGTTGCGACCAAGTTGACCGAGACACTGGTCGCGCCGGATCTCAGCCCGCGAGAGAAAGAGGTACTCGAACTCATCGCTCAGGGAAAGAGCAACCAGCAAATTGGCACAGCACTCTTTATCTCAGAAGGTACGGTCAAGGGTCACGTTGTCAATCTTCTCGCCAAATTGGAGGCGCAAGACCGCACCCACGCGGTTACGAATGCCATCCGTCGCGGGATCATTCATATTGACAAAACGTGACCCTCGAATACCGTCGTCGTTTAGAAGCTAATCTGCACTTCCGCACTCACCAGTCCGACCTTCGTCGGCTCGGCCACTGTCGGCGAGTGAGCGATGCAGACCGGCTGATCCCACCAGAGGCGCAACCGGGTTGCGGAGTCGAGGTAATACAGGACACCGTAGCCGTAGTTGACGTCATCGTACGATGAGCTTGCCTTGTTCGTTGCAACCGCAAGCTGATCACTTCCGCCGCTCGTCCCCGTCGATCGCTGGAACACATCGTAGTCAACGCCAAACGTCAACGGCCGCGAAGTCGTCTGGTTGAACGTATAGCCGCCCCAGCCGTAGTAACCCTTTACCTGATTCCCCTTTACATACGGGTCGATGTTCTGCGTTGCCACTGTAGTTATGCCACCCGTGTAATAGTAACGGGCTTCGAACGTGCCAGCGACGTACTCGCCATCGAGGAACGTCCCGCCACGGGATTTGAACTGAGCGTCAACGCCGTAAAGATCCTTGCGCGGCTCGACCCCCTTGGCGGGAGATGCCTCGTAAACCTCGCCTGCATAATATGATGTGCCAATGCTAAACACGTTGTTGGAGGTCGAGTAGGACAAGTGCGCGACGCTATCGATATGATTGTAAATGTCCTCCGCGTTTGTCCCCGAGCCATTAATGGCCGCATAAGTGAACTTGATGTTGCCAGGGCCATAAATCACTTTAAAGCCCTTGTCGTAATCTTGTCCATTAAAGAGGCCGTACCCGTTGCTGTTCTCGCTAAATGCCACTGGACGTTCGGGTGTGAGGCTCGCCGACATTGAGACGGGAAGCGCGTAGCCGAACGGTGTTACGAATTGTCCGAGTGCAAATGTCGGGTATTTGGCGGAGCCGTCCCCTGGGGTGTAGTAATCTGCCGCCTCTTTGATCTTCACGGGTGTGGTCGAACTCGTGACAGCGCCTGAGAGGTCGAGTTGGGCGCGGTAGAACGAGTTCGATGTTGGCCGACCGAGAAATATCAAACGGGCGCGACGAACTTCGAACGACTCTGGCGAGCCGACTTCACCATAATTGCCGTTTACAGCGCCGGCGAGCTGGGATGCTGCGCCACTGGCTGTCGCCGATGAGACTGCCCCGGCAGGGAATAGCTTGAGGTTGCCACTCTGCGCATCGACGTAGCGAGCCTGCACGTAACCCGTAATCGAGTAACGGCCAAGCAGTGTGTTGCCATAGGAGTTCTTACTTGCTTCCTCAATGACCTTGCTGGCGTCGAGAATTGGGTTCGCTCCCCCGTTGACCTTACTGACGTCCGTTCCGATCACCGCCAACTCGACACGATAGTCTTGAACCAGCTTGTTGATCTCGTCGTGGGTCTCAGGCGTTGCGGACCGTAGTGTATCGGGATCGTTTGCAACCTTCGCCGCGACCTTAGAAACAAGGATCGCGATTTCGTAGCGGCTGTAGGCGCGCCCCGAAAACAGGTTGACGGTGGAAGGAATGCCCTCGACCATGTTCTTTTTGACGAGATCTTGCAGAGCGGTGTAACTGTAGTCTCCGACCGGTACGAGCGTAGTAGCGTTGGCTCGCGGAACTGCGAGTAACAGCGCCAGCGCTAACAGCGCCCAAAGGCGACTAAAAATCCTCATCGAATCAATCCTCTTTCTTCATTGACGGTGTGTTAGGTGTTATGAAATCCAGACGTTAGCAGTCAAGCGGTAAGACGCTTTATTAATAGAGAGTTGCAATCTCTATTATCTACACCGCATAACTATGCTATTGTATTTCATAATGGCAAGGAATTCGGCAAACTGGAGAAAAAGTGTTTGGGTGTGGTGCAGTGTGGCAAGGCAAATATCGATCGAGGTTGGCTTGGCGCAGAGTTAAGAAGCCTCTCTCGACGGGCGAGAGAGGCTTCTTTGGCGTAAAATAAGCGCACGATACGCTTAGAACGAAAACTGCATTTCTGCAGTGTACAGACCGTATCGAGGGGGCGTCATAGTGCCATACTCGTGAGCAACCTCGAGCGGCTTATCGTACCAGAGGCGGAGACGAGTTGCCTTGTCGAGGTTATACATAGTGCCAAAGCCGTAGTTGACATCGTCGTAGGACGAGCCCGACTTGAAGCTTTTCGTATCGTCGCTCAATGACCGCTGAAAGACGTCGTAATCGGCGGCCAGCGTGAAAGCATGGTTGCTTTGCTTGTTGTAGGTGTGGCCACCCCAGATGTAGTAGCCTTGCGCCATATTGCCCTTTACATCGTTGGTCGCAGCAAACGTATACGTGCCGTTGCCATTCGGAGCAAAGTATCCAACCTTCTCATACGTACCGCGCTCGTACTCGCCGATGAGGAACGAACCGTGCTTGGTGTAGCCTTCGGCGTCGAGTCCAAGAAGTTCCTTCTTGCCGATCGGCGTCGTGATCTTGTCAGCAGTACCGGCCTGATAGATCTGACCATCGTAGTACGAAATACCTGCATTGAGCAGTTTGTCGTCACTTGCATAGCCGACGCGATAAAGGCTGTCGAAGTGGTCGTAAATATTCTCAGAGTTTCGCCCTGCGCCGTTGACCGCCGCATAGATGAGTGTCACGTTCTTTGGACCGTACGTCAGTTTCAAGCCCTTGTCGTAGTCCTGGCTGTCCCACATACCGACGTTGGTGTTTTCGCTGAAGGCAAGAGGGCGCTCAGGCGTAATGAATCCGGCTGGCGAGAGGGGCAGGATGTAGCCATACGGGTTGGCGAATTCACCCATCGTGATGGAAGGATACTTGGACGATCCATCGCCAGGAGTATACTTGCCATATGCTTCAAGAACCTTGACGAAGGCGTTCGCTGTCGGGCTGTTGACTGCACCAGCCACGTCGAGCTGCATCTTGTAGGTTGTCGTTGGATCAGGCTGGCCTAGCATAATTATGCGGGCGCGCTTGACTTCGAGCGTCCCAGCGGATCCGTCCATGGCGTACGAACCATTGTAAGCTGCGCCCACTCCAAGGCTATTGTTCGAGCCCTGGGGGAAGGCGATGTGGTTGCCGCTGTCAGCTTGGACTGCGCGGGACTGGATCAGTCCAGTGATCGAGAACTTGTCAAGCTTGAGTGAACCATAGGATTCGCTCTGCTTCTTCTTCAAGGCATCGATCTGCTTTTGCTGATCGATGACAGTGTCGGTCAACGACTGAACGCCGAGCTTCAGGTTGTTTACGTCGGTAGACTGGTCTGCAATGGCGACGCCATGGAACGTACCAATGGCGGCGATAGCAACAAATAATGCTGCGCCTCGTCTCATACTGTGATTCTCCTCTGAATGGTAGGTTGTCTGCTCATGTCGGCTTAAGAAACAGTCCGCACCAACCCGCCTACGGGGTACGCGAACAGTTCTGCCAGTATAAGTGGCGCTCGTTCCGAATTTATCGTCGAGCGCCACGGTAAATCGCTGTCTAGTGAGCCTTTTCGATGGCGACAAGCGCCTTCTCCTGCACCCCTGCGGGCAGCGGAGAATAGTGCAGCGGGCCGGTGAACTCAGGCTTCTGGCCTTCGGTCAAGATCCACTTAACGAACTTCTTGACTTCGGCATTCTTCTGCCAGGTCGCACGAACGATCAGGTTCGAGCATCCTGCAATCGGGTACGCTTCCTTGCTGCCCATGTTGGTGATGTCCAGTTCCAGGTTCGCCGGAACTTTGATCCCCTCAGCGGCAGCAGCGGCGGCTTCGTCGGACGGGTAGATAAAGACATTGTATTTGTTCTTTATCTTGGCGTACGGAAGGTCGCTTTGAATCGCATAGGCCAATTCAACATAACCAATGCTGTACGGCTTATTCTTCAGGTAGCCAGCGACGCCAGGGTTGCCCTTCGCGCCAAGGCCGGTCGGCCAGTTCACGGATTTGCCGACTCCGACCGTGTCTTTCCACGATTCGCTAGATTTCGACAAGAAGCCGGTGAAGATCGCGCTCGTTCCCGAACCGTCTGAGCGGTGGATCACCAAAATGTTCTCATGGGGGAACTTGACGCCGGGGCTCAGCTTGCTAATCTCAGGGTCGTCCCAGTAGGCGATCTTGCCCTCGAAGATGTCGGCGACGACTTTGCCGGTAAGCGCGATGCCAGGTCCGATGCCGGGGACGTTATAGGACACAACGACAGCACCGATAACGTCGGGGATATTGATCGTAGGAGCGCCCGCCTGCTCCTTTTCGCTCGACGTCATCGGGACGTCGGAGCACGCGAAATCGACAGTCTTTGAGATCAGGGCATTGATCCCGCCGCCGGAGCCGATCGGTTGATAGTTGACCTCGACGCCGCTCTGGGCGCGATAGGCAGCAACCCACTTGGTCATAATTGGGTTGATGAACGTGGCTCCAGCACCCGTCAGGTTCTGAGCATGCGCGATCGGAGAAGCGAGAAGCAACGCAGCCGCAATCGCAAAGGTTCCGATCTTGCCTGGCAAGTTCTTGCCGCGCAGGCTTAATGTTTGGTACATGGGGTATCTCCCTTAAATCCGTGGAATAGGGTCACTCTATGGTCATCGACGCAACTTTTCATCGACGCCACTGTTCCTAATTTTAATGCTTAGAGATTAACTTAATGTTAAGGAGATTAAGAATCGATTAAATGTGGAGCAAAATGCAAATTACAAATCCTCGGAATATATCCAGATGAGTTATAATCTCGCATAAAATCGGCCAGAATCGCCACCTTGATATTGGGCGAAAAATCTTCATAAATCTTTCAGGAAATTCGTGCAGTGAAATGCGTCGCTTGCGAAGAAATACCCTGTAACGTCCTTTCACACAATTCCAGCGTCCTAGATCGATCGAGGTCGCGCTCACTATGAGGTCCACCCAATGGCTTTCTGCACCATCGACATGAATTCAACGGCTTCTCTCGGCAAAATGACTTCGTTCAATGCCATCGTCCCTGAGGGCAAGCCGGGACCGTTTCCGGTCCTGTACCTCCTGCACGGCTATTCCGACAATCATACGGCATGGACCAGGCGCACGTCAATCGAGCGCTACGTTCAAGACTTGCCTCTGATCGTGGTGATGCCCGACGGCGATCACAGCTTCTACTGCGACGCCCAAAACAGACCGGCGTGGCGTTTCGAGACATTTATCGCCGATGAACTCGTCAAGTTTGTCGATTCGGCGTTCAACACGATTCGCGCGCCTGAAGGACGTGCAGTCGCCGGGCTTTCGATGGGCGGGTACGGTGCGATAAAGCTGGCGCTCAAGTTCCCGGATACCTATTGCGCCGGAATCAGCTTTTCGGGAGCGCTCATGGCCGGAAACCGAGTCGCGTCGCCTGAATGGTCGAATGCCAGCGAATGGCTCGACATTTTTGGTCCGTCGCCCCAGAACGGCCCCAATGACACCGTCGCGCTCGCGACTGCCCTTGCAGCGCCCGAATCCAAGCACAAGCCACCCGCAATCTGGATCGACTGCGGTTCGAGCGACTTCCTGATCGAGGAGAACCAAAAATTCACGGCCGTTCTCATAGAACTGGGCATCGAGCACGAGTACATGGAGTTCGACGGAGGGCATTCATGGGAGTACTGGGACGCCGCGATCCAGCGCACGCTGCCATGGCTCAAGCAGCGGCTTGGGATTGGCGAGGTACCGGCTCCAGTGCGCTAATGCGGGTTCACATTTCGCAGGGCAATGAGCGTCCCGGCGACCGTCGTCACGGCTGTAAAAAGAGATGAAGGTAAGGAAGCGCTCACCCGTTTCCCTCCCTTTCCAAACCGTTCGTGCGGTTTTCCCGCATACGGCTTTCCACCCGCTCAGCCTTTCCAGGCATGAGCGGGTCGCAATGCGCCGAAATAGGCACCATGCATCTTTCTGCATCTACATACTTTTTGCAAAAACATACACGTCGTATTTTTTTGAAAAATCGCACGAAAACTCACTCGCGTCGTATACGCAACCGAGTATACGTCAGCCAGACGCAAAACAGGGCTACGCCTCACCTTGCACAAGGTGAAGCGTAGCCCTGTCCGTACGTCGCCCCAATCCGCGTGGCGGAGGCTATGCGCCTCTAGTACCCCAGCGCATGCGCGCCAGCATCGACCATCAGGATCTCGCCGGTGATCCCGCGCGCATAGTCGGACGCCATGAATGCAAACGTATCGCCAACCTCTTCGATGTTCGTATTGCGCCGCAACGGGGACTTCTCCGCCGCCAGCTTGTACAGGTCGACGAACCCAGCGATCCCACGCGCAGACAACGTCATCGTCGCGCCAGGACTGATCGCGTTCACGCGAATATTCTGCGGGCCAAGATCGGCCGCCAAATAGCGCACAGACGACTCCAACGCCGCCTTCGCGATGCCCATCATGTTGTAGTTCGGGCTCACGCGCTGGCTGCCAAGATAAGTCAAGGTCAATAGCGCCCCGCCTTCCGGCATCAATGGGATCGCGTGCCGACACGCGGTCACGAAGGTAAACGCCGAAACCTCTAGCGCAAGAAGAAAGCCGTCTCGCGACGTATCGACGAAACGGCCGTCGAGGTCTTCCTTCTTGGCAAATGCCACTGCATGAAGGACGGCATCCAACTTACCGAATTCTTCCTTAATCCGTGCATGGAGGGCGACAACCTGCTCATCATTTGTCAAATCACACGGCACGATCAAAATAGATTCGCTGTTGGGTAGATCTGCCGCGAGTTTTCGGACCTCATCACCTTCGCGTTCGCTCAAATAGGTCAGACACAAACGAGCGCCTTCGCGCGCCGCTGCCTGGGCTGCGCCCCAAGCCAGTGACCGTTTGTTCCGGATACCATAAATAAGAACATTCTTGTTCTCAAGTAACATAAGTCTCCTCCGTGTGTAGTTTGACGAAATGAACGTCAGTTTGTCAAGGCACTGAACGGCGTATCTCGGTGCTGGCCCCTCAAATCGCGAAATTTGTATCTACTTCGAGGTCATACTGAGCGGCGCACGACGAATCGCCTGCCACTGCGACGAATCGTGCTATAATAATGGGGCTCTGCCAGGCCCTATCCACCGCCTCTAGCAACGGTCCTCTATTGGGCTGTCCGCAGAGGGAGATCAGCGTATTGTTCAGGTTTTTCCAGGAGTTTCGCAATAGAATGTCGGCTGGGCTGGGTATCGACCTCGGCACCGCGAACACTCTCGTCCATGTACAGGGGCGTGGGATTCTTTTGCGTGAACCCTCCGTCGTCGCCGTTTCGCAGGAAAATCCCGGCCGCGTCATCGAAATTGGCGTCGAAGCCAAGCGGATGATTGGGCGCACCCCTGGTGCGATCGTTGCCGCCCGCCCCCTCAAGGACGGCGTCATAGCCGACTTCGACCAGACCGAGCAAATGCTGCGCTATTTTATTGCCCGCGTCCAGCGCAAGCGAATGCTTTTCAGCCCGCAAATCGTGATCGGCGTCCCCAGCGGTATCACCGAGGTTGAACGCCTCGCAGTCATCGAGGCGGCGCGCAAGGCCGGGGCGCGACACGTTTACCTTATCGCCGAACCAATGGCCGCCGCGATCGGCGTCGGCCTCCCAATTACCGAACCGATCGGCTCGATGATCGTCGATATTGGCGGCGGTACGAGCGAAGTCGCCGTGATCGCGCTCAAAGGCATCGTCGCCCAAGGCTCCATCCGCATCGCGGGAGATGAGCTCGACGACGCGATCATCGACTACGTGCGCAACACTTACGGCCTTTTAATCGGCTACCGCACTGCCGAGGATGCAAAGATCGAGATTGGATCGGCCATGCCTCTGGAAAGCGAACTCGTCAAAGAAGTTGGCGGCCGCGACCTCGTCAGCGGACTGCCCCGCTCCGTCACGCTGCACTCCGAAGAGGTCCGCGAGGCAATCAAAGACCCGGTCAACGCCATCGTAGACCTGGTAACATCGACGCTTGAGGCCACGCCGCCGGAACTCGCGTCCGATATCCTGCGTCACGGCATCGTCCTGGCTGGCGGCGGCGCGCTGCTCCGAGGCCTCGCCCCACTCATCGCGGAGATGACGGGCATGCCGACCCATATCGCCGCCGACCCGCTCTCATGTGTCGCAGAAGGTGCCGGCAAGTTTCTCGACCGCCTCCAAAAGGACCCGTCAGTACGCGAACTGGCAATGGAAGAGGCGCGATTTGGATTTGTTTAACGGCGCGGCCGAGACAGAACACAGAGGAGTTGGCATCTCGACTGGAGCGAGGAACGAGCGCAATGGAGAGATCTCTCCGCTCAGCCTGACCTGAGCTTGTCGAAGGGGGTCTCACGCCGGTCGAGATGACAGGTGACGACAACTTTCAACATGACTGAAGTGCCACAGAAGGCTTCTGAATCTTCTTTCTCATGCGAACCACACGTCAAGACCGAACTCTACTAGCACTCATCATGATCGTGATCCTCGGGATCGCGATCACGCTCTATCATAAGCGTGAAGCCCATCGGGGCCGGGTCGATGCCGTCACCGCTCTCATCCACCGCGCCCTGCTGATCCCCGAGTTTCGCTTCGTGCACCGCGCAACGACTGTGACCCGCCCGTACATGCCCTACAAAGCCGCCAACTTGCGTAGGGAAAACGATGCTTTGCGCAAGCGTGTTGAGGCGCTCAGCATCGAAAACGAAATGCTGCGCGAGCAGGCTCAGGACGCCGAGACGATGCGCCAGATGCTCAAGCTGCCTGATACGCCGCCATCAATCCTGCGAGCGGCAGACGTCATCGCCCTTAAGGCCTCGCCCCAGCGCGACAACGCCCTTGTCCTTCTCGGCAATGGATGGAGCGCGAAGCAGCGGGATGTCGTCATCGGCCCCACGGGTGCCCTCGCTGGTCAGGTTATCGGCATTGATGGCTCGCTGTGCGATGTGCTGTTGATCACCGACACACAATCCAGCGTCGGCGCGCGTGTAGTGCAGAATGGACGACCCGCCGCAGCGAAGGCGGTCATCGGTATCTGCCAGGGCGCGCGAGGATCGCTTCTCAACCTGGTCGATCTCGAAGTCGATGCAGATATAAAAGCCGGCGACACGGTGCAGACGTCGGGCATCGGAACCGTGTTTCCTCAGGGCATTCCAATCGGAACGGTCATCGCCGTGAAGCCCGATCCGTCGCGCTCGTTGAAAACTGCGACGGTTCAAACTGCCAACGACTTCAACTCGCTCACCAAGGTGTTTTTGCGCAGATGATACTCAGGGCGCTCGCCGCAACCGTCCTCGCACTGGCGATCGGAACCGCGCTGCAAGCCGATGTTTCAGCGCGCGTTGCCATCGGTGCCGCGCGCCCCGACTTTCTCCTCATCGCCGTCGTCTGCATCAGCCTGCTTACAAACGCCACGTTTAGCATCGCATCCGGTCTCTGTGCGGGCGCGATCGCCGCCGCGCTTTCGGGCATCAACTACGGCACATTCATTGTGACTCGCATCGCGGCCGCATGGGTAAGTACGGGAATAGCGAAAGCGATGAGCCGCCAGAGCCTGCTCACCCCCCTGGTCGCGATCGCGGCGGCCACACTCACCGAGAGGGCTCTCGCATTCTTAATGGCCCCAGGTTCGATCCGCGCGAGCGCCGCTCAAACAGCCGGAGAGCTTATCTACAACCTCGCCCTCGTCGTGCCAGCGTACCTGGCCCTGCAACCCCTCATGAGACCGCGTCGCATCAGAGAGCCGATCGAGCGAAGGCTGCGCAGGCAAAGCAAGCGCACGAGGTGGCGGTAGAGTTAAGGAACGCTCCGAATTTTGTCGTGTAAACAGTCACCTTAACGTAAGCCAGGAACGAGCCTCGCAGAATGTCATCTCGACCGGAACGAGGAACGAGTGAAGCGGAGAGATCTCTCCGCGTATCGCCCAGTCCCTGTGAGCCACAGCGCCGATCGCGGCGGGTGCAAAAGCGCACTAGCATGCCCGCCAACACTTTAACCACCGCCTACTCCCGCACAATCTCCAGCTTCTGCGCCGTGTCCACATCCTTGAGCAGATCCCCCGTCGTATCCGAGATCCAGAAGCGGTTCTGGATTGGGAACACGGTAAAGACATGGCACGGCACCTGGGCACCGCCGACCGTGACCGTGTCGGCACCTGTCGCCGTGAGTGTGAGCGCGACGGGTTGTAAGACATTGGAGCTGAACACCTGCCACGTCGTCGTCCCCGTCGGGCTCGGCCGCGTCGCGCGAGAGACGATCGAAATTGCGGTCATATTGTTGTTGGACAGCAAGTACGGCGAGCCATTCACCGCGATCATTGACGGCACGCCTTCTTGGGCCGGGTCGAGCGTGATGCCGACCTTGCCCGCGTCGAACTTGAGCGTCTCGCCTTGCTTCTTCTTGCCAAGCTTCACGCTTGTTTCGAATCCGAGCGGGAGCCCATGGCTATCGACCGCGAATCGCCCGGTCTCTTCAAGATCCACCGTCTTGCTACCCGTCGGAACCTTGAGGCTGATCGCGTATTTCCACGCCTGCGCGCCGTCATCCCGCACGCTCGTAAGCTGCGCCGTCTGCGTCCCGATTACCTTCCCGGCGATTCGAAACGTGTAGGTCTCCGTATCGCCGACTTTCGCCGCCGCAACAGGGCCAATGCCCCAGATTAGTGATAACACGACACCGACTGAAACATAAAGACTACTTCTCATGGAAACCAACCTCCTGCCAGAAGCCGACACGTACGCTACGTCCACATTATTAGGGCGAGCCACCAGAAACTCCTTCATCGAAGGGCCCACCTTATTGTGCCGTAAAAGCAGATTCGGTTTGCGCGAAAGACTATTAGGACTTTCGCTGGAGATAAATCAGATGCTTTCGGAGGCCCCTCATGTCGGAAGGGCACCGCCCCAGGGCGGAGTTCTTTGTTACCATAAACTATTCTGTGATGCAGCACAGCGGGTTCGCCCCACCTTCCCACCGAAGACGGCGGCCGCCTCCCCATCGGAATGGGTCCCCTCCTCCGCAGCAGGAGGAATTTCTGAGCCTCTGTGGAACGCACAACGGCTCTGAACTTCTCTCCTCTTAGGAGAGCTCGTCTTGATTCCCATTTTTCGGGCGCTCCTCCGGTTATAATCGCTGCGAGGCGCACCAGATCGGCCGCCTTCGCGGGCTAAAATGTGGATTAGGTTATATATTGGGTTTACTCGCACGCCTCTTTTCCAATTTTACTTTTCCAATTTTACTAGTTGACAATAAGCACAATCCGTGTTAGTATCAATGTTATAGTTTCCATAACAGTTTGGACGTACGAATCCGGTTGTAACAATGGCTCAATTTGCATCGATACCCTCGCAGCCCACGATCAGCATGCCCGTCTACCGGCGCATCGAAGAAGACCTGCGCACGCGTATTCGAGTCGGCCAGTGGCCAGCCGATACGCAGATTCCCGGACGACGCGAACTCGCAAAATATTATAATGTCGAAGTTACAACGATTCAGCATGCGATTTCTCAGTTGCTTGAAGACGGCATTCTGCGTGCGGAAGCGGGCCGTGGAACGTTTGTCGTATTCGGACACGACGATGTTATCCCGAATCCGCTCCCGCATCTGCGCATTGGCATCTCTCTCCGCGATCAAGGCGGGCTCGAGCACCCTGACAGCTACATCGGGCTAACCGTTCAGGGCATTCGAGATGCGCTGGCACCCTTTGGCCTGGGAGTGAGCGTGACGTTTGTCCAGGATCAAGATCTCGAGGTGATCCCACAAATGCACCGCTCGGATATGGCAGGCGTCCTATTTGCCAGTCCTGATATCGACAAGCGGACGCTCGTCGATTTCTACTGGCGCTCCGGCGTCCCGTCAGTCGTAGTCGGCTCGTCGTGGGTGGGTATAGAGGCTCCGTTTGTCGACTGCGACAACTACACCGGAACCAATGCACTGCTCGATCGGCTGGTCGCTCAAGGACACCGAAAGATCGCATGCGCAGTCGTCCATATCAATGCATGCCATCTGTTCGATCGCGGACAGGCGTTTCGACAGGGCATGGCGAGGCATGGCCTCGCTATCCAGAGCGGGCATTTAATTGAACGATGGAAACCAACTGGCGACCAGGCTATGGCGGACATTCAAGACCTTATTCGCAGCGCGAACCGCCCAACGGCACTCGTCGCGACAGACCCCTGTGCGGCCCTGTATGCGCTCAAAATTGCCAAGGAATTGGCAATTCGCGTCCCGGAAGACCTTTCGATTGTTACGTTCGACGATATCTACCCGATCGAGGCGAGTCAACCGCCAATTAGCAGCGCAGCCGCACCGTTCTGTGAGATGGGGCGCAGAGGCATGCAAATGCTTATCGATATGTGCCTCCAAAAACCAATTTCGAGCCCTGCAAACCTGATGCCCATGAAAATCACCGACCGGGCGTCCATAGCGCCATGCCCGGCCGAAAAGCAAATGGCGTAAAGAGAGGAATACTGTGAAACGTGCATTTACTTTAATTGAGTTACTCGTCGTAATCGCCATCATTGCGATTCTTTCCGCTATTTTGTTCCCCGTATTCGCCACCGCCCGGGAAAAAGCCCGCCAGACTGCATGCCTGTCCAATCTCAAACAGATAGGGCTGGCGTTCACGCAGTACGAGCAAGATTACGACGAGTTTGTTCCTTGCGGCAATGAACTCTGGGGCATCGAAGGCTGGGCGGGACGAATCTATCCGTACGTCAAGAGCACGCAAGTCTTCTTGTGTCCTAACGACGCGGGGCCGGGCGATATCATTTCATACGCCGCGAACGCCAACCTTGTGACTTACAACACGAGCACGGGCGCTTTGACGCCCATCGAAGTCTCGCAAATGAACTCTCCGTGCAACACGGTTCTGCTGTTCGAGGTCATCAACTGCAACTCCTCTGGGATCTCGCCGACATGGACAGTAAACGGAGGAGACTGGGGATATTCACCTGGCGGCTACGGGCTTGATAAACCAGCTGGCAAGCTTCTGCAGGGTGCCAACAGCGGGAACGGCACCACGTGTTCAACGTGCATGAAGCTGGCAACAGGCATCCTAGCTTATTCGTGCGTGGCGGGTGTCACGAGCCCGTGCGACGTTACGGGAACTACGATCACCCCTACCAACTCCTACTACCCGGTGACAACCGGGGCATTAGGTGTCCATTCCAGCGGCTCGAATTTCCTACTGGCGGACGATCATGCAAAGTGGTTCCCGCCCTCGAAGGTTGGAGCGGGATACGACAACAGCGTTGATTTCACCGCCGCTCACTGCCCCGGCAGCGCAGTCTGGCAAGCGCCAACGACAAGTTGCACAAACCCGATCGCATATCCCGCTACGTTTGCATACCACTAAGAGTCTGTAAGGAATCCTCTCTCCCCTCTTATTGTGCCGGGAAAGAGGATTCCTTTCTGTTTGCGCAAAAGATCTATTAAGATCGTCTGCCCCACATCGCACGGACAGGAGCCTCTCGTCAATGCAATTCAGCATGCTCGCTTTGCTCGGACTCTGCGTCGTTATGACACACTCATTCATCCCACCAGCCTTCGCAGATCGGCCGCCCATCCCACTCACTGACGCCGTCGCCACCGATGTCGTCCAGACGCGCGACGGCCACGACATCAAGCTGGAATTCGGTACCACGAACCCGTGGCCCAACATTCGCTGCGATGCGCCCGCTGGCACTCCCTGGAACTGGTCGTCCCACGGCAGCATGATCCTCTCGATGACGAACCCGACGGCAGCCGACGAAACGTTTTATGTGCGCGTTGACGACGATGTTACGGCGGATGGTTCCAAGCACTGCATCACCGCATCTGGCACAGTCAGAGCAAATGCGACGCAGATGTTCTATTTGTCTCTCACGGCGCCCGATATCAGGGAGGCGGGAGGCATGCGAGCCGCTCCGCCAACAGCTCTGTCGGATCTCGGAGAACCATTAAGCTGTTCCGGGGCAATCGAGCCATCGCACGTCGTGTCGTTTCAGATCTTTCGCGCCAGGCCTACCGCGCCCGCGCAGATCATCCTACACGGCATCTCCTTGTCGGATCAGGCTGCCACGCAGAGCCTCGACCGTCTCGTGGATCAGTTTGGCCAGTATACGCGTGCAGACTGGCCTGGCAAGGTCCATGAGGAACGCGACCTGGCAAGCCAGATGAATGTCGAGCGAGCCGACTTGCAGGCCCATTTGGGCCCCGCAGAACGCGATGAGTGGGGCGGGTGGACCGGCGCGCCGAAACAGAAGGCGACCGGCTTCTTTCGGACCGAACAGATCGACGGGCGATGGTGGCTGGTCGATCCTGACGGCCGCCTGTTCTTGTCGGCGGGGATTGACGTCGTTGCACACAACGCCCCAACCGTTATCGAAGGCCGCGAATCGATGTTCACGTGGCTTCCAGACAAAAACGACCCGCTCGCGGCATTCTATGGCAGGATTGACACCGGCTATATAGCGGGGCACCTCTATCACGGAAATACGTTCAATTTCTACGGCGCAAACCTGGCCCGCAAGTACGGGACCGATTACGACACCCAGTTTCGCGACACTGCGGTGAGCCGTCTCAGGTCGTGGGGTTTCAATACCATCGGCAACTGGTCCAATGACAGGACATGGCGTAAGAGCAGTTTTCCGTACGTCGCTACCGTTGGCGCGTGGGGAAGCTTCGCCAGAGTGCCTTCGGGCGAAGACTACTGGGGTCAAATGCCAGACCCGTTCGACCCTGAATTTACCAGAGCGGCGGACATGAGCATTCGCTACAAGGCCAGGGAAGTCAATGGTGATGCGAGTTGTATAGGCTACTTCTTCGACAACGAACTCTCCTGGGGGGCGGGGGATGACGACGCGCACCATTACGGCCTCGCCTACGGTGCACTGTCTCTGACTACGGCTTCACCCGCTAAACGTGCATTTCTTGCGCAACTTCATGCGCGCTATAGCACCGTAGACGCGCTCAATGCCGCCTGGGGCTCATCCCTTAAATCGTGGTCCGACCTCGAGGCCCCGTACAATGCCCCGGCCCCCCTCGCATCCGATGCGCAGCGCAACGATTTCAGCGCATTCCTGACACTTTTCGCCGAGAAATACTTCAGCACTGTCTCGGCCGCGATTAAGCAGTACGACGCCGACCACCTTTATCTGGGCTGCCGATTCGCATGGTTTACACCAGAGGCTGTAAAAGCGGCCTCAAAGTTCGTCAATGTCATATCGTTCAACATCTACAACTGGCAGGAAACCAAGTATCAATTTGCCGAATCGCTCGGCAAACCGCTGATCGTCGGGGAATTTCACTTCGGCGCGCTCGACAGAGGAATGTTCTCCGGCGGACTCGGCCCGGTGCAGAACCAGACCCAACGAGGTACCAGCTACGCCGACTACGTCGCCACCGTGCTCTCGGAGCCCGCGTTCGTCGGCACGCACTGGTTCGAATATTGCGACGAACCGACGCTCGGCAGAGCGGGCGACGGCGAAAACTACAACATCGGCTTTGTATCGATCACCGACACGCCCTATCCAGAGTTGATCGCTTCGGCCAGAAACACAAACGCAAAGATATACGCGTTGCACCAGGCTGCGAAGCCCTTAAGGTAGAGCGTCCCAGCGACTGTCGTCACAGTTGTAAAGACAGATGAAGGGAAGGGAGCGGTCACCCGCTTCCCTCCCTTTCCCAACAGTACGTGCCCTTTTCCCGCATACGGCTTTCCAGGCATGAGCGGGTCGCAAAGCGCCAAGATAGGTATGATGCATCTCTTCTCGATAGAAACCAATCCGAGTTTACCGAGCATTGAGTTCGTGATCTGCGCCGTCCAGCAGCCATTGCCGGTTCTGCCGACAAGAGACGACCGGACGACACGGTCTCTAATGTTGGGGATACCCTGCGGTCGAGTGCCGCCGCCGCTCTTGGGGATCAATTTCCTACCGACCGGTTGAGGGCAATAGGGCCTGGCCCGAAGGTCGGCGGACTGCCCCGCGAGACGTTGATCGGCAGCGCGCCCAAAGGTTTCGACGGGCACCCCGTCGGCCCCACACACGCCGTTGTTCTCGCGAACATCCTCCCAAGCTTTCGTAAGATTGGAGAGCGCGTAGTCCTTTAGGACTTGCGCTGATGCTTAAGATAACCTCACTCCCCCAGGATGGGGGCCCCTTCTCGCCGAAAGGGAGAGACTCTCGGAGCCGTCGTGCGTTCCACAAGTCTCTTGAATTTGTCCCGTCGCGGGAGGAAGGAACCCATTCCGAAGGGGAGGTGGCCCACCGTATTCGGCGGGTGGGGCTGATCCTGAGCATAAGCGAAAGTCCCATTCTAAAGAGGGCCTGGCAAACCCGCTTGACCCCATCAGGGGAAGCAAAGGTCTACGGCCTGCTCTTGTTGGGTTCTAGCTTGCACGAATCAAATGACAAGAGCCCACTGCGGGGGGATCCGCAATGAGCTCTTATCAATGAGTGCGTGAGGAAACGCACACTTGTCGTGAAGTTTAGATGTAGCTGAAGGTCAGCGTCCAGGTCGTGCCAAGAGCGGAGGTGCCTGCTGCAGTGGAACCCGCAGTCTGGACGGCAGTGCTGGCGGTGTTGACCGCGCCACCGGAAACCTTCTCAGGGCGAAGGAGCTTGACATGGCCGTCTGCGGCAAGGAACATAATAGACGGGTCATGAATGGACGGGTTGCTGGTCGTACCGGTGCCGAGAGCGGTCAAGCTGCCCCACACGGTAACGGCGGGGGAGGAGACGCCATTGGTGTTGTTGGCGGACGCAGTGTCGTTCGGCGCAGTCATGTTGCCGCTGGCAGCCGAGGTAAACTCAGCAGCGAGGACGGTAACGGAAACCGAGGACGCAGCCGCATTCGACTGGTTGCCAAGGTTGCTGTTGAAGGCGTAGCTATTGGGATAGCTGGTCGAGCTCGCTGTGTTGACATCGTCAGGGCACTTGAAGACGCCGGTGCTCTTCTCGTAAGGATAGATCTGGGCGCCCCAGTACTGGGTGGAAGGGAAGCGCTCGTCATAGTCCTGAACATACTGAACAAAACCGATACCCATCTGCTTCATGTTGGACTGGCAGCTCGCCTGGCGAGCCTTTTCACGAGCCTTGGCGAAAACAGGGAAGAGAATTGCCGCGAGAATCGCGATAATGGCGATCACGACGAGCAGCTCGATGAGGGTGAAACCCTTGTGTGAGCGAGATATTCGCATTTGAGATGAACCTCCGAGTATATTTGGGAGAAATAAGGGAAGGGAACTAATAATTCCCAAGCCCAAGTGAAAGTAGTGGCACGCCTCCCTTGCGGCCTTCCTACATCTGACGAATTAATTGTAACAGACGAGCGCCACATTGTCAATAGCCATTTAGCAACTTTCTTGCAACCTTTTTTAGATCAGGCATAAATACAAGGTATTACGAGCAATTTTTGTGATTTAGCGCGATACTTAACATCAATTGGCTTACAGCAAAACGATTTTCGTGCCCATCCTGCCCCTAGCGAGGCGCACTTTGCAATTTCGCGAAATCTCGCGAAATTGGACGGCAATAGAATCAATAGGTCTACTTATTGAGGACGACGCTGCTGATTGATTTTGCATGTATCACGCATGCCTTTAGGATCTTTGCTTACGCTCAAGAGATCCACCTTCCCGCCGAAGACGGCAGGCCACCTCCCCATAGGAATGGTCCCCTCCTCCGCGACGGCTCACCTTGATCCACATTTTTTCGAGCGCTCCTGCGAGTGAAATCGCGGCGAAGAAGAGACGATCGGCCGCCTTCGCGGGCTAAAATGTCGCTGGGGTTGTAAATTGGGTTCCTTCGCACGCCCTCTGAACCAGAATCTTAGACTCCGCAGGGAGTCGTTCCGCACTTCACAGCCGCGACCGATCGTGTATCGATTATTGTTACGAAGTCACTTGTTGTCATCTCGACTTCTGAATCGGCTGCGCCGACCATACTTCTGAGGACATCGCGCATAACCGTCAATAGCTGTCATTGATGCGCGATGTCCTTAGGACCGAAGCGAGGAACGAGCGAAGCGGAGAGATCTCTCCACTCAGCCTGCCCTGGGCTTGTCGAAGGGTGCCTCCCGTCGGCCGAGATGACAAGCGTTCAGCTATATTGTTTAAGTCGTGCGTGCGCCCCATCCACGCTTTTCCGATACAATCTCGCATTAATTTCGAATACTCGATCGATCGCGAAAAGGCGGCACGGAAATCGCTGTCCCTAATCGTGAGCTGTTACCATAAGTATTTCCTTCAGACTTCTCAACCTTGACGCGGGTAAAATAGGAGCATGGCATCTCGACGGATCGCAATTATGGGCGGGTCGTTCGATCCGATTCACTTCGCGCACCTTATGGTTGCGGAGGAAGCGGCAAACACGATGGAATTGGACGAGGTGTTGTTTATCCCGAACCGGCAGCCGCCGCTACCCAAACACGATGTCGCCTCCGCTGCCGACCGCGTGGAGATGGTGCGGCTCGCGATCGCGGACAATCCTCGGTTTCGCCTCTCGACCATCGAGATCGACCGCGACGGCCCATCGTACTCCTACGACACCGTGATCGCAATTCGAGAGGCATCGCCTGCACTCGATCGGCTCTATTTTATCGTCGGCGCGGATGCGATCGGGACGCTTCAGCAGTGGTACCGCTACGAGGATATGGCTCGTGTATGCGAGTTCATTGTCACGACCCGTCCCGGCTTCGACCGCGATGCGCTCCTCGCTCATCTGCCGCCAGCCCTGGCAAAGAGCATCCACGCGCTTACGGTCCCCAGCCTCGAGATATCGTCCACCGCCATTCGCGACCGAATTGCACGGGGAATGGGGATCCGGTACTTGACGCCCGATGCCGTCGTCGGGTACATCCACAAGCAGTGCCTGTACACCACAAGTGGACCCGAACACAATGAAAATTCTCGCAGTCATCCCAGCTCGCCTCGCCTCGACACGTTTGCCTGACAAGGTGCTGCGCGATGTCGCTGGCAAGCCGCTTATCATCCGCGTCTATGAAGCCGCCTTGGGCTGCCCTCAGTTCACGGAGATCGTCATCGCGACCGATGCGGAAGCGGTGATGGATGTCTGCCGCCAGTACGGAGCACCGGCCATGATGACATCGGCCGCACACCAGTCCGGCAGCGACAGGCTCTACGAGGTGCTCGAAGCGCGCCCTGCCGACGTGTACGTGAATATCCAGGGCGACGAGCCATTGCTGCGTCCAGAACACATCTCTGCGCTTGTGGACCCCATCTTGACCGGCGGCGACGACATCCAGGTGACGACGCTCAAGGTTGCGATCGGCGACGAGGAAGCAGCAGACCCGAATGTGGTCAAGGTCGTCACCGATAACCAGAACCGCGCGATCTACTTCTCGCGCCTCCCGATCCCCTACGACCGCGACCACCGGGGTGTCCAGCGCTACAAGCACCAGGGCGTTTACGCCTACCGAGCCGCAGCGCTCGCCAGGTTCCATTCCCTCGACGCGACCCCGCTGCAACAGACCGAGTGCCTCGAACAGCTCAAGCTGATCGAGAACGGCATCCCGCTCCACGTGTACGAGACCACGATCGATACCGTCGGCGTCGACACCGAGGCAGACCTTGAACGTGTTCGCGCTCTATTTTCGCGTATGCCTGTGGAAGATGAAGAATTAGGAGCCCTCTAAGGCCGGGCGGGGCCTTTTTTCATCCGCTTCGCGCAGGACTGTAACATTACGAGAGATCGCCATCGAAGCGTTTGACGCGTCTCGACCAGTGTGCGCCACCTGCGGCGGTTTCCGAGGCGCGTGCAAAAGCACGCGAGCGTGCCCCGGCATGAGGGGCCGCCGGAGGCATCTTTACCTTGTACGCAATCTACACCTTTCTCTTAACCTTATGGCTCATCGTCATGGCCCCCGTTCTCGTGTGGCGCGCCGTTGTCAAGAAGAAGACGCTGCCGGGCCTCGGACAGCGCCTCGGGCGGCTTCCTGCGGCGCTGCAGGCAGACGAGCGGGCGACCATTTGGATTCACGCCTGCTCGGTGGGCGAGACGCTCTCCATACAGCCCCTTCTTGAGGCTCTTCATGCGCGATACCCGAACGCGCGACTGGTGATATCGACGATCACCGCAGGCGGGCAAAACGTCGCGCGGGAACGTTACGCCAAATTCGCAGGCGACGGAATCTTCTTTTTCCCAGTGGATCTCCCCGGTATCGTCCGGCGCGTGTTCGATATTGTCCAGCCCGACCTCCTCGCGATCGTGGACACCGAAATTTGGCCGAACACATTGCGCGAGGCAGCGCGGCGCAACGTGCCAGTGGTGCTCGTGAATGCTCGCATCTCGGCCAAATCGTTCCGCTGGTACCGCTGGGCGTCGCCAATTCTAGGCCCGGTGCTGGCATGTTACGACGCAATCTTGGCCAAGGACGATGTCGATGAAGACCGGCTTCGCCGCATGGGCGCACCGAGCGGGCGCGTTCGGGTAAGCGGGAACATGAAGTACGATGTTTCCGTCAAGGACATCTCGACCGAGCAGATCGACGCTCTCGATCGCGGCCTCGGGATCACAGCAACTCAGGGGCCGATCATCGTTGCCGGAAGCACCCACGAGGGTGAGGAGGAGCCGCTGTTTGCGGCGCTCCACATCTTACGCGGTGCGCCTGTGACTGCAAACGTGCGGCTGCTGATCGCTCCCCGCCACACCGAGCGCGCAGTCGCGGTGATCGCGCTTGCGCAGGCGCACGGCTTCACGGTCTCAGTGCGATCGAAGGGCGAGCCGGTGCCCGGAAGCCCGGTCATGCTGATCGACACGCACGGCGAGCTTGCAACATCCTACCAGTTCGCTGACATCGCGTTCGTCGGCGGCACCATCGTTCCGATCGGCGGTCACAGCATTATGGAGCCTGCGCTCTTCGGCAAGCCGATCGTCGTCGGCCCCCACATGGAAAACTTCGGCAACATGCTGGACGAGTTTCTTGACTCGGACGCGATCGTCGTAGTGGCGTGCCAGGGAGATGCCGCGCAGATCGCTGCCGATCTCGCCGGAGCGTTCACGGCACTGTTGGCAAACCCCGAGCGCGCAGCCGCGACAGGCGCGGCGGCAAAGCGGCTGTTCGACAAGAGCAAAGGGGCAACACAAATCGCGATGGATACGATCGCGGGGGTCCTCGCGCGATCGAACCGTGGCGAACGGTTTGGGATTGAGCGGGAGGATAACGTTGCCTCTCAAGAGTGACATGTTGCGTCCATTTTGTTCGCGATCTGGATAATGTCGGCGTATGCGCAGGGACGCTGGGTAGACGGCATAAGTCCGTGAGGACGGTCGAACTCTAGAACCGCGATTTCAATCGCGAGAAGCCAGGAAAATGTCACTGTCCCGATTCGTTGTGCCTGGACGCGCCGGCACCGGAAGAATCGGCCTGAGCCACTTAGGGTATACTCGAAAGTCGGGGATCAAGAATAATGGCAGGCGGGGAAGAGTAAAGTGGCTCCCTGGGCAGGACTCGAACCTGCAACATCCTAGTTAACAGCCAGGCGCTCTGCCAATTGAGCTACCAGGGAACAACGGATTTCATTATATCCAAGCAAGCAAAGGCTTGTCAAGACGCACAGGCGCTCATTGACTGGTTTCGGTAATATTCATGCGAGTGACAGAGATAGCTTTTGACGAGTCAGGCACCGTACGGCTGATCGTCGAAATCCCGGAAACGGAGGCATACCACACGTCGAACGCCCCGCATATGCCGCGCATTCTCTTTCGCATGTTCCCTTATCTCGCCGCGCAGCGCTGCTATAACGAAGAGGGACACTCATTTCGCCGTGAAGCTCTCGCGACGGAGATCCCACACCTCTTCGAACACCTTTTGCTCGAAATTCAGAAGAAAGTTCGAAGGGGCATCGCCTCAGATGTCTCGATTAAAGGTGAGACTGAGTGGAATTGGACCATCGACCCTCGGGGCCGGTTTCACGTCACCGTGGGCTATGACAATGAGATCGTCGCGCTGGCAAGCGTCCGACTCGCCGAGCGGATCATTAACGCGCTTGACAGCAAAGAAATTGCGGCCATCGATATCGACCGCGAAATGCGCCGCCTGCGAGAACTCGTTAAGGTGAGTCGGCGCTTCATCGGCCCACTTCGTCCCAACGAGCCGGACGAGGATATCGTTTCGGTTTGACCTGGGCAAGGGAGACAAACAACATGGCATTGAACGTAAGGCTCATGATTGTACTATGCACAGTCGCCGCATTGACGGTGAATGCCGCAGTTGCAGACTCCGCGCCGCAACTAACGCTGAAAGTCACTGCTGAAGGTGGCAAGGTCGCTGACGCGCTAAAGGTCCTGCAAAAGGAATGCGGTTTCACGATGGTCATCGACAGCACGGTCATTGGCCACATTAGTCAATCGATGGTCGCGTTCGACACAATGCCGGAGATGATCAAATTCCTCTCAACCTTCGAGCATGGCTTGACGTGTTCGAGGCTCTATCTCCCGGCGACGCGCCCCACTCCGACCCCGGAACAATGCTACGACATCGTGCGCACGATGGAATGGCTCGGGCAGCAGGGGAATATGACTCTTATCCAGGCAGGCTCCGCTGTCACGGTTGGGCAGACGGCGACGCTGCCTGCCAAACCCGCAGCGGGCCAGGTGGAAGTGTGGTATGTCAGCGATGAGGCAGTCCGCGCGCAGCGGATCGTGGACCAGCAAAACTACGACAAGCAGCGTCAACAGCAAGCCAATCAGATCAATCAGCAATCGCAGTCGCAAACAAATCAGCCCGGATCGCAAATAGGCCCCCCGATCAAGGCGAAAAACCCGCTCGTGCGCGGATCGATCTACCCCAGCGTGAGTCCGGCTGACTAACGCTACCAATTCGATAGACCAAATCCAACACGAAGGTCCGCCGCAATTGGGGATGCTTCCGCCCATCAAAGCAAGTGAGCGATAGCGCAACCCGCTATCGCTCACAATGTGGTATATTATGAGCGATATAATGGACGGGTATCGCTCATAATGTGGAACTGGCAACAACCGGACTGGCCAAATTTCAAATGGGACTCGAACCGCTTGATCTTAGCGGAGCGCGAGTATCTGCTCGGAAGTGGAGTTTTGCTGGGAACCGTCAAGCATCTCGACCGCGACGGGCAGAACTACGTTGCCATCAAGGTCATGTGTAATGAAGCGATCACGACATCTGAGATCGAGGGAGAAATCCTCGATCGCGCAAGTGTGCAATCTTCGATCCAGCGCCAACTCGGTCTGGCCGCCATCGATCGTCGCGTCCGCCCCAAGGAGCGCGGCATCGCGGAGATGATGGTCAACCTCCATGGAACCTTTGCCGCACCCTTGACGGAGGATCTACTGTTCACGTGGCACCGGATGATCATGGTCGGCTCAAACATTGACGGGGTTGGCGATTACCGTACGGGCGATGAGGCAATGCAAGTCGTTTCTGGAAGTCTAATAAAGCCTAGGGTGCATTTCGAAGCCCCACCGAGTCGGCAAGTCAAATATGAGATGGCGCGGTTTATCGATTGGTTCAACCGAGTCGGCGTAGACGGTTCGAGCCCGTTGCCCGCCCTGACGCGCGCAGGCATTGCGCATCTCTATTTCGAAAGTATTCACCCGTTTGAGGATGGAAACGGCCGGATCGGCCGAGCACTTGCGGACAAGGCTCTCGCGCAAGCCCTCGGGCACGCAAGCATTACATCCCTGGCGACAACAATCCTACGCTATCGCAAGGATTACTATGCGGCGCTCGAAGCCGCAAGCCGCCAGAACGAGATAACAAAGTGGCTCGCATGGTTTGGCGGCGTAGCAATCGAGTCGGGCCGACGGACGACTGCACTCACCGAATTCTTGATCGAAAAAACGAAGCTTCTGGATCGTTTGCGGGGTCAACTTAACGACCGGCAGGAAAAGGCTCTCTTGCGGGTCATGGAGGAGGGGCCAGCGGGCTTTAAGGGCGGACTGAGTGCGGGGAAATACGTCGCGATCACCGGTGCATCCCCCGCAACTGCGACCCGCGACCTCGCGGATCTCGTGGCGAAAGAAGCGCTCGCGCGAACAGGCGAACTCAAGCATGCTCGCTACCACTTAACCATCCAGCCACGAGCCCTGCGACGTGTGATCGTCACGGAGCAAGGGACTGTGGTCGAAGTGTAGGAGGTCATTTCCTGTTTGAAGCATTTGGGAACTGCATATCATCATAATACAGAATCCCGCTCTCGGCCCCGCCCCTACGGCAAGTCGATCCCCGAGTGCCTGGCGAGTTCTTGTAGCGTGACGCACTTGAGGCCCTTGGCCTTGAGGCCCGCAGCCATCGCCTGGATCGCTCCCGCCGTCGCTTCGGAACCGTTGTGCATCAAAACGATCGCTCCAGGGCGCGCTTTTGATACCACGTAATCGGCCACTTCATCCGAGCTTCCACTGTCTTCCGCACGCAATGCATCGATCGTCCAGAAACCGCCAATCATGCCGCACTTATGCGCGATTTCCATCACCTGCGGGTTCGAGTTGCCACCCGGCGGTCGCAGGAACTTGGGCCAGCGGCCCGTCAGCGAGCGAATGACGACGCCATTACGCAGGTACTCTTCCAGAATGTGCTGCGGAAGCGTCTGGTCGAGGTTCGGATGGGTGTACGTGTGATTCTCGACCTCGTGCCCTTCGGCCTGCATGCGGCGCAGAAGATCTGGCGCGGCGCTGGCGCGAATACCTACCACGAAGAACGTCGCCGTAATACCCGCCTTCTTCAAGTTGTCGAGCAGAATCGGCGTCACCTGCGGGCTCGGGCCGTCGTCGAACGTCAACGCGACCTCGCGCAGCTTGGGCGATCCGCTCCACATCTCGCCGGGATGCGGTTCGGCCGCCTTGACCGGCGGGTTGTAAGAGGCCATCGCGAGTTGGAACGAGTCGCTGCCGACGCTGTGAAAGACCTGTCCGACCATGTCCCCCACGCTACGATATTCGGCATCCAGCGCGGCCGTGATCACGAGGTGCATTGCCGCCCGCGAGCGATCCTTGTGTGCGATGTACGCCTGCGCAAGGGCGTATTCGGCGGCCTTGTAGGCCGGATGAATGTGCAACAGCGACCAAAGACCGTCCGCGACCTCGGTCGGGAATGGCGTGCATGGCACTGCGCGATCGTTGCCGGGGTTCGCCACCTTGACTTTGCGATACTGCGTTTGCAGCACCGCTCCGTGGCTGTCCGAAATCTCAAACTTCAGTAAGTGGGTTCCATTGGCCACCTTGCGCGTGTCCCACGAAACCTGAAACGGCTGCGTATTGGCCATTCCGAGGAGCTGATCGTCAGCCGAAATCGTCACGACCAGATCGGCTTGTCCGATCTGCGCGCTCAGGTCGCCCGTCGGGCCAATCGCGGTGACACCCATTACGACGTTGTCCGCCCCAGTGGCCGATGGCGCGTTCTGGTAGGCGAGACGCTGAGCGAACATGCCTTGCAGAACTGGCTCCGTAAGCGACGGCTCGATCGGCGAACCGTTGTGGCTGCCAGGGCCGACGTAGCGAAGGCCCGTTTCCTCAATGACACGCGGAATATCGTTGAGCACCCCGCCAGCGACGAACTGCTCGAGCATCGGCAAGCCAGTCGCAGGCGCGGTGGAATAGACCGCGAGCGCGGCAATCTCCTGCGCCGTGGGATTGTTGCTAACCGTTCCCGCGATACGGACCGCAACGGCGGTATCTCCCGTAGCGTCCGCCTCAATAGCGCGCGCGATCGAGATATCGTCCCGCTCAGTCGGCGTGGCGACAGCCTCGGCATTGGCGAGCATCTTGTCGGCCGCATCCGCATTGCGCGACGCAATCGCGCATAGTGCGAGCCCGTAGGCAGGCAGCGGATCGGACGCATCAGCCATGGAACGCGCATATTCAAAGTCACGCTGTGCCTGCTGAAAAGCGCCTACGTGGAGTTGTAGGACGCCGCGCACCTCATACGCCCCGGCATCGGTCGGGTAGTCGATGAAGAGTTGCTGGACACCCTGGGCAGCCTCAGCATAACGTTGCGTATCCATGAGGTGAACGAGGTACGCTACGCGGTCGTTGCGCTTCGTAATCGCCGAATCTGTGTCGGCGGCGGATACTCGCCCCGTCGGCAAGGCCAATGCCGCAGCAACGAGCAGTCCCGACAGAGTGGCACCCGTCACGCGGCGTACAAATGGGTTATGGAGATCAAACACAGATCATTCCTCACGTTGACAGAGAATAAAATTGTCCGTTCTTGGCGGTTCCCCGCTTAACGGCAGAGTGACTGGCACGATGCGACAACTTTGATGCAAGCGTGCTGCGACGTCGGCTGCGTGCTGCATTTCTTCGGCAGCAGCCGGTCCCTTCCATGCGACGAAGATACCCTTGCGCTTAAGGAACGGAACGGCCCATGGTAACAGCTTGACCATTGGAGCCACGGCCCGAGCTGTTGCGATGTCGAACGAGCCGCGAATGCCCGGCTCGTTGCAAAGATCTTCCGCTCGTCCATGTATAAGTTCTACTTCGGTTATTTTACACTGATTCACGACCGTTTGGCAAAATCTTAATTTTTTAGCTGTTCCCTCAACCAGCGTGAGGCGCAAATCAGGGCGAAGGATCTTGATCGGAAGCCCCGGAAAACCTGCGCCCGTACCTAAATCGACCAATCGAGCCTTCGCACCAATCTCCGTTGCCCGAGTGACCGCAAGCGAATCGAGAAAATGCCCAATTGCGATTCCCGAATCGGACACAAGTCGCGTCAGGTTCAGCTTGGTCGCATTCCACTCGACGAGCAGGTCCGCATAGTCTGCGAACTGCTGGCGTTGAACCGGGGTAAGAGCAATACCCCACTCTGCGAGGGCAGCCTCTAATATAGGAACGGTTTCTGATGGCATAGGTGTACTTGAAGTTTGGTCACGTCGTTATAAGTTGCCGACGTAGGCGGCAATTCGACGCGAAGTGAGTAAAAAATACCCTTCGGGCTAACAAGGGCTTGGTAAGTCTATCCTAAAACACCACAACAGGCCGATTGTGCGAGTAGGCAGATGGGCGATTGGCGGCATCCTCACGGGAGCGCATTTGCGAAAAGGTGTCCCAGTCGGGTACCGATGAGCGGCGCACGATGAGGCGGGCAGGAAATACAATTGTGCGGGACGGGCCTTCGGGGTGGGCAATGCGCTGGAGGATAACATCCGCCGCTGCCTTGCCAATTCCCTCGAAATCCTGCGCCATACTGGTGAGCTCGACGCCCTCCAATCCGGGCTGCGTGACATCGTCAAAACCTACGAGCGCCACATCGCCAGGGATTCGCAAGCCAAGCTCGCCGAGTTCGCCGAGAACCGCAGGAGCCCAGTAGTCGCTGAGCAAGAACATCGCCGTCGGCGCGGCAGGTCCGGCAAACATCTCACGAAACGCCTGTCGATCGATCCGCCTGCCGCCATCGACCGCAAGCAGAATGTGCCGCGGGTTAATATCGATCCCCGCATCCCGCAATGCCTGCTGGTAGCCGTTGAGCCGCTCCGACGCGGCATCTGTCATCCCAAGGCTCGTCAAGTGCGCGATCCGGCGATGCCCCGTCTCAATGAGATGACTGACCGCCTGATAGGCCCCTTGAAAATTATCGGTGCCCACATAATCGAGATCGACGCTCGGCACACGGCGGTCGATCGCGACCACCGGGCAAACATTCTCGTGGATCTCGGTAATCTGGTTGACGTTGGACGGGCCGCCCTCGTGCCACAATATCATGCCCGCAATCTGGTTCTTGCGCGCGTAGTCAATGGCATCGGCCTCTTTAGCTGCAGCGTCGGCGTATGTCTCCGCATAGGTGTCGAGCACGATCGGGTGGTAGCCGTGAGGGCTGAGGACCGAGTTGACACCGTAAAAGATGTCCGTAAACATGTTGCCGGCAAAACGGCGACCGAGCAGCAACGCCACGAGCCTGTTGTCGGCCATGTTACCAGCCTTGACCGGCACCGTCAACCGCCTTACGGGGGGAAGGGGACGACTGCGAACCACATAGCCCAAAGCATGTGCCGCCTCAACAACTCGCTGCCGAGTCGTTTCCGACGCAAAAACGCCGTTATTGGCACGCTCATTGAGCACGGTCGATACAACCGCCTGAGACACTCCTGCGCGAAGTGCCACATCCTTTAGAGTTACTGCTTTAGTCGATCTCATGAGTCCCAATAACCGCCGCCATCCGCTTTTATATAAACAACAAATGAGTGATACCTGTTACGATTGCTCCTTGTCAAGCGTGAGAGGCAATACGAACGAATCTGGTCACGAAATCCTCTACGACAGAGAATTATGCCTGTTTGCTTGGGGCGGGAAATACGACGGTCAATGCCGCCCAAGCGTCGTTCGTCACCGGCGCGGAGATGGGCCGCTCGATTCTCGGACGACCAGTTGAGGGGAGAAGATCAACGCCTTGTTTGCCGGGCTCGGCGTGAACTGCGCGATCAAGTTAACTGCGGCGTCGATCTGCTGGTCGATCGATGTCTCGACCGACGTTAGCGTCGGGGCGCTGCGCTGACCGAGAATCATATTGTCGTAACCGACGACAGTAACCTGGCCAGGAACATCGACCCCGGCTCGGCGAAGGGTCGCGAGAAGGTCCATCGCCTCGTTGTCGTTCCACGCAACAAATGCGGTCGGTGCGTCTGGCCCGTTCACGAAGATCCTCATGATCTCGGGATTCGCAATCCACGACGCCAGGGTGGCCGCGTCGATGACAACGTTCTCTACGGTAATTCCATCACGCTCAGCGTCACGGGCGGCTTTGACGTGTCCCTGCCAGCGGGATGTCAGGTGCAGCAGCCCGGAATGGTCTGCGAACGCAATCTTGCGGTGCCCAAGCTCAATCAGGTGCCTGGAAATCAGGATCGCCCCGTATTCGTGGTTTCCGCAAACCGACGGCACGCCGTAATCTTCGTCCACGTTGGGCGCGCCTACGATAACGACGCGGTGACCGGCATTGTAGAGCATCCGGGCAACATCTGCCAGGACGCGGCTGAACACGATGAAACCAAGAGGCGAGCCGAGAGTCTCAGGATCGATCCGTTGGACCGCGCGCCGGTCGAGGATATTGCACGTCAAATGCATATCGGCGTTCGCGGTGGCATCAAACAGCTTTTCGAGACACAGGTCGAAAACCGCCCTGTCGGGCCGGGCGATCGCGGTGATGGTACGGGACGTCGGCCTGGAAGCGACCTTCGCGCGATCGGTATCTGATGGAAGCTCCGCGACGTAGGTGCCCGATCCGTGACGGCGATCGACCCAGCCGCGGCGCTTGAGGTCCTCAATGGAGCGCAAAACAGACCGCTCCGTGGCCCCAAATTTCGCCATCAACTCCGTATGCCTGGGCAACTGCCCGCCGGGCCCGAGCGCGGCGCACAGACCTTCCAGTTCGCGCAGCACGCGGGCGAGCTCAGCTTGCTTGGCTTCGCTCGTCCTGCGAGTGCGAATCCTGGGTTGCACAGCCCCTAATGATAGCAGTTTGGCACTCGAACCGTCT
>Ga0351895_1029_pt2 | contig 37234 bp, 30 predicted proteins | sample SorcelAu500001C4_FD_205830 | JGI IMG/M metagenome (GOLD analysis project Ga0351895, IMG submission 205830) | Enriched cells from Trout Bog Lake water, Wisconsin, United States - BchlTB.Aug20.5000.01 .C4 | ecosystem: Environmental > Aquatic > Freshwater > Lake > Hypolimnion/Profundal zone | place...
GGCGTCGATCTCATGTCACCTGTCGGCGAATATGCTGCGATATGCCCGTTTCAGGCGAAGCCGCAGTCGGATATCCAAAGCACCTACAATCAAATGCGCCGCTGCTCGCTGACGATCGCTCCCGTCGTCGGCCCCGATGGCCTGTTAGGCATCGTGACCTGTTGCGCGCTCGCCAGAGCGCTTCGTCAGAATCGTCGCGCGCGTCTTCGACTTGCTGGTACACGCGTTGGCTGATCATGACAATGGGCTGGGTGCTGCGCCAGCCCTTGCTACGATAACGAATTCCAACATGTTGCCCTTACCCTGCGGCGATTCGCTTGGCCCATTTGTGGTCGAGTTGGTAGAGATGCGCGGGGCTCGCCTGGAATTGCGCGGTCTCGTCGCGCAGTTCGGTCGCCCAATCTTCTTCCTCAACCTGCTCTTCGATGTACCATTGCAGCAGGATTTCCAGCGGGTAGTCCTTCTCGGTGCGGGCCAGTTCGTAAAGGGCGTAGATTCGCTTCGTAGTCTCAATCTCGAGATCGAGCGCCGTCTGTACCGCTTCAAGCGGGTTTTCGAACTTGACACGCGGCTCGGGCAGCGCCCCAAGATTCACCTCAGCACCGCGTTCGATCAGATGCTTGATCAACTTTGCGCCGTGAATTCGCTCGTCGCCTGCCTGCTTGTAGAACCAGCCAGCGAGTCCGCGCAAGTTGAGCGCCTCAAAATAGAGGGCGAGCCCTTCGTAAAGATGGGCATTGCCCTGCTCATGTTGGATCTGCTTGTTCACCTGGGCAACAATAATGGGATTTATCACAGTGGGTCCTTTCATTTGTAGCAGTGAAAGACGGCCGGGGGGGGGCGATCGCGGCACCCGACGCTCTTGATAGGATATTACCCGATTCGCGTCGTCCCAAACAGTATCGAAAAGAATCGCGCGCCATTTCACAAACTTTCAGTTTTCACGGCATCGCTACCAGAGGTCTCTTGACGCGAACAACACGTACGATCTCGGCTGAGTCGGGTGGAAATCGACGCCCGTCGAAGGTTGAGCGGTAGGCACCAGCCGATATTGATAGTCGTAAGCAATGTCATCCGCCTCGACATTGAGCAGGTTGAATATCTGGAAGCCGATCTTGTCAACTTTGTCCATCTTGTATCCAAGCTGGACCTCGATCGTTGTGTTCGCAGGCGACTCGACCGTGCCGTCCTGCGTAATCGGGGTCGGGCCGAAGTAGCGCAGACGGAGGCTCGCATACGTCCTCGTGGGAGGAGTGTACGAGATACCGGCTCCAATTACGCCCTGTGGCGAATTCGGAATGTAGTCACCTGCCGGGTCATCGTTCGTGAACTTCGCCCACGAGTAGGCGAAGTCCGCATCGACGGTCAGCGATTTCGATGGCGTATAGTAGTTCGTGAACTCGACGCCGACGCGCTGGCTCGGATCGCCCGCTACGGAACCGCCAAGGTCGGGATCGAATACGAGTTCCGAGTCGAGTTGGAGGTACCACAAGGAAAGCGTGCTTTGCAGATTCTTGTACCCCGCATCCCGCACGCCAATCTCCGCCTCCTTCGAGCGGGTAAGGGGCTTGTCGGACGCAGAAGGCTGGAGCGTATACGTTCCGTTGTTATTGCTGACCCACTGCTCGGTATCGAGCACCGCGCGCGCATCGTTGCTGTGGAATCCCTCGCCCATATTGAAGTAGTACTCCGCCCTTTTCCACGGCCCCCAGATCAGCGTTAGCTTAGGGCTGGCCATGTTGGCGTTGACCGTGCCTGAGTTCGCCGCGACATTGGCGTTGACGTTGTAGTTGTAAAAATCCCAGCGCGCTCCCGCGACAGTGCGAAACGTTTTGGTCCATTGGATGCGGTCTTCAATGTACGGTGCGTAACTAAGCTGCTTGACCCCGTCGTCGGTATTCGTGAACCAGCGAGCCCTGTCTCTTGTCTGGAAGAGGCCGCTCGCGTAGATATCGTCGTAGCGGACCTGGGCACCATAGATGTTTGTCATCGGGTGGCCCGCGATCTTGCCGTTCACCGAGCGCGATGCTTCTCCACCGTAGACCGCGCGGTCGTCGTATTGCTCGAGTTGGTCGCCTTGAACGGGATCGTACAGGTAGTACGTGAAATCGGAGAACAGATCGAGGTGATACTTGATCGCGTACGCGCTGAACTTGGTCGTCCCCTGGTAGTCCTCGTTGTGAACCTCGCCCGACAGGCTATACCGGTTGCTGTTCCCGCCATCAGTCGGGTCCATCGAGCCCAGGCGGTCGATCAGTCCGTCGTCGATCCCCTCCTGCGGGATCTGGTCCGTGGCGTGCCACGTGCCGTCGTAGGCCATCGCCGTCGCGTCCCAGCCGAACTTGCTGTCGCCGTGCGTGTAGCGAAGCACGCCATTGGCGCGGTGATAGTCGTCGGGATGGTCCCACGGGCCGCTGTACGCGTTCAGATCGAGCGCGTAGACCACCCTGTCGTTATCGCTTCTCAGATGCGGCGAGTTCGCGAGCAAGATGCGCTCGGCACCGAAGTTGCCGCCGCCGACCTCAAGGATGCCCGGTTTCAGCACGTGAGCGTAGTCGAGCTTGATCGTGCCCGCCGACGAGAAATCGCCCTGATCGGCGCTGTAGGTGCCTTTCTTATATTCGATCCCGGATACCAGTTCGGGGATCACGAAGTTCAGGTCCGAGTAGCCGGGACCGTGCGCGTGCGTGGGCAAGTTAATGGGCATCTCGTCCAGATCGAACGCGACGTCAGTGCCGTGGTCGAGATTGAACCCTCGAAAAAAGTACTGATTCGCTTTGCCGCCACCGCTGTGCTGGGTAACAATGACACCGGGGACGGTCTCGACGACCTCGCCGGTACGCAGCAAAGGCTTGCTGGCGAGTTCCTTTTTGCCGACCGTACCCTGTGTCGCGCTGTCCGCGCGCCCGACCAGGTTCTTAGAGCGCTCGGTGGTCACCTTGATCGTCAACTCGCCCGTCGGTGGCGTGTTCGGCGTCTGCGCCTGAGCAAATGCGGACGGAGACGTCGTCAAGAAAACGGCGATCATCAACAAGAGAGCGTACTGTTTGTGCAATGTCATTCGTTTCTCCACGGCAACGTCGTAACACATAATTTCATATCGTGCTACGAATAAGGCGTGCATAGTGGTTTGAGTTCAACTTGAGAATTAGAGCGGATCATGCGCCGACGTGCATACAAGCTTGCCGTGCTTGACTCCCGTGGTGCTGATCAACCTGTCCGAAATCGTTCTCACCTGTTCGGCCGTTCCGCGAACAACAACGATTTCGAGGCAGTTGTGCTCGTCTAAATGGACGTGGGTCGTGCAGACGATGGCTTCATGGTACGTGTGCTGCAAAGCCGTTAGCGTTTCGCTCAAGCCGTGTTTTTCGTGGTTGTAAACGATCGTCACTGTTCCAACGAGGTTAACTTCCGCGCGTTGCCATTCGTCGCCAATCAACGATTCCCTAATCAAATCCCCGATCGCTTCCGAACGCGTCTTGTAGCCCTTTACGCGAATCATCCGATCGAACGCGGCAACAAGATCTCCCGGAAGAGAAACACCAAATCGAACAAGCTTCGCCATACGTGTCACCATTTTGACTATCGTGCCACAATCGGCCTCAGAAAATCAAGAGGCTGCCAGTATTAGGTACCGGCAGCCTCTCGCACGATCGAGACGTCGCGTCGTTCAGATCGAAATGCCCAGGGCATTCGCCACACCTTTGCCATACGCGGGATCGGCCTTGAGGCAGTTTCCGATATGACGTTCCTTAACTTCGCGAGGCGCATCGCCCATCGCGCGGGCCGTGTTCGCAAACAGAACCGCCTGTTGGTCCTGGCTCATCAGGCGGAACAACAGCCCCGCCTGGGTGTAGTAGTCATCGTCCTCGCGATGGTTCCAGTGGGCCGCAGCACCATCCAGTTCCAGCGGCGGTTCGGTGTAGATTGGCTGCTCCTGCCACTGGCCGTAGCTGTTGGGCTCGTAGCCCAGGGTCGCGCCGTAGTTGCCGTCAACGCGCATCGCGCCATCCCGGTGGAAGCTGTGAAACGGACATCGGGGGGCATTCACGGGTATCAGGTGATGGTTGACGCCGAGGCGGTAGCGCTGCGCATCGCCGTACGCGAACAATCGGCCTTGCAGCATCTTATCGGGCGAGAAGCCGATGCCGGGGACGATATTGGCGGGGTTGAACGCGGCCTGTTCGACCTCTGCGAAGTAGTTTTCCGGGTTGCGGTTGAGCTCCATCACGCCAACCTCAATCAGCGGGAAGTCGGCATGCCGCCAGATCCTCGTAAGGTCGAACGGATTGTGCTCGCTCGCGGTGGCCTGCTTTTCCGACATGACCTGGATATACATCGTCCAGCGCGGAAAATCGCCCTTGTCGATAGTTTCGAGCAGGTCGCGCTGGTGGCTTTCGCGATCCTTGGCAATAATCGCCGCCGCTTCCTCGTCCGTCAGGTTCTTAATTCCCTGCTGCGTACGGAGATGGAACTTCACCCACACGCGCTCATTGACCTCGTTAAACATGCTGAACGTATGGCTGCCGAAGCCGTGCATATGGCGATACGAGTACGGGATTCCGCGATCGCTCATGGTGATCGTGATCTGATGGAGCGCTTCCGGCAGGGATGTCCAGAAGTCCCAGTTGTTGCGAGCGCTGCGCAGGTTGCTGCGCGGGTCTCGCTTCACCGCGTGATTGAGATCGGGGAACTTGAGCGGGTCGCGTAAGAAGAATACGGGCGTATTGTTGCCAACGAGGTCCCAGTTGCCCTCTTCGGTGTAGAACTTTACGGCGAAGCCCCGAATGTCGCGTTCAGCATCCGCCGCGCCGCGCTCCCCCGCCACGGTCGAGAAGCGCGCAAAGAGCTCAGTCTTCTTGCCCACCTCGGAGAAAATTTTGGCTTTTGTGTAGCGCGTGATATCATGCGTGACCGTGAACGTGCCGTACGCCCCCGAGCCTTTGGCATGCATACGTCGCTCGGGGATCACCTCCCGGTCGAAGTGCGAAAGCTTTTCCAGGAACCAGACATCTTGCAACAGCATCGGGCCGCGCGGTCCGGCAGTCATCACGTTCTGGTTGTCGACAATTGGCGCTCCCGCGTTGGTCGTCAGTTTCTTTTCCATAGTGACTCCTTTGTCCTTGCTTGTTATTTGAGGCACGTGACAATTGCGCCGTGGCACGATGCCGCAGCAGCAGTCGTCATTGACGGTCGATCGGATTACAATTGGAGGATCGTCGTGAAATCACTCGTTCACACGATCCATCGTTACCATTCGGCAACGATCGTATTTTTCCTGCACCTTCATGATTTTTATCTCGTGCGATTGAAGAGAGAAGCCGCCCGATTCTCTATTCCCAAATACGGTACATATTACGCACAAAAAAGCGCCCTCCCTGACAATGTCCCGGAGGGCGCTTTCGGCTAGTAGTTAGGCCCGAATATCGACAGGGCCCATTCGGCGCAGCTTTTTAAGAGCGCGCAACTCGATCTGGCGGACACGCTCCCGCGTAACCTGGAAGCGCTGGCCAACCTCTTCGAGAGTGTGCGCGTAGCCGTCTTCGAGGCCGAAGCGCAGGCGAACCACGTCACGCTCGCGCGGCGTCAGCTTTTCGAGCACCTGGTCGAGCTGTTCGCGGCGGATAAGGTTCACGGCCGCATCACCCGGCGAGTGCGAATTGTTCGCCGCCTGAATGAAGTCGGCAAGCTGCGCGGAGTCCTTCTCGCCAACCGGCGTCTCGAGGCTCAGCGGTTCGCTCGCGATCCGCATGATCTCATTGACGCGCTCGACGCCGACACCCATCTCCGCAGCCAACTCTTCCTGGGTTGGCTCGCGGCTAAGCTGCTGGCGCAACATCCCCGATGTGCGGACAAGCTTGTGGATCGTCTCGGCAACATACACCGGAATACGGATCGTACGCCCCTGGTTGATCACCGCGCGAGCGATTGCCCGACGGATCCACCACGTCGCGTATGTGCTGAAGCGATAGCCCTTGGTGTAGTCGAACTTCTCGACTGCACGGATCAAGCCAATGTTGCCTTCCTGGATCAGGTCCGCAAGCGAGATACCAGGGACACTGTAGCGGCGCGCGATGCTGACAACCAGGCGAAGATTTGCTTCCGTCAGCACATCCTTGGCCTTCTGGTCACCCAATCCAACGCGCTTTGCAAGCTCGATCTCTTCGTCCGCTGTGAGCAGGCGAGTGCTGCGCGTTTTGCGCATCCACATCTGCAGCGTTTCGTCCTTGGCCGGCTCTTCCTCGGTGACCCGAGCAATTGGCGCAGGAGTTTCGCCGAGCGCTAGATGATCCTCATCGGTATCGTGCCCCTCTTCGGAGACGGTCGAATGCAAGTCGTCGTCATCAGTTACCCCGAGCGCTAACATGCGAACCGTGTCCGGATCGTCCAGATGCTCGCTGAGATCTACCTTGCCGTCATCGCCTTCTGTCTGTCCTAGACCACCCAGTTGCCGCTCTTCCGTTATTGCACCGCCTATTGGGGATTCTACACTGAACTCTCGCACAACACGCTTCTTCGTTCTTGGTCGATCATTCACCAGTACACTTGTCATCTTATACCACCCTCGTACAATTAGGATAACTCACAAATATTACACCTTCATGCCAACAAAACCAGGAGACCGCACCACTACGGCGTGAGCCGCCATTAGGAACGATCCTGACTTACTATCTTGATATTTAATATTAAACAAGAGGGGTAAAGTTCCCTCCTGCATCTTTTACGGAAATATCGAGGCGTGGCGTTGCAATTATGTTTCGTCAGTTACCTGAAATTTCATCCTTATCAATATGGCGACATGCCTAAAACGATTAAATCGTCCCAATACGACAACGTCGAATCAGGACTGCTTTGGAACACATCTCCCCTTGTTACATACTATTATCAGATTATCGTCTAACTTTCTGTAACCCAGACTACATTTATATAAAACTATGCAGATTCTTTTGCAAGAACCGTTAATAAAAGGCTGGACGCGACATAATGCAAGGGGCTCGGCCCGCTATACCGGGCACGACATACGAACAAGATGCTTCGATTGTTGCATCCTATGCAACCATTGCTGGGCGATGCTGGATCGTTTGCCGTTCAAGCAGATCGAGGAAGCGCTCAACGAGCCGCTTGTCCCACTGCAAACCCGCTCCTGTGGCCAGAAGCGCGCGCGCTTTGGCGGCGGACAGCGCGGGGCGGTACGGCCTGTGCGACGTCATTGCGTCGTAGGCATCCGCGATCCCGAGGATGCGTGCGCCAAGTGGAATCTGTTCGCCGACCAGGTGGTCCGGATATCCGGTTCCATCGTAATGCTCGTGAATATGGCGAATGATTGGCACGATCTGCGGAGTCGATCTCAGGGGCGAGCAGATTTCGGCGCTGAGCACGCTCTGCTCTCTCATGATGCGCGTCTCTTCAGGAGTGAGCGCGCCAGGCTTGTTCAGGATCAGCTCGGAGATACCGACTTTTCCGATATCGTGCAGGAGCGCTGCGCGATAGATGAGGCGCTGGTCTTCGTCAGACAGCCCGATATCGTCCCCGAGCGAGACGGCATATTCGGCCACACGCTCCGTATGCGCCTGCGTATACTGGTCGCGCGCTTCCATGATGCGGCTGAGTGCCAGAATCACATTTTCGACCTCGTCGAGTTGGTCGTGCAGCGACTTGATTTTCAACAGCGAACTGACGCGCAGCAGCAATTCGAGGCGGTGGAACGGCTTGCCGAGCACATCGTCGGCTCCGGCTTGCAGGCCCTTGCTGCGATCGGTTGAAGTCGCATGGTCCGCGAGCAGTATAATGGGGACGCGATCCGTTAGTTTGTTTTGCTTGAGTTGACGGCAGACGACATAACCGTCGGTGCCGGGAAGAGTCGTGTCCAGGAGGATCAGGTCGACCTCATGGTTTCGTGCCAGCCGGAGCGCTTCTTCGGCCGCCGATGCGAAAACGAGCTGATAGCTGCTTTGCGACAACAGAATCGCTTCCAAGAGTGCTCTGTTCATCGCTTCATCGTCAACAACGAGGATGCGATGGCTCGTGAGCCGGTCTTCGGTTGTAAGCGTATGTTCTCCGCTGTTCATCTTGCGCTCACTCATTAGATTGGTAGATTGACGCGACCTGTGAAGGTCGTGTCTGCCTCGTCGTGCTTCATGCGGCAGATGTCACTCTACGCTTGAAACGTGGTGGCCGGTAAGTGACCGGCCACGAAACCTTGAGGGTGAGAATGCGATACGTGGAGGACGGCAATTGTTTGATTTGCTGTTTCGCTTCTCGCCATTTGGGACCGATAGCCTCGATGGCTGCCCCTCATAAGTGATTATGGAGACGGGCGAAAAGCCCATTACAATAGCGCGTGGTACAATTACCAGGATTCGCTCGAAAACAGGTAATTGTATGGGCATAACTGCTCGCTCATGCAGAAAGAGCCTGCCTGCTTGCAGCGCGGCGCTCCCTTGAGGAACTGTTTCTGTACTCGCGCAGTTGAATAGCAAGAATGCCGGATACACGGTACAAAGTGGCTGCTCGCGATGCTTGACAAAAAGTCGGGTCATTGAGTATAGTAAAATATGCACTGGAAACGACTGTCTTGCCCCGACGCTGGGACTGACACGGAAATGTCGATATTCCAACAATGAATACATTCTGGACAGATTTAACTGAACCCGACACTGGCGTCACTTAATTTGAAGTGTGGCAGATGTCGGGTTTCGCTTTTCTTCTCTCCGGATGCGCAGCGTCGGCGCAATCCAATCGGATGAGCAGTACAGAGTTGCGAGATGAACCACGGGGCACTCGCAAGCACACAACAACAGGAGGATCGCAAACCTTGTTTGAAAAAATAAACGGGCGTCTCATTGGCGCCACGACACTATGCGGCGTTGCCATTTCTTTGGCATCAGTCGCGTTCGCTGACACTACCCCTGCCGCGCCGGCTGCACCAGCCCCGGCTGCGGCACCGGCCGCCGCGCCCGCAACACCCCCGCCTGCTTACGGCAAGCTGACGGTGTCGGGATTGTTCGATGGCTATTACCAGTACGGCTTCAGCAAAGGCAAGAGCGCACCTGATCTCAACACCGGCGATCCTGGTGTCGGCGGGGCATATAACCTCACGCAGGCTACCCCGTCGCTGGCCCTTGCGGAGGCCAACCTCACCATCCTTCCTTCTCCGGGCGGATTTGGTGGTAAGGCGACCCTCGGCGCTGGCTCCACTGCGGAGAGCGTCAACGTAGTTCCGGGCGGCTCGGAAGCGCGCTATGCCAACTTCCTACAGCTCTACGGCACCTACGCCTTCTCGGGTGCAGCCGGAGGCTCGCTCGACCTTGGTAAGTTCTATACGCCGTTTGGCTACGAAGTAACCGAATCGAACCAGAACTTCAACTACACCCGATCGACCACTTATCAGTTGCTGCCGTTCTATCACACCGGCCTGCGGTTGACCTTGCCGTCCGAAAAGGGCTTCACCCTGATCGGCTTCCTGGTTAACTCGCTTGAGGACTCGGCCTACGAAGGCGTCAGCAATAAGAGTGGGAAGCTCGCCGGTATCGGACAGCTTACCTACGCCGATCCCGCTGGCAAGTACACGATCGTTGAATCGTATGGTGGCGGCACCAACAAGCCGGTTAATAGCGACGTCAAGAACACGCTCAGCGACACCGACTTCACTTACAGCTTCACGTCCGCTGATACGCTCGGCCTGAATTACACCTACTCAGACTCCGACCCGACCGGCGGCAACAAGACTGTTTCCAACGGCTACGGCATCTACTACAAGCACCAGTTGAACCCGATCAACGCGATTGCCCTTCGATATGATGGGTATACCGCCAAAACGGACAACGTCTCGCAGCAGTACAAGCCGTACGATATCACTGCGACTTACGAGATTAAGTCGTCCTCGCAGTGGCTGACCCGCTTGGAATACCGCTACGACGGCGCGAACGTCAACACGTACACCGACAGTAATGGCAACATCAACAAGGAAAATGAGTCCTTGGTCGTTGCTTCCGAAGTGTACACGTTCTAGTGAAAAGCTAGCCCGGTCCTTTCCGCCGCGAGAAACGCTTCTCGCGGCGGGAGGTCCCATCCCGATCCTGGGATAAAACCACAAGTTTTGATTTCATAACCGTCGCCAGAGTTGTCGACCAATGCTCATCCCTGCTTGCGGGCGCGAAGCCGCGTACGCCAGAGGGCCGGGCGACAGTTGTTTAGCTGAGCGCTCATCGACTGCCCGCATAATCTTCACGTGCGGAGGCGATGCGGAAATTCTTCTCTGCATCTCCGATCGGTCGCTGAGACTGCTGAACTGGGAGGATGACAACAATGGTAAAAATTGAAGCAATTATCCGGCCACAGCGCCTCGATCTGGTGAAAGCGGCTCTTGACGAAGCGGGAGTTCACGGCATGACCGTGCTCGAAGTCCGCGGAGCTGGCAAACAGAAGGGGTATACACAGCACTACCGTGGCGCGGAATATACGGTAAACCTGCTCCCCAAGATCAAGGTGGAAATCGTCGTCGCCGATGGCGAAGTCGATAAAGTCGTCGCCGCGATTATCAGTCAGGCCAAAACTGGCGAAACCGGAGACGGGAAGATCTTTATTTCCCCTGTAACCGACGTCATTCGCATTCGAACCGAAGAGCGACAGGACGCCGCCATCTAGCCGTGCATCGAAGCCCATGCGACAGTGCATGGGCTCTCTGCTCACCCTAGTCAGAACCGGCAGCCACTGGAAGCACGCCGGTTCACGGGCTCTGCTGGCGGTCGCCATCCTTGCGCTCCCGCCGCTCGCACTCATGCGCTGCGTGGAAGATCTCTTCCTGTCGGCGCGTCGATCTGGTGAACGTGCATGTCTTTGCTTGACGCTTACGCAACGGACGGCTTCTACGACGAAATGTTCGACGACGAGGGGCAGACTCGGTCCCACTACCGTCGTCTTCATCAACGACTCGCCGAGATGAGCCTCGAAGACTATCGAAGCCGGGTTCAACTCGCCGATGTGACTTTGGTCGGCCAAGGGATCACGTTCAATGTCTACGGTGATACCCGTGGCGCGGAGAAACCGTGGCCCTTTGACCTCGTCCCGCGAATCGTCCCAGCCGACGAATGGGATGAAATCGAACGCGGGCTCAAGCAGCGCCTCACGGCCCTCAACCTATTTTTGCACGATGTGTACCACGACCAGAAGATCTTGCGCGACCGCGTCGTGCCACGCGATCTGGTAGTCGGAGCCGCGCATTTTCGCCCCGAATTCGTCGGGGCCGACCCGCCGGGCGGCCTCTACGTTCACATCTGCGGCAGCGACCTCATTCGTGGGGCGGACGGCCAGTACTTCGTCCTCGAAGACAACCTGCGCTGCCCCTCAGGCGTGTCGTACGTCCTCGAAAACCGTACGATCTTGATGCGAATCCTGCCCAAGCTTTTCCGCGATCTGTCGGTGCGTCCCGTTGACCACTATACGCGTCAGCTTCTGCGCAACTTGCGCCAGCTTGCGCCCAGTGCGGTCGACGGCGAGCCCAATGTGGTCCTGCTCACACCAGGCGTCTACAACAGCGCCTATTTCGAGCATGCATTTCTGGCGCAACAAATCGGGATCGAGCTTGTCGAGGGGCGCGACCTGTTCGTCGACAACAATATGGTCTACATGAAGACCACGAAAGGCCCCGAACGCGTCCACGTCATCTATCGCCGCATCGACGATGATTTCCTGGACCCGCTGGTGTTCCGCCCGGATTCGCGCCTGGGTGTCCCCGGCCTCGTCAACGCCTACCGCGCTGGAAATGTCGCCCTCGCCAACTCGATCGGGACAGGCGTAGCGGACGACAAGGCGGTGTACGCCTATGTACCGGACATGATCAAATATTATCTGGGCGAAGAGGCGATCCTGCCCAATGTCGAGACGCTGCTCGCGTGGCGCGCCAAGGATCTATCCTACATCCTCGACAACCTCGACAAGCTGGTCGTCAAAGCCACAAACGAATCAGGAGGGTACGGCATGTTGATGGGCCCGCAGGCCAGCGCCGCCGAACGTGCCGAATTCGCTGAAAAGATTAAGGCCAACCCGCGCAATTACATCGCGCAGCCGCTGATTTCGCTCTCGCGCGCTCCGGCGTTCGTCGACGACCATTTCGAGGGCCGTCACATCGACATGCGTCCCTACCTGCTTTGCGGGCTCGATGGCATCACGCTCATTCCCGGCGCGCTCACTCGCGTCGCGCTCCGCAAGGGCTCGTATGTGGTCAACTCGTCGCAGGGCGGCGGAAGCAAAGACACCTGGGTGCTCGCCCCCGACGGCGCTCCCAGATGCCCGCTGCCCGCCCCAAGCAACTACGGCGATGTGCTGCGCCAGTCGCTGCGCCAGTGGCGTCAGCCTCAAGGCCCCACCCGGGACGCCAACGCAATTGAGGAAGGAGCGCAGCAGCAGTAATGCTCAGTCGTGATGCCGAAGCCTGTTACTGGATTGGACGCTACGTCGAGCGCGCGGAGGCAACCGCGCGCATGGTCGATGTCCATTACCATACCGCCCTCGAAACCTACCTGCCCTACGCCTCGGAAGCGCCGGTCGGAACCGAAGACCTGACGACGCTTGGCTGGCAGCCAATCCTGGCGATCTCGGGCAACGCCGTAGACTATGCCGCACGGTACGGCAAAGAGAACGACCGCGATGTGCTCCACTTTTTCGCATTCGACTACAAGAATCCGGATTCGATCGTCAGTACCTGGACCAAGGCACGCGAAGGCGCTCGATCGATCCGCGAGTTGATCGCGTCCGAAATGTGGGAAGCGATCAATATCTCTTACCTTGAAATCCGAAGCTGGGATGTCGATCAGGTCGTGAAGCGCTCCCCGCACGAGTTTTTCTATCGTGTCAAAAACGCCGCACACCTTTTCCAGGGCATCCTGGGAAGAACGATGATGCTTGGCGAAGCCCGTGACTGGCTGGACATTGGGACGTTTCTCGAACGAGCCTGCCAGACGGCTCGCTTGCTCGATGTCAAATACCACGACCTGCTTCCAGGCACGCGCTACCACTCGGGCGAGCCGGACGAACTGCACGATGTCGATGACCCATGCGGCATCGGCGGCCCGCTCGACACGCACGGCTGGACCGCCGTGCTCAAGTCGGTCAGTGCGTTTGAGATGTTCTGCAAGACTCACCGCAACGGCATCAATCCGACAAACGTCGTCGATTTCCTGCTGCTGAACCCGCAGTTCCCAGCATCGGTTCGCCATGGTATCGACAATGTCGAAAAGAGCCTGGCGAGCATCGCCAGCGGCAGCAGCATCCAAGCCAGCGATCCCGGCCGTCAGGTCGGACGGCTTCAGGCGGATTTGATGTACACCAGCGCCCCGGAAATCATCGAACTGGGCCTGCACCAGTTTCTCGTGCGCGTGCTCGCTCAGTGCAACACGATCGGCGGAGCGATCAGCAACGCGTATCTTTCGTAAAAGTTAGGAGCCTCCGGCGGCCCCTCGTGCCGGGGAGGCACCGCGCCAGCGCGGGTTTTATTCACGCTTCCGCGTGGGACGGCCTTTTATTATAGTATAGAAGCTCAGCATAATGCCAACCCAAGGAAGCTCATTGCCACAACTCCGGCGCGAAGCGGGCCAATAAAGGCCCAGCGGCCTTAGAGCGTTCCTGAGTCTTCTCTTATCGCGCACCTTAAACAGAAGGCTAAATCAATATGCGTCTCAAGATACAACACATCACGCGCTACTCGTATTCGTCGCCGGTTCATGACAACCACAGTGAACTGAGGCTAATGCCGATCAACGACGAGCGGCAGACATGCACCGATTTCTCACTCACGGTGACGCCGCTTGCGAACATCTCGTATTACAACCTCCCGACCGGCCGCGTCCACCATTTCAATATTCGCCCCGCGCACGCGCAGCTCACGGTAACCGCAGCGTCCAAAGTGATCACTCCGCCGATCGACTCGGTCGCCGAGTTGCCATTCGGCTCCGCAGGCATCAGTTCCTACGACAGTGACATCGTTCGTGAAGACTACGCCGAGTATTTGATGCCGACGGAACGTGTGCCGCGCGGACTGCCGTTCGACGACCTGATCCAGATCGCAAGTTCGGCGGTCGATGCCCCTGACGCGCCCAGCTTCATTCTGTCGCTCAACCGTGTGCTGCACCGCGTGTTTACATACCGCAAAGGCGCGACGGATGTCGATACCCCGCTCGCGACCGTCCTCGAAACCCGCGAAGGCGTCTGCCAGGATTTCGCGCACCTGATGATCGCCATTTGCCGACACCTCGGCATCCCGGCGCGGTATGTCAGCGGATATCTCTTCACGCGCGGCCCCGAGCGCCAGGGTGTCGATACCCTGGGCGGCGCGGGAGAGAAGGCGCTCGAAAAGCTCGGGATTGCCCAGCCTGCCGATTGGCAGGCACCGAACGGGCTTGTCGATGGCGGCGCGATGCACGCCTGGGTCGAGTGCCTGCTGCCCGACGGCCGCTGGCACGGTTTCGACCCGACGAACTGCTTGGTGGTGAATGATGCGTATGTGCGCGTCCACTACGGCCGCGACTACGCCGATGTGCCGCCAACGCGCGGCATCTACGCCGGCACCGCGACGCAGGCGCTCGAAGTATCGGTAACGATTACGGAGGACGGGGCGTAGGCGGAGTCATCTCGATCTCGTACAGGGGGCAACTCCGGCGAGGCGTTTGCGCCGAACGCGATCTCTATCTCAGCGCACCGCATCAGTGGTGGATACCGCCGGGGCGTGGAAGGTATTCGATCCGGGAGACGAAGACAAGGTGCCTGGCAATCACTACGTCATCCGCCTCGTGTTCTGTGTTGTAAGGCTTCAGTCGCTTACCAGATCGACAAGCTGTGTCGCCCCAGCCTCACACTCCCGCTAGCCACGCCGCATACGAACCCGTCGCGCCACGGCGCAGGATCTCCTTGCTGCGCTCGTATTCGCCGTCCATGTCAAACAGCTTGTACACGAGCGGCGACAGACGCCGCAGGGGCGAGTTGGGCGCTGATTGATCGAGCAGGCTTATCGCCTGTAGGCGAAACTCGGAATAGATATTCGATCCGGCTTGCTTGTCAAACCAGAGGTTCGCCAGGAAGAGCAGGGCGGGAGTCTGCACAATGCCGTCGTACGATAGGAGTAGATCGAGCGGCGCACCGATGAGCTGGCGTTCGCCCCAGAGCGATGCAAGGGGGCAGATCCCATGCCGCGCGAGCAGCAGAGCCATCGACTGCCCTTCGCTGAGGATGTAGCTTGTCAGCGCATCGCCCTCAAGCCGTTCGTCCCCCACGGCGAACTCTTCGATTGAGAGCGGCGCGATCAATTCGAGGAACTCTGCAAGATCTTTTTCGAACGCTGCAATTGTATCGCCAAGTCCTGCAAGTGTCGTGGTTCGGGTCATCGATTCTAGCTCGGCCATCCCCTGCGCGGCCCATACGGTGAGCGTGATTTCGTAGTCGCTCGCCCGGTTGATCACGGAGCCGGAAACGACCATCTCGGTAGGCCGTTGAATGGTTCTAAGCAATCCGGTAAGCATCTCCTGCGACCAAGCAAGGCCGGATACTGCGGGGCCAATGTTATCGATAACGGGTTGTATGAAATAGGGTGCGGCCTCACGATGGAGGTGAAACGCTTCCATCATATAGAGCGGGATTGCGCGCGAGAGGCGCCCCGCATCGTCCTCGACCTCGACGCCATCCCGCTCAGGCACAGGGGTCAGGTTCGCGAGCGAGACGAATGCGATCGACATCACCTCCTGGCTCTTTTCCGGCAAAAGCCACAACGCGTCGCTGAGCGCGCTGCACCAGATCGGTTCGGTCAGGACAACGACGTTCATTTCTAACGCACCTTCGCCTGGCACGAGAACTCGCGTCGATTTCCGAATCTCGTCAAACTGGCGCGCATACTCCAGGAGCTTTTCGCGGTAAATTGGCACGCCCAGGTCGAGCAGGGCGTGCAACAACGGGTCGCCGCGCATAAGGTCTTTCTCGATCAGGTAGGCTTGCAGAAGGTTGATCCCCGCCAGAGGCCCGTGCCGCTCGGGGGAGTAGACAGGCGCGACAAGACGGATCAGTTCATCGGTATGCTGGAGATTGCCAAGCTGTCCCGAAACGATCATCAGCAATTCGCCGCTGTGCGGGTATTCGCGAATCATCTCGGCGTACCGCGCAACTGCGTCTGCGACACGGCCTTCGGTCAGCGCCTGATAGGCTACGATGAGTTGAGGACGCCAGCTGCCGGGAATTGACGAGGCGCGATCGAGAACGGCCTTTTGCGCATGGTCGCCGCCTCGATGCGCGGCGCGTTCGAGGAGCGCATTCAACCCCTGCTTCTGGTTGGGGTCAATCTCCATTGCGCGCCATAACGTCTCATCCACCAGGGGCTGCCTGCCCTGCGCATCATACACCCGCGCAAGATTGGCGAGCAGATACCCGAACGGAGCGTTGCCCGACAGATACTGGTGAAAAGCCGCTTCGGCCTCGTCGGTCTCGCCAAGCTGTAGTAGGATGCAGCCTAATATGTTGGCGTATTCGTCACGGCCGGGATACTCGGTCGCCAGGTGCCTCGCGGCATCGACCACATCGGCCTCGAAGCCGTCGCGCAGAGCGCTTGCGACATGGGAATAGAGGTTTTCGGGGTTGTCCCAGTTGCGCGCAATCTCCGGCAGCAGCACTTTAGAACGCCATTCTTCGCGAGGCACCCTCAGTGCCCGCCCGAACCCGTCGTACGCCTCGACATATTCGGGGGGGACGGGTACAAATGGGGCAGGAGCAGGCGTAGGCGCATCTTGAGGGAGACCTTGCGTCTCGCGTGTCTTGCGGCCCAGCAGGTTATCAAACGCTCGCAAAAGCCAGTCTAGAAAACTCATACTACTCGACGAGCGCCGCTCTCACAACGGGGATCCAGCGAAGGTACCCCTCACGCGCCAGATGAACGCCATCCACATAGTACTGCGGATCGGGAACGCCGTTCTCGTCAAGCGTTAAGCTGGCAGTGTCGATAAAGCTTGTGCCAGGGTGGTCCTTGGTATAAGCAGCGATAAGGTGGTTTGTAACCCGGATGGCGTCGCGCAATGGCCAGCGGTCTGGGCTGTGTTTGATTGAGATATACGAGACGAGCGTTCTCGGAAACAAGGCATGAATATAATCGACAAGCCGGTGGTAGTCATGGAAAATATCTCGCGGCATGTGGCCGTCGCTGATATCGTCTTCCCCGGAATAGACGACAACCTGACGGGGCTCGAGCGGGCGGATGATCTGGTCGGCGGCCCAGTAGGAATCGACGATCCGCGAACCCCGAACCGCCCTGTTCACCACAGGCAGCGGCGCAAAATCGTCCGCCATCTCATCCCACAAAGCTAGGGCCGACGTGCCGACAAAGACGATTCCGCCCTTGACTGCCGCGCCCTGCCAATCTTCAGCCGGGTGGTGGCTCTGTTCCGCTCCCATTTCCGTTCCCATGCGTGTTCCCAGTTTCCTTCGCCCTTATTATATCGCTTCCCCGTTAATTATCGATTTCTAACCCTCAACTGCCGCGCGAAAGGCGTCGATCGAATCCGGGTCGCTATCGGTGGGGATCGAGCAGCCCGGGCCGAGAATGAAGCGCTCGCCGCCAGCGTCTTCGATCGCCGCGCGCCCCTGGGCGATGATCTGCTTGCGCGTCATGTTTACGAACTGCGTCTCATCGACGCCGCCCATCAAGCATCCCGCGTGGATCTTGCGCGCCTCGGCCATCGACGGCCCTCCCGCGACATCGCTCCAGCAAATCACGGCAGCCGGGAGATCGTGAACCAGATCAAAATACAAGCCATTGTAGCCGTGCAAGTGGACGACATTGATCGGGGCCTTTGCCGCAGCCCGCATAACGAGGCGGTCGTACCCTAGAAAGTGTTCGCTGTACTCATCGCGTGTCGCAAAGCCCTCGGAGGCCCCTTGCAACGCGTAGTAGATCCCTTCGGCTCCGACCTCCGAGATCACGGTTGCGCTGTAGGTCGCCAGGTTCACTGCGAGGATCGCCAGGCCCGCATGGACCGCTTCCGGGTCCTGTCGCAGGTGCGCGAGAATGCGGCCTTCGGAGATCAAATCAGCGTAGTGATATACGCCGAAAACGGTCGCGATCATTGGGACATCGGAATCGAGCGCGGCCCGAACCTCGCCAAGGGTGTGCAGTTGCCTGCCCAAATTCCCGGTGTGCGGATCGAGCAGGTCAAGCCTGGCCCAATCCTCGATTGCCTTGATGCGCGGAATCGGCTCGAAGTCGATATCGTGCATCACTTTCATGATATCGGGGCGGTAACGGTTATAGAAATCAAGTGTCATCTGGCCCATCTTCGAATCTGGACCGGCTGCCGGTTTCGGATCGAGATGATACCAAAGACAAAATGGTACGCGATCGGTCTTAGAACCCGCAATCGTAGCGAGGACACGCGCTCGTGGAGTCATTGATGCAACCTCCCAAATACAGCCTGCACAATCGGGCGACGAGATGAATGGAGTGGTACACCCCATTTTACCGCATAATGGCCGTCCGGCAATACACCCGCTGGGTGCGAAGAGAGCGAAGAGGGAGTGAATGGCGCTCATAATTCGGGACTGCAATTATTCTGCCGCCTTCTCGCGTACGATCGATCGAGAGCCCGTCGAGAGCATTTCGTGGGAAGCCAGCGAATTAACCGACCGCATTGCTATCTCGATCGATGGAACGAACCCTGCATATTTCACCTCGCTTGGTTGCGTCAATATGTGACCCCATGCCTCGTACGCGTAGGCGGCGGCGACAGCGCCCGCCGCGTCGGTCAGCAGCCGCGTGTTGCCCGCCAGTTCGAAGGCGAAGAGCAGGCTCTGGGGCCCGGTGCGCTGCGAGGTCAGCCCGCCCCAGACGCCGAGGGGGTCCGTGTAGTGCGCCGTCGTCACGCCGCTACCGTCCTAGATTGCCAGCGAGCCTGCGCACCGGCGGCAAACTGCTCCCACGCACAGATCGTCAAAAGAGCGACGAACGCAGCTTGCCAACCATGAGCGAGGTGCAGGACGTGCATCGTATCGACAGGGATGAACATCGTCGCAGATAATAACGCCGAAAATGCGCAGAACAACGCCGTCAAACGCAGTTGCTTCGAAGACATGGCAGCGGCAAACGCGATCGCAAAGAGCGTTGAGCCCATCGCATACGCACCGAAATCGCTCCAATCGAGCATCCCCGCCAGCGCTGCATCGCCCGGCAAATGAAATGCCATCCCTTGCGCTATAACCGATCCCGTCGCCGCGACAAGCAGTATTGGTAGTGCGTGGTGCCGCGCTTTAGTGATGCCTGCTAGTATTCCAATCGCCATCGCCAGAAAGGCAGTCCCAGGGTGCGTAATCGAATTGATGATGAAGATTCCGCCAGCAGCGGCAAGGTATCGATTGGGCCACCCAATGTTATGGAATGGCCGGTGCGGTCCTGCCGACATGCAATGCGCTTCGAGATAAGTTCCGTGCGTGATTGCGATACGTATCGCAATCAGAATGACAATAGTTGCGATCCATGGATACACCGTCTTTTTCGAAAGATGCGGACGCCGCAAGAGATACATTCCGAGCGCAAGGGGGAACGTCAGCCATCCGGGCTCTTTGAAGCCGATTGCGACAACGGTCATGGCAAGTGAGGCACCATACGATCCGTTCGCAAATAAAGCAAGTGCCGCGAAGATGCACGTGTCGAGCCAAAGATCTGGCTGGTCCTTCCATGCCATGGCGCAAAGAGCGGGAGTATGATTCGGTGTGTCAAAAACGGGATATAGCAGGCTCATAAACGGCCGGACGCCTGCAAAGAGAAATACGGCGAGAAGCATAACGGGTATGCGGCGCGTCAATGCGAAGACCATCCAGCCAAACGTTGCCGCACAGATATAATATAGGCAGACCGACACAGCGCCCCAGTATTCGAAATCGTGCCCGAAAGTTTTCCATTCGATCCAGTAGGCTGTCTTTGCCAGCGGTCGCCAAAATCGGTAACCATTGTAGTCGGCGGTCGTCCAAAACGATAACGACTGTGCGAATGTCGGTGCCGCTTCCATCATGCGCATGATGCTTCGGCCATCGCCCGATGGGTCATCGTACACTTCGGAGGTCCAGTAGGCTCGCGCGTTTGGCCGAACGACCTCTTGAATAGGCGCAAGGTATACGGATACGGTCACAACAAGAATAGCAATGGCGAGCAGGACCAGTCCAAGATACGACTTGGCCGACGCTTCAAGTCCGTCGCTTCCACTAGAAATAAGCATGTAGTTTCTCCCAATGAAGCGATATCTTAGATCTCTGGTAGCGCCACGAGCGCTAAAGCATCACGTCGTCGCCGCCCTTACACCCGGTTTCCCGTCACCGCAACGGATCTCCGCTATCCATTCGCCGTGCAGAGGCTCTCGATACGCAGGACCTGGCCGTCGGTCAGGATCGGGCGGATGCGCACTTCGTGGGCGACGCTTGGGTCGAGGTCGTCGGCGAGGACCGGGAAATGGTGCATGTTGCAATCCTTGTGAGCCGACAGTTCGATCGGTGCGCGGTCGTCGATTCGCACTTCGTAGCGGCCTGCATTTTCCGAGCCTTCGGCCAGCATAATCACAACCGAACCCTGAGCAGTCACGCGCAACTCATCCGCTCCGGGGGATGCTTCGATGACCGACTCCAACCAGCGCGACATGATGAAGTCGCCGCAGGTGGACGAGTCGCAGGGCGCGCACCGCGTCCAGCCGCGCGGGAGGTCTGGTTGCGTCGTGAGCAGCGTTCGCGTCACGTGGTCGTAGGTGGTCGCGTAGAGACGCGCAGGCTGCACGATCGCGGCCGTCCCATCCGCGACTGCGGCCCTAAACGTGGCGAAAGCGACCTCCGCGTAGATCCCGTAACCGACATCGCACGGGTGCGTTTTATCGTTCGTCGGCCACATTGCATCTGGGTCCGCCGTGCCTTGCTTGACACGCTCGCGAACCGCCGTCAGGACATCGGAGAGCGGGTTTCCGTAGTGGCGTGCCAGCACCTTGTGCGCATCGCTGCGGGCCATGACCTCTGTCGTGCGCGTGATCTGCATGTAGGGCATCACGACCTGCAAAACGAGCGAACCGCTTGCTTGCAGCCTGCGCAGGATGGTCTCGTAAGCGGCAAGCGCCTGCTGGTTGAGGATCTCGAAGCCATCGTTGAGCGTGAAATCGAGGAACACGAGGTCAGGATCGAATTCCAGGACATCGCGATCGATACGGCAACACCCGATCTGCGATCCGGTCCCTCCGACCGCGGCGTCGATAAAGCGAATCTTCGCCGCCGGGTATTCGGCAGCAAGCTGTTGCGACGTTAACGCGCGGTACGAGGTCGCGTTCGGTTCGCTTGCGCCCGCGCCCCAAGTAAGCGAGCCGCCGAAGAAGACGACATTCAGCGATTCTCCGGCGCGTGCGCGGCGATCGAATTCGGCGAAGCTTTTAGGTGTAGTTGGTTTGGCAGTAGTATTCATGATAGTATTGTCGAGAGTAGAAAATTGCTCGCCGCAGGAACAGCCTGGTCGGCTGGGGCCATCGTCCCGCTGGACTATTTTCGGCTGCGCCGAGGTGTGGCTGGACGTAGGTTGGGCCTCCGCGCCCGAAGTAACACAGCCTAGCGCCACGCCTGCAAATCACGCTGGCGTGCGCCCGACCAGGGAAGGCATCTGGAATTCTATTCTTATCCTCAACCTTTCGCCCCGAGTTGCGCTTCGATAATGCTGTCCATCAGGGCGTCGCGGCTTGCGTCGATCGCGCGGCGGGCGGGATCGGCATCGTGCCAGGCGAGCGCTTCACGGGCACCTTGCGGGAGTGTGATCGTTGTTTTGAAGTCGGGAGCGAGCGCCTTGATCTTCGAGTTGTCGAAGATCATGCTATGCGTCTTGTCACCAAGCAGGCTGCTTCCCCAGCGTGCATCGTAGGTCGCGATCACGTCCGACGGGACGTGCACGATGTTCGGCGTGGTTCCGGCGGCGTCGGCATAAATGTGAAAGATCTGATCCCATGTCCAGTATTCCTCGGACGTAATATGATACGCCTCCCCGATTGCCCTGGGGTTGCCGAGCAGCGCGACAAAGCCTGTCGCAAAATCCCGATGATTGGTCAGCGTCCAGAGCGAACTGCCATCGCCATGCACGATCACCTGCTTGCCGCGCCGCATGCGGTCGATCGCGATGTACCCGCCGTCGAGCGGGATGTGCGTCCTGTCGTATGTGTGCGACGGGCGGACGATGGTTGCCGGGAAGCCGCTTTCTCGGTAGTGCCGTACCAGCAGATCCTCGCAGGCGATCTTGTTGCGCGAGTAGTCCCAATAAGGGTTGCGCAGCAGAGTCGATTCGACGACGGGCAGGCGCTGAGGCGGCGTCTGGTAGGCGGATGCCGAGCTAATAAAAATGTACTGGCCGACGCGCCCCTCGAACACTGCGATGTCCGAGGCGACGTGGTCAGGGGTAAAAGCGACCCAGTCCACAACGGCGTCGAATGTGAGGCTGCCGATCGCGGTGCGGACGCTTTCGGGGTCCCGAATATCGCCGACGAGCGTCTTTGCGCCCTCGGGAACCGGCCGGTCGGACTGGCCACGGCGGAGCAGGTAGAGCTCGAAGCCCTTGCGTGCGGCAAGTTCCGAGCAGGCCGACGAGATGATCCCAGTGCCGCCAACGAAAAGAATTCGGTTGTTCATGAAGGCTTGTTCGGGTAACAGGCTGGAAATTCCTTTGACACTTTTGCGCGCGGATTAATCTAACGGGAGGCAATTCCTAAGGACTTGTCCCCGAAATGCCTTTTGACCGCTCGCCACATTGCGTCGAGTGCCACCGCGTACAGGGCGCAGTAGAAGAGGTTGCTCATGAACACCGTATGCGTTCCGACCGCGAGGCCGATCGCGACCGTGCACGCGCAGATCAGTCGAAATACGGCGAGAGTGATCGCGAGAATGCGCGTCTCTTTGTCGATGAGCGCGACTGCCATCAGGACGATCCACCAGGTCGCTGTCGTGACAAATTGCAAGCCCGATCGAATGTCGATCAATGTCTCCAGGCCGGCCGCGAAATCTCCGCCCATTTCCCGCGCCGCCACTGCTGCAGCGACCGTACTCCCCACCAAGGCTACGATGAGCCTGCTGACGAGAGAGAGACGGGGTGCCAGAATAGAGACCGCGATCGCGGCCGAACAGACAGCCAGATGCAAATCCAGGTTGTTCCATAAGCCGAAAAACGGCCCGTTAACGATGCCGCAGTACCTGGCGAGCCAATTGATGTTATGGCCGACAGGCTGAATGTCGAAGACATCGGTGCCCGTAATAATCCGCAGCGCGATCCAGGCAGCGATGATAGCCGCGTTCACCACCAGATAGCGGCGCGGGATCGTTCCGAGCGAGCCACGGATGCCAAGCAGCGCGAGCGTGAACGGGATCGCAACCCAGCCGTTCTCCTTGAACGCCGGGGCGGCCGCCGCGCAGATAGTTGCCACTCCCCACCGTCCGCTCAGCGCGGCCGCGATCGTCCCAAGGGTGGCGGCGGTGGTCCAGAAATCAGGCTGGTCTTTCCAGCGCGTAAATTCGACAATCGATGTGGAACTCGCGTTGGGCAAAAAAAACGGAGAAACATTTAGGGAAGGTATTCCGGCGAACAGCACTGCCGCAAGCAATCCGACAAACCACCGCCCGGTGAGTTGCTTGACGACTAGAGCTAACAGGAACTGCACCAGAAGCTCTGACACGAACGTTACCATGTTCCAATAAAGCGTGTGGTGAGCGGTAAAGAGGTGAAGCTCGATCCAATATATGTGGCAGGTTAGGGGGCGCCAGTAGTGAAATGCCCCGACCCAGTGATTTGTCCACCAGCGCATTGTCCCCCAAATCGTTGGGACCGCGTTGAGATTCTTGATCAGTTCCTTCTGATCGCCGTCCAACTCGGACCCGGTGTACGCCGTCGCCAGGCACATGGTGCAATAGACGACGTAGGCGATTCCGACAATCGCGACGACGCTATTGGACCATGAACGCAGACGATTGGGCCGAACCGTGTCGCTCATGCACGTGCCTGTCCCTTCAGAGCGGCAATACGCCGAAGCAGCGCATCGAACGCAAGGGCGCACAACGCGCAATAAAAAGCGTTGCTCATATACAACGTGTGCAGACCGACTGCCAGTCCTATTGCCACGGTGATCGAGCAAACGATGCGAAACGCGATCGTAAGAACGGCAACTTGTAGATGCTCGGCGTCGGTCAATAATGCCCATGCCAGTACGAGCCACCACGCCCCGGCCAGGATGGGCGCAAGCTGCATCGACGGATCGACGAGGGTTGCCGCCGCGACTGTGACCCCGACATGCAAGTCGGCGGCTCCGACCAGCGCTGCCGCCAGAGTGCCGACCGTAAACAAGGCAAGCCTTGCCGACAGGCCAAGCCTGGGAAGCATGAGAGTAAGAGCGATGACAATCGCCATCGCCGCGTCGGCAAAGTCGCCGCCGCGCATCAAGCGCAGGAACGGCCCGGCGAGGGCGGAGAAATAGCGTGAGTACCAGTGAATGTTATGCCCGACCGGCTGTATATCGAAGACGTTTCGCCCCGTAATCCAGCGCAGGGAAAGCCAGAGCGCGATCACGCACAGGTTTGCGATAACGATGTTGCGCGGGATTGCCCGCAACTGGTCGCGTAAGTAAAGCAGCGCGAGGCTGAATGGGATCGCGACCCAGCCGTGCTCTTTGAAGCAGGGCGACATGGCTGCCAGGATCGTCGCCAGCTCCCAACGCCCCCGGAGAGCCGCGTTCATTGTCCCGAGGACCGCAGCCGCGACCCAGTATTCGTCCTGCTCCTTCCAGTCGGTCACCGCGATCTGGCATGTCGATCCTGCGTCTGGCCAGAAGCCGCGCGGCAGATAACAGTGTGGATCGCCCGTGAAAATGACTGCAGCCAGGATGCCCACGATCCATCGGCCCGTGAACTGGCGCACGAGCAGGGCGAGCAGGAAATCGACAAGCAGTTGGGACATCCGTGATGTCCACGCCCACAGCTCCGGTCGGCGCAGCGTAAAGCCGTGCAATTCGAACCAGAAAAAGTAGCACGTCAGTGGCCGCCAGTAGTGGAATCCTCCGACCCACTTGTGGGTCCACCAGCGCATCGCTTCCGGGAAGGACGGAGCCTTCCCCAGGTTCATTATGAGCTCGAGCTGATCGCCGTCGAGCGGCGCGCCTGGATGGAGGGGGAAGAGACAAAATGTTGTCGCGACGATGTACGCGATCCCTGCCAGTTCGACGAGCCTCAGGAATACGTGGGGCATCAAAAATTGCTTGCTTCGCTCAAAGGCGAGCGAGAGGTTCATGGAGTGTTGATTCGAGAGGAGCGGTTCGAATCCCTTCAATACTGATATTGCAGAGGATACTGGATGCAACGCTGGCGTGGTCTGAGAGACCTTTTCGCGCACGCTAGCGTGTTTTTTCCGCTTAGCGATGGACTGTGGCGTTACGTGTCATATCGAGCAAAACGAGGCACGAGTGGAGCGGAGAGATCTCTACTTCACACGTGCCTCAAGTGCGGCCTTGATGACTGTAAGAGCGAACTGCAGTTACGCGGTTTTGCTGGCCATCATAAGGAACTCTCTGTTGGTTTTTGTTTTGCTGAGCCTTTCGATCAGGAAGTCGGTGGCCTCGGCCGCTTGCAGGCCCGCGAGGGCGCGGTGCAGCAGCCAGACTGCCTTCAGGCTGTCCTGGTCGTAGAGCAGTTCGTCCTTACGGGTGCCCGACGACTTGATATCGATTGCCGGATAGATCCGCCGCTCGGCCAGACCGCGATCGAGTTTAAGCTCCATGTTGCCGGTGCCCTTGAACTCTTCAAAAATGATGTCGTCCATTCGGCTACCGGTTTCGACCAGCGCGGACGCCACGATCGTCAGGCTCCCGCCGTTCTCGATGTTTCGCGCGGCTCCAAAGAAGCGCTTCGGTCGGTAGATGGCCGCCGGGTCGAGACCACCCTGGAGGGTGCGTCCGCTGGGCGTGACCGTCAGGTTCGACGCGCGGGAGAGACGTGTCAGGCTGTCGAGCAGGATGACGACATCCTTGCCTGTTTCGACGAGGCGCTTGGCTTTTTCGAGCACCATGTCAGCGACGCGCATGTGGTTCTCAGGTTGCTCGTCGAATGTCGATGAAACCACCTCACCGATCGGCTTGCCTGCTTCCGCGCGGCCCTCGTAAGCGCGCTCGATGAAGCGTCGAATGTCTGTGACCTCTTCCGGCCGCTCGTCGATTAGCACCGCCATCAGGTGAACGTCGGGGTGGTTGACCGCAATCGACAGTGCGATCGTCTTGAGGATCGTCGTCTTGCCAGCCTTGGGCGGCGCGACGATCACGGCGCGCTGTCCCTTGCCAATCGGCGCGATCAAGTCGATGAAGCGGGCGGTCAAACCGGCTGGATCGGGGTTCTCTCGCGCCGTGGCAAGCACGGGCGGGATCGCCTTGGGATCGACTTCGAGGACAAGGCGCTCGTCAGGATAGATCGGGACCAGTTCGTCAAAGTTCGCTCTGTGGCGCGCAACCTCGGGATCGACACCGTTGACGCGGTCTACGCGCAGCAGCCCGTAATATTTCTCAGAATCCTTGGGCGGGCGCACCTGACCGTAGACGGTATCGCCCGTGCGCAAGTTGAAGCGTTTGATTTGCGCCTGCGCGACATAGATATCCTGTCCGTTCTGGTCGAAGTTGCCGTGCCGCAGGAAGCCCCATCCTTCAGGAAGGATCTCGAGCACGCCCTGGGCGAATTGAACTGTGGGTTGTTGCGTCGGCCCGTGTCCATTTGGCGTCGAACCGGCCCCGTCAGCATCGCCTTGAGGCGCAGCTACGCGCGGCTCGCGGTCACCCCGATCTCCTCGCGGCTCTCGATCTCCTCGCGGCTCTCGATCGCCACGTGGCTCTCGATCGCCGCGGTCCTGCCTTTCGCTGCGTTCGCCGCGATCACCGCGTCCTCTGCCGCGATTCTCCCGCGGAGACGGCGGATTTGGCGCAGCGGGAGGTGAGGGAGGAGCTGCGATTGGGGCCGACGTCGGCGCGGCAATAGCTTCCACTGGTGTCGTTGTCTCGTTTTCGTGTTCCATCGGAATATGATTCACCTGTTGATTACGAATAATCTGTTACTTAACTCGATTACTGGGGATAGGAATGGATAAGAGTTGCTGGCCCGCTGCCACATCCTGCGCGCCACGCGCTGAATGTACTGGCCGACAACAAGGGGAAAGCCTCTCTAACCGGGAGGGCTTTATCCCTGGCCTTGCGATTTGCAAGGCAATCAATGCGAAATAAGTTGGCGGCTTGGTGCGCCACGCCCTTCGGCTGCGCATGGACCGAACTAGCCGCCGCCATAAATCTCCGGCTTAAGCAACCCGATATAGGGCAGGCCGCGATATTTGCCTTGATAGTCTAAACCGTATCCAACTACGAACTCGTCTTCGACCATAAAGCCGCGGTAGTCAACCGGGACATCCACCCTGCGGCGCTCTGGTCGATCGAGCAATGTGCAAATTTTTACGCTAGCAGCTCTTCGCGAGCGCAGGTTTTCAAGGAGATAGGAGAGCCTCAGCGTCAGCCCCGTATCGACGATATCTTCGACCACGAGGACATGTTTACTTTCGACACTCTCTTCAAGGTCCTTCAGGATTCGGACGACGCCTGAAGACTTGGTATCGGCTCCGTAGGATGACACAGCGACAAAATCGAATTCCAGCGGAATGCTAATCTGGCGGATCAAGTCGGAAAGGAAAACCACGCATCCCTTAAGGATGCCAATTAGCATCAGGTCCTTTCCCGCGTAGTCGCGCGAGATTTCTTTTGCAAGTTCTGCTACCCGCTCGGCGATTTGCGCTTCGCTAAGTACCACTTTTTCGATATCGTCGTCGTATTTCGAAACTACAGACATAACAGGTCGAACTCTCCGCTCTCTCAGGCATCAACAATCTGCGGCACGATAAAGTTTCCGTCGCGTTTTTCCGGCGCATTCCGGGTTGCTGCGTCACGCGGAAGCGACGGCCTGGAAACATCCTCGCGAAAGACATTTCGCATTGGGAGCGAGTGCGATGTCGGTTCAATAGTCTCCGTGTCGAGCTCCTGAAGCCTGGAAAACTGGTCCAAAATATCGTTGAGCTGCGACTTCATTCGCTCTTGTTCGCCCGCCGAGAGTTCTAGGCGCGCAAGGGCGGCGACTTTGGCCACATCGGTAGCGGTCAGTTGGTTGGACATCATCTTTCTCGATCTGGATTGCGACGATCGCTTCCCCCAATGATCGTCTATGGACCAATTTGGCTGAGCCTGAGTCCTATTGACGTGTCCCGGAGGCACCCGAAGGTTGACTGAGATGAACGACGAGCCTGGCCGACGCCAGTGAGTGTGGAGTAAGTGACGCCACATCGGGCAGGGCTGTTAGCGCTCGGTCGAGCTTCGCTGTTTGACCTTCTTGGCAGGAGGCTGAGGCGGCTCAATACCTTTAAGATCGCCTAGTGTCTCAAGCTGGAAATGAAAGTCGATTACTTCGTTGATATCGATTGGGCCAAGCGTGTCGAATCGCTCTTTGTCGTCTTGAGCAATTTCTTCCGCAGCATTGCGAAGAATTCCACCGTCCCACTCTTCTTGCTTGACAAACTGCTCGCCGAGCTTCTTGCATCGCGAACAGCGATACTTGACATAGACATAGCTAGGCCCGAACAACCTCAGGTAGAAGCCGGTCTGCATCACATCGCGTGCGATGATCCGTTGACCACAATGACACTGCAACGAACTTCGAATGCCACTCATTACGCTCTACCCCCTGCTTCCGGCCTGGAAGGTTCGGTTAGCTGTATACTGGCTAAGTCTCGGTCCGAACTGTCTTCTCTCGCCAGGCATAGGAAGACATACCGTGAGTGTGCTATTGGGGAAGCAAAAATAGCGAAGTAGTGCATTGCACCTTTCATTACACCCCATTATAGCACATCATATTCCCATTATGGCTCAAGCACGTCCCGCGTTAGACCGATTTTTCCTCAACCAGAAAGAATTGGCATGCCCCTTTTTTCTTTTATACCCGCTTGCACGCCATCCCTATCATTATTAACGGATTCAAACGCTCCCAGGTTCCATCGATAATTACAAAGGGCTATCCGATAAATCCGATCCATGACGCGGCTGAGAATGGGATCGGCTCGCGGATATCCTTGAGCATTGCGTAATATGGGTTTTGCTGCCGAATCTGATTGGCCGACGACGGGGATGAATCATCGACTAGCACGATAATCTGTCCCGTTTCGTGGTCGCGATGGCGGTTGCTGCGCCCCGCTCGCCTGACAAGCTGTTCCGGTGAGCACCAGCAAGTAACGATTGTCGACGCGCTGAGGTCCGCCGATTCCAGCGCCCTGGCATCCGCAATGCATAGGTACTCCGCGCCCGTTGTCTCGCAATGGCGCAAGTTGCTGTAGACCTCATTGCGCGCCCGCGCGGGCATCGACGAATAATAATGCGTCGGCGAGCAGTGCGGTGCGATCAGATCGTCGAAATCTTGCGCGCCCCTCGGGCTGTCTGCAACAAAAATAGTTTGTTCGCTCTGCGCCAGCAGTTCGCCCACAGCCTCGGCAGTCCACGTTGCTCGGTTCACCGCTTGAATCGTTCGCGCGGGTTCCTCGTTCGCATCGGGAACGTAAAGGGTTTCAAGAAAAGACAAATGCTCGATTACGACCTCTGAAAGCGCCGCCGATCCTACAATGACATCCGAGCCACGCGCATAGAGGAACTTGACAAGCTGAAGAAAGACGCTTAACTGTTCGGGCGAATAATCGACGGTGTCGTCGAAATAGGTGAGGTCTGCCCGAGCCGTGCCTCGATTGTTCGCATTCGAATCGTGGCAGGCGCACTCCTGGCGCGCGCTCCCATCCGAGAAGAACAGCGATCGAAACTCTGAAAAACGCAGCACACAGAGATCGACATTGCAATCTAATGGCTGCACGCACGAGAGTGACTCGATCGATCCGTCTGGGAAAAACCTTCTGCAAGTCGATTGCTTTAACCTGTCGCCGAAGTAGGCTGTGCGTGGAAAGGAATCGAATGCGGAGAGCGATTGAAGATAGGGAATGAGGCGGAACTCGTAATCGTCCATCAGCGCCCAATCCGGTACCACAATAAAAAGCCTGGGCCGATTATCGTCAAACTCGGACCAGGTCATTGCTGGAACGAAGATCGCTTCGAGCCGTCCAGCTCCCGCCGCTGTAGGAACGAGTAATCCGGTGTCGTGGCTCAGAAGGCGTGGGAAAAGCGCGCGCTGAAGCGTATTTGGAGAATTGATACGCCCCCCGGTCGCACGCTCGAACGCGGTTTCAAGGAGCCGATCTGCACGGTCATCTGCTATCATATCGATTGTGGACATGTCTGTACACCAACAACTGCTGCGCTTTTTGAGAAAACGAGGAATTATGCTTCTTCTCCATTCTAACACACGTTAGCGCTTATTGATCGGCAATCCTGGCGACAATCTTTGGCAATTGTATGGCGTGACGCGATTTGGACGACCTGTAGCGTCCACGACATCGCAAAAAATCGCGATCGTGTGTGCCAGGAATATGGCGATGGCTGCATGGGACCTTTAATTCATAATTTGTTAAGACAATTAATATGATAGATTCGGATTGTATTATGTGGGATTTCTATGCATATTGCGAAATTCTTCATTTTTTGCCCATTGTCAAGACTGTGCTGCATAGTAAAGTAATGATTGATAAGATTCGATTCCTGTGGTAAATTGAATCATCGGTAAGCCTGTCCGGTACAGGGACTCACTTGTTAAACCTCGCAATTATTTTGTTTCTCGAAGTGTAGTCATCCTGGAGAACACCGTGGCCAACGAGCTAAATCGGCTTAGCACGCTCTACAAATATCAGATTCTCGACACCCCGTCTGAAGAGTTTTTCGATCGCATAACGGGTCTGGTCAGCGAGGCATTTGAATGTCCAGTCGCTGTGATTAGTCTCGTCGACCACGATCGTGTCTGGTTCAAGTCTCGAATTGGCATCGACCGTACGGAAATTCCCAGAGAAAATTCAATGAGCGCGCGTGCGATCGAGAACGAAGACGTCACCGTCTACGAAGACCTGGCAGACTATCCTGACGTCAGGAACAAGATCGGCGAAAATGATCGACCGTTTCGATTTTATGCCGCCGCACCGCTGCGTACTCGGGACGGTGTCGTACTCGGTACCCTTTGCGCGCTCGATTACATCCCCAGAACAATCTCAAAGCCGCAGATTGAGATCCTGCGCCAACTCGCTGCTCTGGCGATGGCAGAGGTCGAGCCGAGGGCAATTGATGTTGACCGAGTGCTGGCGTGCGAGCTAGCATCGCCATCCCCCGATGTTGCAGGCAGCCCTACAATTGGTTTTCCCAGCGATGTCGTCGTTGGGATTCGGAACCTCGATGGAATGTACGAATATGTCAGCCCGACGAGCGCGGCCGTAACCGGCTATACGCCCGACGAGTTGCGTGCGATCCCGCCCGCGCAGCTCTGCCACCCGGACGACTTGGCAAGAGTCCACGAAGACGCCGAACTAAAGATCCGTAACGGCCAGACGTGCGTCGTCACGTTCCGGGGCCGACGCAAAGACGGCGTTTATCGCTGGCTGGAGACGATGAGCACTCCGATTTACGATGGGAGCGGGACGTTAATCAATGTCTTTTCATCGACGCGGGATATTACCGCGCAGCGTCTCATGGAGCAGCGGCTGGTCGAAAGCGAGCAGAGTTTCCGATCACTTTACGACTACAGTCTGGACGCCATGTTCTCGCTCGATCTGCACGGCTGTGTCGAATCGGTGAACGTGGCCTTCCAGTCGCTGATTGGGTACACTGCCGAGGCCCTCCGAAATCGTTCCTTTCTAGACTATGTCGATGCGCCGGATCGGGCCATATTGCAAACAATTTTCGAAATGACGACTCAGGGCGAGCCGCTGACATTCGAGATGACGCTGGTCGGGGCCTCAGGCAAGCGCGTGCCGACGAGCGGTTTGAGCGTCCCGATTGTTGTTGGCGGACGGGTCACCGGCGTCTACTTCATCGCCCGCGACTCGTCGGTCCAGAAACGCATCGAAACACTGCTGCGTGAGGAGAATGAAGTTCTCGCACTGATCGCATCGCGGGTGTCGCTCGAAAGCATTCTCGAAGAGATTGCGCGAAGTGTCGATTCGCTCACGGACGGCGCATCGGCCGCGATCATTCTGGTGGACCGCGAGAACGCTGTATTTCGGTGTGTTGCCGCTCCCAACCTGCCTCCGCGCTTTGCTCAAGCGATCGCGACACTGCCGCTGGCCGTGACCAGCGGTTCCGGCGGCGCTGCCATTCACCGAAACGAGCGCGTGATTTCCGACATCGCTACCGATCCGAATTGGGAAGCTCTGCGCGACGAAGCACTTGCTGCCGGGCTGAGAACCTGCTGGTCGGCACCTATTCTTTCGTCCCACGGGCAGCCGCTTGGCGCAGTGGACATCTACTTCGATCGGCCGCGCGCTTTGCGCCCCGATGACATCCAGGTGGTTGGGCGTGTCGTGCATCTCGCTCGCATCGCGATCGAGCGCGACCTCGACGACCAGAAGCTCAAGAATAGCGAGAATCGATTCCGGCAGATGATCGAGAACGGCACCGACGTCATTCTCATACTCGATGGAGCCGGGATGTGTACGTACTCCAGTCCTTCCGTCGAGCGCGTACTCGGGCACAAGTCAGAATCTATCGTTGGGGGGAGTGTATTTCAGGCGGTGCATCCCGACGACGTGGGCCTGCTTCGGACGACATTTGTCGAGCTGTTGGCTCGCCCCGGCGAGCTCCAGCGGCTTGACGTGCGCATCAAGCATGCCGATGGATCCTGGCGGTTTGTCGAGGCGTGCGCGACCAACCTGCTGGATGCCGAAGCCGTGCGCGGACTCGTGATCAATGCGCGCGACGTGACTGAGAGGCGCAAAGTCGAGCAGCAGCTCGACTACATGGCTTATCACGACGTGTTGACCGACATGCCCAACCGCCTCATGTTCAACAATCGCCTCTACCGCGCGATCGAGCATGCGCGTCGCGATGCGCGTCACGTAGGAGTATTGTTCCTCGATCTCGACCGCTTCAAGGTCATCAACGACACCCTCGGGCACGCGATCGGCGACTTGCTGCTTCGCGCCGTGGCGCAGCGCATCCTGCGCCTGATCCGGCCGCAGGACACCGTTGCGCGTTGGGGCGGGGATGAGTTCACGATGATTTTGCCCGATCTGGGGCGCGCAATGGAGGCGATCAGGATTGCCGACAAGGTCATCAACGGGCTGGCCGATCCGTTTATTGTCCAGGGGCACGAGCTGTATATTACCGGGACGATCGGCATCGCGATGTTCCCGGACGCGGGTGAGGATGTCGTGACCCTGGTGCGCAACGCCGACGTTGCAATGTACCGTGCACGTGAGCAGGGCGCAAACTACTACCAGGTATACACATCGGTCATGACCGAAGGCGCGAGCGAGCGGCTTGCGATCGAGAACGAGCTCCGCAAAGCGCTGGATCGCAAAGAATTTATGCTCCACTTCCAGCCGCTGGTCGATGCGCATACGAGCCAGATCGTGGCAGTCGAGGCATTGCTGCGCTGGAAGCATCCAGATCGTGGGTTGATCCCGCCGATTGAGTTTATTTCGATTGCCGAGGAGACCGGTCAGATTGTCCCGATTGGCGAATGGGTGCTTCGGAGTGCATGCCACCAAGCCAAAGAGTGGCAGGACGCCGGCCACAAATCGTTGCGCGTTTCGGTGAACATGTCGGCCAAGCAGTTGCGGCATCGGGGCTTAACGGACTCGATACGCGCGATTCTGGCGGAAACGGGACTTGCGCCGGAGTCGCTGGAACTCGAATTGACGGAGAGCATCTTAATCGACGGCAAGAAGCAGAGTATCAAGGCGCTGAACGATCTGAAGGCGATGGGAGTGCATCTGGCGATCGACGATTTTGGAACCGGCTATTCGTCGTTCACCTATCTCAAGAGCTATCCGGTGGATTGCCTCAAGATCGACCAATCGTTCGTGCGCAACCTTGGCAGCGACAGCGGCGACTCTGCGATTGCGCAGTCGATCATCGCGATGGCCAAGACATTGCGGCTGTCCACGGTGGCCGAGGGCGTCGAGACCGCCGAGCAGTTCGAGATCCTGCGGGATCTGGGATGCGACATCATGCAGGGCTACTTCTTCAGCGCGCCGCTCGCGCCCGCATTGGTCTCCCGTGCGCTCGCCAAATCGGCCAAGCGCACTCCTCGGACCACGGGCTCACCCCGCGCGACATCGCGCCTTCGCAGCGCCCCGCCGCCGCGTCCTCCCCGTCCCGCGCTTACGGGCGCTGCGAAGGCGTCGTAGAGGGGAGACGGATCTACTTGATATCGGCTCTTGACTTATCCGTTCCTCAGGATTTTCGCTTCGCTCGATGAGCCCCACCCCGTTAAGAAGTGTCGGGCGCGAAGGCCCTACCTACGCCCCGCAACGGTTTAGCTTGGATGAAAAATCGCATTGCTGTCTTTGCTTGCTAAAGGATTCATTTTGTGCGTCGATGTCGAATGATATCTCATAAGAAACAGGCCTGATCAGGACGTTCGCTTCGCACAAGGAGACCCACCTTCCCGCCGAAGACGGCGGGCCCCTTCCTCCCGCAACGGGAGGAGTTTCGGAGGCTTTGTAGGTTTCGCACAACAATCTGCGTCGCGATGCATGATTTTCAGGCCGTCCCACGCGGAAGTGTGACAATCGTCCAGGGGGACGCTGGTGCCCGTCCGGCATGAGGACGCCGCGCGGCGAGCGCTCCTGTTTCTTCCATTTGATAGCGCGGCCCCCGCGCGAGGGCTGAACTGATTACAAGCGCCCCTGCGAGTTGAGAACTCCGATTCTGTATGAAGACGCCGCATTGGAGCCTACAGGTTCCGCGATATATGCAGGATTCTGGCGGACCTGCGGCAAAGCATCCCGTGTGGACGGTTGATAATCTAGGATCACACATGCACACCCACGCCACGCTCATTCGCTGCTTCCGCGCCCTTGCTCTCGCCCTGCTGCTCGTCGCCCTCGTCCCCGCATCCCGCGCGGCGGAGCTGTTCGCCATGCTCCAGGCGCAGGATGCGCCGGACGGCGCGCTGTGGCTCGATTCGTACGGCGCGACCCCGCCCAGCGCCGCCGCCCTGCATGGCGCGGGCGACCTGCGCATCGGGAGCCTGACATTCGCCCACGGCATCGGCGCTCATGTCATTCGCGAGTGGACCATGCCGGTCCCGGCGGGCGCGGCGCAGCTCGTGGCCGCGGTAGGCTTACGCCCCGGCGCGGATGCCAAGCAGCAGGCGACGGTCAGTTTCCTAACCGACGGCGCGCCAGCCAGCGCGCCCATTGCGCTGGCATCCGTCAGCGCCCCGGCGCTGGCGCTCGTGAAGCTCGTGGGCAAGCAGTCGCTCACGCTGCGCATCGACGTGCACGAAGTACGGCACCGGCGACGCGTCCTCGCCCATCGTCACCACCACCTGAGCGTAGCCCAGCGACCCCGGCGGGAACGTGACCCGCTCGTGCAGCAGGCGCACGGTGATGTCCGGGCGGGCGATGCCTGCCCGGTTCAGCACCGACGCGCTGAAAATGCACCAAGCCCGTGCCGTCGGCGGGGGGGGGAGCGCCAACAGTAAGTGCTACCGTGCAATGAGGCGACTCACAGGGCAGGCGGAAGCCCGGCAACGCGCGGGACGCTGCCGGGTCTGGCGGGTGGCGGTAAGTTACTCCGGTAAGTCGCGGAGCATGAGGCGCAGTTCGTCGATGAAGAGTTGTATCGCGTGCTCGACTATTTTCTCCTCTGGAACGCCGTTACGCAGCATCTCGTCCTGCCATATAGGACCAGCCGCAAACTCCCATCCTCGCGCCTCGGTTGCCTCTTGCAGCAAATCAAATGAAAACTCGATTTGAGCGGATCGTAGTCCCATCCGAAACCCATCGAGATAGGCCTTAGATCTTTCTAACGTTACACGTCCGAGATGCATCTCGGCGCGATAATTCACGTCTTCTAATCGCCGTATGGCGTCTTCAAGTATGCTCCTAGTCATCAATATCTCCTTATTTCGGTTGTATAATCTCGCGAACTTGCATGAACGATCTTGTTGCAGGATGCCAGAGCTTGACGTATTCCTCTGGAGTAGCACCCTTTGGACCAGTAAGAGAATCGAATAAGCGACCATTGGCTAAAACTGTGTCGTGGTAACCAGTTGTTGCAACGATGTCCCCATTCGCCGCCTTCATAAATCCAGCCCCACCAGCGTCCTCAAGGCGCACAATTGTGCACTTGACTCCATTCTTAGAGAACACTCCGGCAATCTTCCGTGCAGCAGTGTCGCATTTTAGCGCTGTCGCCGGATAAGCCTTCATTATTTGGGCCAAAGGGTTCTCCGCTTGCCGAATTTTGGCCACTATCGCTCGGGCCTCTCGCGCTGTATTCTCAGTCGCTTTCGCAACGTCCGCAGCCATCTCTTTGCCTTTCTTGAGCAAGGATTGCTCAAGAGCAGCAGCGCTTCTCCTTAGCGCCTCCGCATCCTCCGCGATTACCCTCCCAGTAGCTTTTGCCTCCGTTGCCGCGCCCTTTGCATCGGTTCCAGCGGCCGGTCCAGCCAATCCGTCGGTCGCTACATTTGTGGCTACCGACTTCGCAGCGTCGATATCGGCCTTGACGACCTCCTTGGCGAACTTGTTCTGCGGGGTGCCGCGAACCATCCCCGGATGCGAGGCTTTCATACCTGCTGTCTCGCTGTCCGGCAGATCGTCGTTGGCGTCGCCGGTCGGCTTCGCGTCCGTGCTGAGCGTCGCCTTCTGCTCCGCGCCGACAGGCGCGGCAGCGCTGCCCGTGTGCATTTCCTCGCTGCTGGCGTCCACCATCTCGACCGCGCCGTCCGGCGCGGTGTGCACCGCCGCGTCAGCGGCATGCGCCGGAACTGTGCTCGCCGCCGCTTGCGGCGGCACGGGTGCGGGCGGCGCGACCGGGGCCGCAGGAGCGGGCACCGGTGCCTGTACCGGTGTCGTGCTCGGCACCAGCGTGCTCGCGAACGAGCCCGCTGGCAGCGCGGGGATGCCCTCGTGTGCCGCAACGTGCGCTGGCGGCGGGGCATCATGCGCCGCGCCTTCGTCGTCGAACTCGTACTCGAAGTCCGCATCGACGCACACGAAGTACGGCACCGGCGACGCCAACGACGATCTGCCGGACAGCGAGACAGCAGGTATGAAAGC